>Ga0160473_100409_pt1 | contig 30794 bp, 27 predicted proteins | sample HID1975I_E11MG_FD_108217 | JGI IMG/M metagenome (GOLD analysis project Ga0160473, IMG submission 108217) | Enriched soil microbial communities from UW Madison campus, WI, USA - HID1975I_E11 MG | ecosystem: Environmental > Terrestrial > Soil > Unclassified | place: USA: Madison, Wisconsin... | reverse complement strand
GGGGGCGTGTGGCGACATGGATGTCGCCACCCGAGCCCCGAGGTCATGGATGACCGCTTTCGGGCGTCCCCCGATAGGGCCTCCCGACCGGCCACCGCGCGACCAAACCAAAAGCGCCGAGACTTCAACTCTCAGCGCGCGCGAAACCAATAGAAAGAGACAGCCCCCCTTTGTTAGGGGGGCGCGCCGACAGGCGCGGGGGTAGGCAAGGTGCGGGCCTGGCCCCTGGAGTTCGCATCGCGAACTTCAGGGGCGCGGCGACAGCCGCGGGGGTTAGGTTTAAACCCTGTAATCCTGATACGACTTCTCTTCGACGTAGCTGGAGCCCAACGCCAGGTTGATCTCCTTCTTGATCCGCGCGCGCTCGTCGTTCTCGAAGTACACGCTGCGCGCCAGGCGGATGAATTCCTCGTCGAATGCCTGGGCCTTTTCCTTCAGCCGGATGTCGTCCTCGATCACCCACAGGCGCTCGTTGACCGCCTTGAGATCGGCGCGCAGGCGGGCGATATCGCCACCGGCAGCCGGATGGGCCATCCAGGTGTGCTCCAGCGCGGTCAGCTCGTTGCGCACGTTGACCAGCTTGGCCTCATCGCTCATGCGCTCGGACTTGATCTGCAGAATGGCGATCTTGTCGAGCAGTTCGCCGAAGGAGACGGGCACGAGGATTTCAGACATGGCGGTTACCGGTTGCGCGGACGAAGGCTGCAGTCTAGCGCCCCGCGATGGGACGGCATCGCTGCAGGCAAAACAAAGCCCCCTTGCGGGGGCTCTGTGGAATGCTGGCGGGAAGGGGGGGATTCGAACCCCCGAGGCGCTATAAACGCCTGCCTGATTTCGAGTCAGGTACATTCAACCACTCTGCCACCTTCCCGGGTGGTACCCCGGCTGGCCGGGGCCGTGAATCATACGGGGCATTGCGTGCGCGGACAAGCCACACGTTCTCTGCGAACGGGGAAGTTGCCGGATGTCCGGCTGCCCGCGATGATGGCGTTCACTCTCGCAATCAGCCCCCACGCCGCCGCGCCATGCTCGAATTCGGACACCTGACCCACGCCGGTCTGCGCCGCGAACTGAACGAAGATACCTACTACGGGGATGGCGAGCTCGGTCTGTGGCTCGTCGCCGACGGCATGGGCGGCCATGCCTGCGGCGAGTTGGCCAGCGCGCTGGCCCGCGAAACCATCGTGCGCGAAATCCGCGCCGGCACGCCCCTGGAACAGGCAATCCGGGTGGCCGACGAAGAAATCATCCGCGCTTCCCGGCGTCGCAACGACACCCTGCCCATGGGCACCACCGTCGTGGCCGCCCGCGTCCAGGGCAACCGCTTCCAGGTGGCCTGGGTCGGCGATAGCCGTGCCTATCTCTGGCGCGAAGGCCAGTTGGCCCAGCTCAGCCAGGACCACAGTTATGTGCAGGAGCTCGTGGCCCAGGGCAGCCTGACCAGCGAACAGGCCCGCGCCCACCCGCATCGCAACGTGGTCACCCAGGCCCTGGGCGTGACCGATCCGGCACACCTCAACGTGGCGACGATGACCGGCGAGCTGCGCCCCGGCATGCAGCTGCTCCTATGCAGCGATGGGCTGACCGAAGAAGTGGACGATGCCGGCATCGCCAGCACGCTCGCCCACCAGGATTGCAGTGCGCAGGAATGCGTGGACTCGCTGATCGCCGCCGCGCTCGATGGCGGCGGCTCGGACAACATCACCGCGATCCTCGTGCGCTGTCACTGAAGCATCGCGCCAAGGCGCTCTGGCGGCGCCCAATGCCCCGGCGCGCGCTTGATCGACGCCGCCGCGATGCGGGCCTCAGCCCGCCGCGGCCACCGGCGCTTGAATTTCTTCCGGCGCATCCCACAGCGCCCGGCCGGCCTTCTTGCGCAGCTTCGCCAGCCGCGCCTCGTGCGCCTCCAGCTCCGAGGCGGTGGCGATCACGCGCGGGCGCGGCAACAGTACCGCCGCGTTGAACGCCGGCCCGGTGTTGCCCGCGGCCGCTTCGCTCTCCAGCAGGCCGAAGCCGATCTCCTCCTGGCCGGAGGTCAGGGCGATGTACACCTCGCCCAGGATCTGCGCGTCGAGCAGTGCGCCGTGCAATTGACGATGCGCGTTGTCCACGCCGAGCCGCTTGCACAGGGCATCGAGGGAATTGCGCTGGCCCGGATAGCGCTCGCGCGCCATCAGCAAAGTGTCGACCACGGTGCAGCGGTCGGTGATGCGGCCGTAGTGGTCGCCCAGGCGCGCCAGCTCGGCATCCAGGAAGCCCAGGTCGAACTGCGCGTTGTGGATGATCAACTCGGCCCCGTCGATGAAGGCGAGGAACTCCTCCACCACGTCCTCGAACAACGGCTTGTCGGCGAGGAACTCCAGGGTCAGCCCGGTGACTTCCTGCGCGCCGGGCTCGAAATCGCAATCCGGCTTGAGGTAACGATGGAAATGGTTGCCGCTGGGCCGACGCTCCAGCAGCTCAACCGCGCCCACTTCGACGATGCGGTTGCCCTTGCGCCATTCCAGGCCGGTGGTTTCGGTATCGAGGATGATCTGACGCATGCAGTTCTCAGGAAGCGGGCGTGGCGTGACGCTGGGCCACGGCCTGGTTGCGGGCGAGCACGTCGACGCGTTCGTTGTCCGGGTCGCCATTGTGGCCCTTCACCCAGCGCCAATCGATGGTGTGACGCAACGTGGCCTGGTGCAGGCGCTCCCACAGCTCGCGATTCTTGACCGGATCGCCGCCAGCAGTCTTCCACTGCCGGCGCAGCCAGCCCGGCATCCACTCGGTGATGCCCTGGCGCACGTATTGCGAGTCGGTGTGCAGGGTGATCTGGCACGGCTCGGACAGCGCTTCGAGCGCACGAATTGCCGCCATCAGCTCCATGCGGTTGTTGGTGGTGATCGGTTCGCCGCCGGACAACTCCTTTTCACGGCCGTTGTAGCGCAGCAGCGCGGCCCAGCCACCCGGGCCGGGGTTGCCGAGGCAGGAGCCGTCGGTATGGATTTCAATGGACTTCATGGATCCCCAAGGTGATTCAAATGGTGGCCACGGGCCGGCGCCAGTTCACGCCCGCCGGTACCGGGCCGATCGGTGCGACCACGCGCTTTTCCGCTTCGAGCACGCACACTGCACGCCACGGCGCCGAACCGGCACTTTCCGCTTCGGCACTGCCTTCCACTCGCCAGGATGCCCCGACAAAGCCGGCCTGGCCCAGGCAGCGCAGCCCGGCACCTTGCACCAGCGCCCGCCAGCGCAAGGGCTGCAACACTTGCAGGCCCTGCCGGCGCCAGCGCAATCGGTACGGACTGAAGGGGTTGAGCGCGTAAAGCCACAACCGTCCGCCAGGCATGAGGATACGTTCGCATTCGGCCAGCAGCGGTTCGACGGCCGGCACAGGAACGTGCTGCAGGATGATGGACTGGACGCTTTCGGCCACCAACGGCAATGGCAGATTGCAACGCAGCTCGCCCACGAAGCTGCCGGGTGAGGCCGGTTGCAAACGAATACCGCGCGCCTGCAGGTCCAGCCGCTCGGCTGCGGGCGCCACCGGGCCGATCCACAGCCAAGGCTGGGCCGGCCGGCTGCGCAATCCGTTCAGGATTCCTGGCTGCTCGGCGTCGAGCAAGGCCCGCCCGGCACCCGTTTCAAACCAGGGTGAGACGCTGGCTTGACGGGGGAGCGACGCGAAGGGCATGGTCCAATTCTATGCGACTGAGCGCCCTGCCCGCATTCGAGGACAACTACATCTGGGCGCTGGTCGGCGAGGATGGCCGCGCGATCGTGGTCGATCCCGGACAAGCTGCCCCGGTACAGGCTGCCGCGGCGCGCGAGGGCTGGACCCCGCACACAATCCTGCTGACCCATCACCACAACGACCACATTGGCGGCGTGCCGGCCTTGCAGGCGCAGTGGCCAGCGCTGGTGGTGCATGCCCCGGACGATCCGCGCATCGACTGCGCCACCCATCGCGTAAAGGACGGTGAGCGCCTGCAGATCCTGGGCGAGACGTTCGAGGTGCTGGCCGTGCCCGGCCACACCCTGAGCCACGTGGCGTACCTGGGGGGCGGCCGCCTGTTCTGCGGCGACACGTTGTTCAGCCTGGGCTGTGGGCGGATGTTCGAAGGTACTGCCCCCCAGATGCTGGGTTCCCTGAACCGCCTTGCCGGCCTGCCCGGCGACACCGAAGTCTGCTGCGGTCACGAATACACGCTCGGCAATGCCGCCTTCGCGCTGCATGTCGACCCTGCCAACGCTGCCCTGCAGCGCCGCCAACAGGAGGCCATGGCCATGCGCGAAGCCGCACGCCCCACCCTGCCCACGTCGCTGGCGTCGGAGCTGGCGACCAATCCTTTCCTGCGCACCGCGCAGCCGGCCGTGCGCGCCGCGATCGGGCGGCATCTGGGCCACGCGCCGGCCGACGAAATCGCGGTCTTCGCGGGCCTGCGGCGCTGGAAGGACGAGTTCCGCGCATGAAGTGCTGGCGGCTGGCCAGCGTAATCGCGCTGGCGTTATCTCCCCTGCCTGGCCTGGCTGCCGTGGAACCGGCCGTCGTGGCGACGCAGACGCCCCCCGCGACAAGCGCGCCTGTCGCAGCTGAATCCGCATCGAGACTCCCGCCCGCGCTGGAGGCTGCCCCGCTGCCCGAAGTGCCGGTGACCGCGCGCAACGGCCGCGACGTCTTCCAATCCTTCCTGGCAGGGCGCGCCGATAGCGGCTGCGCTGCCGAGCAGAGCAGCCCGCGCTGGGAGCAGCATTTCGCCCATGCGCCCGCACGCATGGCCAACGAGGACGATGACGTACTGCCATTGTTCGGCTATGTCGTGGAAGAACTGCGCCAGGCCGGCTTGCCGACCGAATTTGCCCTGATCCCCTTCGTCGAAAGCGGCTATCGCCCTGGTGCGCGCAACGGCAGCGGCCCGGCCGGGCTTTGGCAGTTCATCGCCACTACGGCGCGCAACCACCAGGTCACGGTAGGCAAGAATTACGACGGGCGATTGTCGGCCGTGGATTCCACCGATGCGGCCGTGCGCTATCTCAAGACGCTCTACGGCATGTTCGGTGGCGATTGGCGGCTGACCATCATGGCCTACAACGCGGGCGAGTATCGCCTGCTGCAATCATTGCGACGCGGCGGCATGAACGCCCAGAACGCCATCCCGTCCAAACTGCCGGGCCTGTCGCCGGTGACCTACGCTTATGTGGAGAAGCTCCATGCGCTGGCCTGCGTGCTCGACAAGGCGCAGGCCGAGGGCAGCATGATGGCGTCGCTGGATCGCTCGGTACCGATCCTGACCGAACACACCTTGCCCGCGGGCGCCTCGTTGGCGCAGTGGGCGCGGCAGCGTGACCTCGAGCCGGCGATGGTGGGGCGCCTCAATCCGGCGTTGGCCGCCAAGTCCACCGCAGCGCAGCACACCCTGCTTGCGCCCACGCTCGATCCGCTGACGGCGGCAGCCGCAGAATCGATGCCGACCCTGGTCACCACCGTGGCGAGCCAGGCCGAGGCCGAAGCGGACGACGCCACGCCCGCCCCCCGCACGCCAGCGAACAAGCGTGCGCGAAACGGCAAGGCCGTCGCTTCGCGCACGCATACCGTGCGCAGTGGCGAATCGGCCTGGACCATCGCCAAGCGCTACGGCGTACCGGTCAAGACGCTGCTCTCGCGTAACGGCCTGAAGTCCGGCGCCGTGCTCAAACCCGGCACCGTGCTGGCATTCGACGCCAAGCCCTGAGCCATCCGGATCATCGATCAACCGTACGGAAATCCGGCCGTTCGTGGCACACTAGGGCGATCGCTCAACACTGTGAGAACGAAATGGGTTTCCTGCAAGGCAAGCGCGCCCTCATCACCGGCATCGCCAGCGAACGCTCCATCGCCAGCGGCATCGCCGAGGCCATGCATCGGGAAGGTGCCGAACTGGCTTTCACCTACCAGAACGAGAAGCTGAAGTCGCGCGTACAGAAGGCGGCCGAGCAGTTCGGCAGCGACATCGTGCTGCCGCTGGACGTGGCCGACGACGCGCAGATCCAGGCCTGCTTCGACGAGCTGGGCAAGCGCTGGGATCGTCTGGATGTCCTGGTCCACGCTATCGCCTTCGCGCCGCGCGAAGCGCTGGCCGGCGGCTTCCTCGATGGCCTGGACCGTGAAGGCTTCCGCATCGCGCAGGATATCTCTGCTTATTCGCTGGCCGCGCTGACCAAGGCCGCGCGCCCGATGCTGACCGGCCACTCCAGTTCGGTGCTGACCCTGAGCTACCTGGGCGCCGAACGTGCATTGCCGAACTACAACGTGATGGGCGTGGCCAAGGCCAGTCTGGAAGCCACCGTGCGCTACCTGGCCTTGAACCTCGGCGCCGAAGGCATCCGCGTCAATGCGATCTCCGCCGGCCCGATCAAGACCCTGGCGGCGGCGGGCATTGGCAGCTTCCGCAAGATCCTCGGCCACGTGGAGCAGTACGCCCCGTTGCGCCGCACGGTCACCATCGAGGACGTCGGCAATGTCGGCGCCTTCCTGTGCTCGGATCTGGCGGCAGGCGTCACCGGCGAAGTGACCTACGTCGATGCCGGCTACAACATCCTCGGCATGACCGGCCTGGACGACGTGGGCTAAGCCCACCTCGGCCAGACCCAACAAAAAGCCCGGCGCGAGCCGGGCTTTTTTATTGCCAATCCCCGCCGGCAGTTGCCGGCGAAGACCGCGATGAGGTGCTTAGAGCTGCGCCTCGTGGATCGTGACCTTGAACTGCTTGCGCATGGCATCGATGAAGGCGCGTTGCGCCGCTTCACCCTGCATGCCCGCGAACTGCGCGCGCAGCGTATCGGCCTGCCCCGGCGGCAACTTGGACACATCACCCGGCGTCACCTGGGTCACCACGAACACCGCATAGCGGCCCGTGGCCAACTCGACCTTGCCCACCGACGGCTTGCCTTCGGCCGGCACGGGCGCGGCAAAGAACACCTTGTTGGCCGCCGCGCTCGGCATCGGCATGCCGCGCTGCAGGGTCGGCAGCGGGCTGACCTGCAACTGCGCGGCAGGCGCGATCGCATCCAGGGTCTCGCCCTTGCGCAGGCGCTCGACCAGCGTTTCGGCCTGCTTGGCCGCAGCCTGGTTGGTGCGGTCGGCGTGGATGGCCGCAATTACCTGGTCGCGCACCTTCTCAAGCGGCAGCGTCTGCTCGGCACTGTGCTGGGTCACGCGCACCAGCACGCTGTGGTTCGGCGCCAATTCGATCGGGTCGCTGACCGTGCCGTCCTGGATCGCGGCATCGGAGAACACCACGCGCTGCACGGCCGGATTGGCGGCGATGCCGCTGGCGTCAGCGCGCGAGAACGGCCCCAGGGTCTGCACGGGCAGGCCCATTTCCTTGGCGGCGCCGGTCAGCTCGGTCGGGTTCTTCATCACCAGGTCGACGAGCTTGCCGCTCAGGTCGGCGTACGCCTTGTCGGCATCGCCCTTGAGCTGCTCGGCGGCCAGCTGGTCGCGCACTTCCTCGAACGACTTGCCCTGGCCGCCCTTGATCGCGTGGACCAGGATGATGTGATAGCCGAATTCGGACTTCACCGGGCCGACCACCTCGCCAGGCTTGGCCGCGAACACGGCGTCCTCGAACGCCTTGACCATCACGTTCTTCTCGACCCAGCCCAGGTCGCCGCCGGCGTCCTTGGAGCCCGGATCTTCGGAATTGGCCTTGGCCAGCGCCGCGAAGTCCGCGCCCGGCTGGCGCGCCTCGGCGGCAAGCTTGTTGGCCTTTTCCTCGGCGGCCTTCTGCGCGGCGGCGTCGGCACCGGCCGGCACCGCGATCAGGATGTGCGAGGTCTGGCGCTGCTCGGCATCGACAAAGCGCGACTTGTCTTCCTCGTAGCGCTTGCGCAGCGCGGCTTCGTCCACCGGCTGGGCAGCCGGCAGGTTGGCGCCATTGAGTTCGACATACTCGATGCTGACCATTTCCGGCTGGCGGAAATTGGCCGGATGGGCGGTGTACCACTGGGTGATTTCGGCATCGCTGACCGGCGCTGCGTCGAGTTCCTGCTGCGGCAGCACGCCGAGCGTGACGTCACGCGTCTCGCCCATCAGGCGGATGGCATGTTCGAAATCGGTCTTGGTCGAAAAGGCCGAGGTGGCGATCGCCGACGGAATCAACGACTGCTGCAGGCTGTCGCGCACCAGTTGCTGGAACTGCTCCGGCGTGCGCGGCGGCAGGCCCCGGGCCAGCTGCTCGCGATACAGCGAAGGATCGAACTTGCCGTTGTTCTGGAAGCCGGGAATGCTGGCGATGGTGTTGCGCACGGCTTCATCGCTGATGACGACGCCGGCGCGCTGCGCGGCCAGGCGGGCCACTTCCTCGTCGACCAGTTGGTCGAGCACCTGCAGCTTGTTCTCCGTGGATTCGAACTTCTGTGCGTCGAAGTTCTCACCTTGCTGCTGGCGCGCCTGCATACGTACCTGCTCGAAGCGATCGCGGAACTGCGCGGTACTGATGTCGCGGTGCTCCCACAGCAGCGATGCCGGCCACCAGGCGGGCGCGGAGGTCCACCACTTCGGCGGCGCCTGCACGCGGGCGACGTCGTTGGCACCCATGCCGCCGAGATAGCTGCTGTCGATGACGAACAGGAACGGAATCATCAACAACCCCATGATCAGGGTGACGATCCAGCCGGAGGTCTTGTCGCGAAGTTTCTGCAGCATCGGGGCAATCTGGGCCAATGGGCGAGCCGAGCAGTGTACCTGCTTCGGGGCGTGGCTCCCAATCGGCCGGTGCGTGCGGCAGCTGACGCCCCACCCCGCGCAGGACGGGGCAAGGCACGTCATTACCCCACTTCGATGAGGGAGAGGACGAAGCAACGGCGTTCTTGAGCGCAAAAAAAAGCCCCCTGCTTTCGCAGGGGGCTTGGATAAATGGCGGAGCGGACGGGACTCGAACCCGCGACCTCCGGCGTGACAGGCCAGCATTCTAACCAGCTGAACTACCGCTCCGCATTTTTCAAACCGGTGTTGCCCCTCTCCGAAGCCTCGGAGAAAGCGAAGCCCCCGATTGCTCAGGGGCTTCGATGTAATTGGCGGAGCGGACGGGACTCGAACCCGCGACCTCCGGCGTGACAGGCCAGCATTCTAACCAGCTGAACTACCGCTCCGCACATCAAAACTTTTGCAGTGGTGCTTGGTGGGTGCTGAGGGTTTCGAACCCCCGACCCTCTCCGTGTAAAGGAGACGCTCTACCGCTGAGCTAAGCACCCCAGCGAGTTGATTAGTTTACGGCATCCTTCAGCGCTTTACCAGCCTTGAAGGAAGGATTGTTCGAAGCGGCGATCTTGATGGTGTCGCCCGTCTTCGGATTACGGCCGGTGCGTTCGGCCCGAGCACGAACCTGGAAGGTGCCAAAGCCGACGAGGGTGACGGAGTCGCCCTTCTTCAGCGCCTTGGTGATTTCGCTGACCACCGCGTCGACGGCGCGACCGGCTTCAGCCTTGGAGATGTCAGCAGCAGCGGCAACGCCATCGATCAATTCGGTTTTATTCATTCTTGGAACTCCTTTTGCGGTCTTGCCGCGGAATCGACAGTCGCGGCCCCTGCCGAGGCGACCGCGACCACATTTCGTATCGCAGAACGCGCCATCCGGCGCGCCCCGCGAGTCGTGCTTTTATACCAGCGAGACCCCACCCACGCAACCGGAAACCCAATAACGACGCGGGTTTTCAGCCGTTTTTCGCTTCATTGGCAGGTTCGTATCAGTGCTTGACCCGGGCCGTTCCGGTCGGCTTGGCCTTGCCACGCACACCGGCCACCCGGCCGCCGTCGCGCACCTTGCCCTTGCCCCTGGCATTTGGCCGCAGCGGCGTTTCCAGTGCCAGGTCGAGCACTTCGTCGACCCACTTGACCGGAATGATCTCCAGGTCGCGGGTGACGTTGAGCGGGATGTCGGCCAGATCCTTGCGATTCTCTTCCGGAATCAACACGGTGCGAATGCCGCCGCGCAACGCTGCCAACAGCTTCTCCTTCAGCCCGCCGATGGCCGACACGCGACCACGCAGGGTGATCTCGCCGGTCATCGCCACGTCGGCACGCACCGGCACCTTGGTCAGCATCGACACCAGCGACGTCACCATCGCCGCACCGGCGCTCGGGCCGTCCTTCGGCGTCGCGCCATCGGGCACGTGCACGTGGACATCGTGCTTCTGCAGGAAGTCTGCGTCGATGCCCAGAGCCTCGGCGCGCGCACGGACCACCGACAGCGCAGCGGAGGCCGATTCCTTCATCACGTTGCCGAGCTGTCCAGTCAGGATCAGCTGGCCCTTGCCCGGCACCAGGGTGGATTCGATCTGCAGCAGGTCGCCGCCCACTTCCGTCCAGGCCAGGCCGGTGACCAGGCCGATTTCGTTCTCTTCCTCGGCGCGGCCGAAGTCGAAGCGACGTACGCCCAGGTACTTGTCCAGGTTCTTCGACGATACGACCACCAACGCCTTTTGCTTGCGCGCGGTCTTCTTGGCGCTGGCCTTCTTCGCCACCGGCTGCGGACCGGCCAGCGCGATTTCCTTCACCACCTTGCGGCAGATCTTGGCAATCTCGCGCTCAAGGTTGCGCACGCCCGATTCGCGCGTGTAGTAGCGAACGATGTCGGCGATCGCATCCTCTTCGATGGCGAGTTCTTCCGCTGCCAGGCCATTGGCCTTGATCTGCTTGGGCACCAGGTAGCGCATCGCGATATTGAGCTTCTCGTCCTCGGTGTAACCGGGGATACGGATCACCTCCATGCGATCGAGCAGCGGGCCGGGAATGTTGAGCGAGTTCGACGTCGCCACGAACATCACTTCGGACAAATCCAGATCCACTTCCAGGTAGTGATCGTTGAACGCGTTGTTCTGCTCCGGGTCCAGCACTTCGAGCAGCGCGGAGGAAGGATCGCCACGGAAATCCATCGACATCTTGTCGATCTCATCCAGCACGAACAGCGGATTCTTGCTGCCCACCTTGTTGAGGTTCTGCACGATGCGGCCCGGCATTGAACCGACGTAGGTGCGGCGATGGCCACGAATCTCGGCCTCATCGCGCACGCCACCCAGGCTCATGCGCACGAACTTTCGGTTGGTCGCCTTGGCGATCGATTGGCCGAGCGAAGTCTTGCCCACGCCGGGCGGCCCGACGAGGCACAGGATCGGCCCCTTCATCTGCTTCACGCGCGACTGCACCGCGAGGTATTCGAGGATGCGGTCCTTCACCTTCTCCAGGCCGTAGTGGTCGGCATCCAGCGTGTCCTGCGCGACCTTCAGGTCCTTGCGCACCTTGCTGCGCTTCTTCCACGGCACGCCCAGCAGCCAGTCCAGATAGTTGCGCACCACTGCCGCTTCCGCCGACATCGGCGACATCTGCTTGAGCTTGTTGAGTTCGGCCTTGGCCTTGGTTTCGACGGGCTTGGGCATGCCGGCCTCGGCGATCTTGCGCGCCAATTCCTCCAGCTCGCCCGGCGCATCGTCCAGGTCACCCAGTTCCTTCTGGATGGCCTTCATCTGTTCGTTGAGGTAGTACTCGCGCTGGCTCTTTTCCATCTGCGACTTCACGCGGCCGCGGATGCGCTTTTCCAGCTGCTGGACATCGATTTCGCCATCCACCAGGCCCACCAGCATTTCCAGGCGCTCGCCGATCTCGCTCGATTCCAGCAGGCGTTGCTTGTCGGCCAGGCGCACGCCGATATGCGCGGCGATGGTGTCGGCCAGGCGACCGGGCTCTTCGATGCCGCTAAGCGTCTGCAGCAATTCCGGCGGCAGTTTGCGGTTGGTCTTGATGTACTGCTCGAACAGCGACATCAGCGAGCGGGCGATGGCCTCGATCTCGCGCGCCTCGCGGCCCTCGCTGGATTCGATCTCGATGCCACGGCCCTGAAGCGCGCCGTCACGCTCTTCGACCTTGTCGACGGTCACGCGCGAAATACCTTCGACCAACACCTTGATGGTGCCGTCCGGCAGTTTCAGCAGCTGCAGCACCTGGGCCAGCGTCCCGACCGAATACAGGTCGGCGGCGGAGGGGTCGTCGGTTTCGGCCGACTTCTGTGCGACCAGCAGGATGCGCTTGTCGGCATCCATGGCCTGCTCCAGCGCGCGCATGGATTTGTCGCGGCCGACGAACAGGGGAATGACCATGTGGGGGAAGACCACCACGTCACGCAGGGGCAGGACGGGCAGCTCGAGGACTTCGGAAGCAGGCTGGGCCATTGGGGGCTCCACGGAAAAAGCGGTTTTCAGGAGGCAATAAAAGCCAATGGCCCCGTTATGGGGCCATTGGCAAAACCTTGCAAGTGGAATCGCCCAACCCCTTTGCCATCAACCACCTGGCCGGGGCGGGCGCCCATTCAGTCGCCCGAAGCAGCCTTCGGCGGCGCAGGTGGAGTCTGGTAGATCAGGTACGGTTCGGACTTGTGTTCGATGACCGATTCGTCCACCACCACCTTGCTCACGTTCTCCTGCGAGGGCAGCTCGTACATCGTATCGAGCAACACCGACTCGACGATGGTGCGCAGGCCGCGGGCGCCCGTCTTGCGCTTGAGCGCCTTGCGCGCGATCGCCGACAGCGCGTCCGGACGGAACTCCAGTTCCACGCTCTCCATCTCGAACAGCTTCTTGAACTGCTTGGTGATGGCGTTCTTCGGCTCGGTGAGGATCTTGATCAGCGCCGGCTCGTCCAGCTCTTCCAGCGTCGCGACCACCGGCAGGCGGCCGACGAATTCCGGAATCAGGCCGAACTTGATCAGGTCTTCCGGCTCGACTTCCGCCAGGATCTTGCCGACCTCGGTCTTGCGCGTGCTGCTCTTGACCTTGGCGCCGAAACCGATGCCGCCGGAATCATTCGAGCGCTGCTGGATCACCTTGTCCAGGCCGGCAAACGCACCGCCACAGACGAACAGGATGTTCTTGGTATCGACCTGCAGGAATTCCTGCTGCGGATGCTTGCGACCACCCTGCGGCGGCACACTGGCCACGGTGCCTTCGATGAGCTTGAGCAGCGCCTGCTGCACGCCCTCGCCGGAGACGTCACGGGTGATCGACGGGTTTTCGCTCTTGCGCGAGATCTTGTCGATTTCGTCGATGTAGACGATGCCCTGTTGCGCCTTCTCGACGTCGTAGTCGCACTTCTGCAGCAGCTTCTGGATGATGTTCTCCACGTCCTCGCCGACATAGCCGGCTTCGGTCAACGTGGTGGCATCGGCGATCGTGAAAGGCACATTGAGCAGGCGCGCCAGCGTTTCGGCCAGCAGCGTCTTGCCCGAGCCGGTCGGACCGACCAGCAGGATGTTCGACTTCGCCAGTTCGACGTCGTCGTTCTTCTGCCGGCTCTCGATGCGCTTGTAATGGTTGTACACGGCCACGGCCAGCGTGCGCTTGGCCCGGTTCTGGCCGATCACGTACTGGTCGAGGACTTCCAGGATTTCGCGCGGCTTGGGCAGGCTCGAACGCGCCGACTGCGCCTTCTCCTCCAGCTCTTCGCGGATGATGTCGTTGCAGAGCTCCACGCACTCGTCGCAGATGAACACGCTCGGGCCCGCGATCAGCTTGCGAACCTCATGCTGACTCTTGCCGCAGAACGAGCAGTAGAGAATCTTGGTGCTGTCGCCGGAACCGGCACGACCTTGGCGGTCTTCGCTCATGCTTCTGTTACCCAGTTGCCCCACCCGGTGAACGGGGGTTCGATTCGAGAATAGCACAGGGCCGGGAGGACGAAAGTCCACCCCGACCCCGCAGGTTTTGCCTTGGATTTGAGTGCCTTGGCGGTCAGGCGAACGCTCAGCTCGCCTGGATCGACTCGTCCGGACGACGCTCCAGCACCTGGTCGACCAGGCCATAGGCCTGGGCGTCCACAGCGCTCTTGAAGTTGTCGCGCTCGGTGTCGCGCGCGATCGTCTCCAGCGACTGCCCGGTGTGCTTGGCCAGCACCTCGTTCAGGCGCGAACGCAGCGTCAGGATTTCGCGGGCATGGATGTCGATATCCGTGGCCTGACCCTGGAAGCCGCCCAGCGGCTGGTGGATCATCACGCGCGAATTCGGCAGCGCATACCGCTTGCCGGCCGCACCCGAGGCCAGCAGCAGCGCGCCCATGCTGGCCGCCTGGCCGACACAGATCGTGCTCACGTCCGGCTTGATGTACTGCATGGTGTCGTAGATCGCCATGCCGGCGGTGACCACGCCGCCGGGCGAGTTGATGTAGATGCTGATGTCCTTTTCCGGATTTTCGGCTTCCAGGAACAGCAGCTGGGCGATGACCACGTTGGCCACGTGGTCATCGATCGGGCCGACCAGGAAGATCAGCCGTTCCTTCAACAGGCGCGAGTAGATGTCGTAGGCGCGCTCGCCGCGGCTGGTCTGCTCGACCACCATCGGCACCAGGTTCAGGGCTTTGGTCTCAATGCTCATCGGTCTTCCTGTTGTGGCACCGACCTGCGCCGGCACCCGGGTCAATTGCGGATCGCTTCCTGGAACGACAAGACCTGCTCGTTGTGCTGGGCGCGCTCGGCGATCCAATCGATCACCTGCTCTTCCATCACGCGGTTCTGGAGGCTGCCCATCAACTGGGGATCATTGCGGTACATCTCAATGACCTGTTCCGGCTCCTCGTAGGTGGAGGCGATCAGGCGCAGGGTCTCGTTCACGCGCTTGGGATCCAGGCGCAGCTGGTTGGTCCGGGCGACCTCGCCGACCAGCAGGCCGACCAGCACGCGCTTGGCGGCGGCGTCCATGAAGCCCAGGTGGGCGTCGGCCGGGGGCTGGCCCGGGTCGCGGCCCGAACGGCGCATCTGCTCGACCTGCTGCATCAGCATGCCGCGGGCCTCGCCCTCGACCACGCGCGGCGGCAGATCGACGTGCGAATAAGCGGCGATCAGCTGCTCACCCACCTCGCGACGCAGGCGGTTCATCAGCGCGCCCTTGAGCTCTCGCTGCAGGTTGGAACGGATGTCGGCGCGGAACTGCTCGACCTCACCGTTCTTCACGCCGAAGCTCTTGATGAACTCCTTGTTGACCTCCGGCAGCACCGGCTCGGAGACCTCGACCGCCTTCAGGTGCACTTCGACCGTCTTGCCTGCCAGCTGCGGCACGCGCCAGTCGGCCGGGAATTCGACAGTGAGGGACTTTTCCTCGCCCTTGGCCAGGCCTTCCAGGCCCTTTTCGATCTGCTCGAACATCACGCCCGAGCCCAGGATGCTGGAGCCGCGCTCCACGCCCTCGGCCGGCAGGCGCTCATCGCCGGCCTGCGACCAGGTTTCCAGCGCCACCAGGTCACCGTCCTTGGCGCCGCGCTCGACGGGCTGCCAGGTGCGACGCTGCTGGCGCAGGTTGTCGATCATCTGGTCGATGTCCGCATCGGTGACGTCGGCGGTGTGGCGGATGACGTTGAGCTTGGTCACGTCGATCTCGCCGAATTCCGGCACCACTTCGAAGGTGGCGACGAAATCGAACTCGCCCTCGCCGGCCTTGTCGATGCGCGGGCTACCCGCCAGGCGCAGCGAATGCTCGCGGATGGCCGAATCGAAGGTTTCACGCAGCAGGCCGTCCAGGGCCTCGGCGCGCACCTGCGGGCCGAAGCGCTGCTCGATCACCTTGGCCGGCACCTTGCCCGGACGGAAGCCCTTGATCCGCGCGGTGCGCGCAATCTCGCGCAGGCGACCGCCGATGTGGGACTCCAGGCGCTCCTCCGGCAGGGTGAAGGTCAGGCGGCGTTCCAGGTTGCCGGTGGATTCGATCGAAGCTTGCATGTGGACTCCTGCCACCGACCACCCCGGTCGGCGCGAAATGATTGAGCGGGTTGAGGTTCGGGCGTAGAAGGCCCGAGCCGTCTAGTTTCGCCGATTCGGGCGGCCGCTGCCAGCGGCCCGCGCCATGGCCGGGATGGTGCGAAAGGGGGGACTCGAACCCCCACGCCTTGCGGCGTCAGAACCTAAATCTGGTGCGTCTACCAATTCCGCCACTTTCGCCCGGCAGCCACCGCATCGCGGGAGCCGGCGCCATTGTTGCAGGGTGGCCGCCAGAGAAAAAGGCATCTGTTGGAGCATCCCCGCGATGCTTCGCGACAACCGGGGCAAGAGCTGCGCGGGACGAGCCGAGGCAGCTCATATGCATCAGTCACTTAGACCGACGAGAGCCGCCATATCCATTGAACGCAACGGAGTACAGGCCTGCAAAGGAAGGCGCCGCGCAGTGATTGCGTCGGGCTCGCCGTGACTTCGATGCCTCCCGGAATCAGGAAAAAGTAAAGGCGCTTAGGTTTTGCCTAAGCGCCTTTAATTTGGTGGGCCGTCAAGGATTCGAACCTTGGACCTATTGATTAAGAGTCAACTGCTCTACCAACTGAGCTAACGGCCCTGAAACTGAGTCGCACATTCTAAATGCGCTTTTGCTTCGTTGCAACACCCTGCGAAGCAGCAGGTGGATCAGTGGGGTGGCTGAGGGGATTCGAACCCCCGACCACTGGAATCACAATCCAGTACTCTAACCAACTGAGCTACAGCCACCACTGAAACTGTTCCGCCGCTGTGCAAGCGCTCAACGCCGAAGCAAGTCCGACATTTTTAAGGACATGGCGCCGGAATGCAAGCATCTTGAACAGGCAGTCGTAGACATGGCGACATGCCGGGGCGGCGTTCGAACACTCGCACCTCGGCACCACACATACGCTCGTGCTCTCCGCCGAAGCTCGCCGCCCCTCCCTGCCTGATCCGCAACTCCGGCCCAAACAGGTTTTGTGTCAACGGCTGCCATGGATGTCAGCTTCACGCCGTTGTAACATTCCTTAACAGGGGTTCAGGATCCAGGACATGCATTTCATTCGGGCGTTCGAACGCCCCATCAAGGCGGCGATGGTGGGGATTTACGTTACCGTCGTGCTGATGATTGCCGATTACCTGACCAGCTAAAGCAGCTGGGCGGTTTTGACGATGCCCAGCTCTTGCGCCATCAGCGCGAGGCGATTGGCCGACTCGGTCTCCATCCCGCTGCTGCGCGCGGTCCAATCGAGGAGATGCCGATACGCATCCCAGAAATCCGGGCCGTTGCCGAACTTCCGAAAGTTCGCCGCGAGCACCATGCGGCTATCGGCGACCGGGGGGAACACAGTCTGGCTCATCGCATTGCCTCTTGTTGCCCTGCAGCCAGTAGGCATCGGCAGGATTACCGCCGCGTGACACGTCGCGCGGCCGCGCCACCCACCTTCCTGTAGGCTCGGCCAAGTGGCCTGACCGAAGGAATGGCATGTCGTCCCTGGATCGAAAACTGCGCGGCATGTCGCTGCCCTCGCGCGTGTTGCTGGTCTTTTCGTTGACCGTGGTCTGCCTGCTGGTCGCGCGCTTCCTTGGCGCCACCTTGCAGAAGTACATACACGTCGATGCCGCGACCTACGGCATGTTCTGGACGCGACGCACCTGGCTGTGGATGCACATTGGCGGCGGCACGCTGGCCATGCTGCTGGGCCCGACGCAGTGGCTGAGCCAGATGCCGCGCGCCTGGCCCCGCCTGCATCGCTGGATCGGCCGCGCCTACTTCGTCGGCATCCTGGTGGCCTGCGCGGGTGCGGCCGCATTGATCGCCACCACGCCCGCCGGCCTTGCCTTCCAGCTGGCGTTCGGCTCCACGGCACTGGCCTGGCTGAGCACCGGGCTGATCGCACTGGTCGCCATCCGCCGCAAGCACACGCAAGCGCATCGTCGCTGGATGCTGCGCAACTACATCGTCACCTTGTCGCCGATCACCTTCCGCCTCGCCCTCCCGGGCGCGATCCCCCTGGCGCCCCCGGATGTGCTGATTCCCACCCTTCTCTGGCTGAGCTGGCTGCTGCCTTTGGGGCTGCTCGAGTCGGGGCGATGGATTGGCAAGGCACTGCGACGTGGCCCGATTCGGTTGCCCTCCGGGCGGCGGGCGTAAGGGCCGGTGGAAAACGGGCCCGTCTTCCACGAGAGCGTCCCGCGACCGTTGGTGGGCAAGCACCGCTAGACTGGGGTCTTCTGAATAGGGGAGTTCAGGATGAGCCAGATCGAGACCACGGAAGGCATCGTTGCCGAAACGCCCTCGCCCGCGGGGAGTCGTCGCATCAGCTTCGAGCGCTTGCGCGAGCGCACCGATGAACTCGAGCTGCTGATCTCCGGCCTGCTGGCTTTCGCATTACTCACCGTGCCGGCCCATCTATTCGACGCTTGGGCCGGCAATGAAATCCATGTCGACGGCATCTTCGGCTACGCGCTGCAGTTCGCTTTCACCGTCGCGGTAGGCCTGTGCTATTCGCTCGGCTTTGCCTTCGTCACCCACCTGGCCATCCGCGGCTACTGGGTTGGCCTGGTAGGACTGAAATCAAGCTTTCCGGCAGGCATCCAATGGGATCGCCTGCCGCTGATGGGCCAGGTCAGCCGCGCGTTCTATCGCCATCTGATCGGCGACCTGGGCGTGGTGATCGATCGCATCGACCGGACCGCCTCGACGCTCTTCGCGATGACCATCCTGATCGCGCTGACGATTGTCTGGACGGGCATGCTCGGCCTGCTGTTGCTGGTCATTGCCGCGCTGGTCGGCATGTTCTTCGAGGACAGCGAGAAGGCATCGTTGATCTGCTTCGGTGTGCTCAACGTGGGCTTCCTGGGCATCGGCATCGGCATCTATGTGCTGGACAAGGCCGTCTCCCGACGCGAGGCGCGTGGCCGCCCCACGCAGGGGCTCCAGCGCGTGGTACGCGGCTTGATTCGCGTATTCACCACGCTCGTGCCACAGCGGCTGATCGCGCCCGTGCAGTTCACCCTGCAGAGCAACCTGGGCAGCCGCGGATTCATGGCGGTGTACTTCGTTGTCCTCATCTTTGCGCTGCTGATCGGCGGCGTGCAGATCATCAACTCGGTGAAATTCTCGCTGCTCAACCGCTACCAGGTGATCACCACCGAAGCAGTCGACGAGGGCATGCTCAGCGCGCAATACGAATCCATGCGCGGCCCGAATGACGTGATGCTGCAATTTCCGATGATCCCTTCGGACCGGATCAGCGAACGCCAGCTCCGGCTTTTCATCCCGCATCGCCCACGCCGGGACAATCCGCTGGCACGCCAGGCATGCGCGGCGCTGGACCAAGGACGCAACGAAGCAAAAGGCACGGCGGCGGCCAGTGCAGCGTCGGCCTGCCTGGCACGGATATGGACGGTCACGCTGGACGGCGCACCCATACGCATTGCCGATTTCGTCCCGATGGAGCGTCGCGACCTGGGCATGCGTGGGCTGGTCGGTTACATCGACCTGAGTGGCAAGTCGCCCGGCCGGCACGACCTGCGGTTGATCTGGAACGCAGGCGGCGGCGATCGCGGGATGCTGCGCCAACGCGAGTACCTGATCCCGTTCTGGTATGGGCCGGAAGCCAACTAGGGGCGTCGACCGACGCATGGTCAGAACAGTCGATGGCAAGGGCTGTCATTGCAGCTTGCCCAATGGCGCGCCCGACAGGACTCGAACCTGTAACCGCCGGCTTAGAAGGCCGGTGCTCTATCCGGTTGAGCTACGGGCGCAAGGGAAGAAGAGCACCGTTCGGTGGTCGGGGTAGAGGGATTCGAACCCCCGACATCCTGCTCCCAAAGCAGGCGCGCTACCAGACTGCGCTATACCCCGATCGTACTCACGAACCCCGGCGACCAGCGCGCGGGTCGGCCATTGTCCGGACAAGGCGGCGCCAGTGTCAATCGCGACAAGGCGCCGCCGCCAGCCGCCGGCCACTATCGGCTATGCTGGGATGGATCGGCCACGACGGCCGCAGGCTTACCCCTCAAGGAGATCCCCATGTTCCGCAGTGGCAATCCCACACTCCAGGAATCGACCTTCCTCGATCTGGCCAGCGGCAACGTCGTGCGCCGCGACGCCGATGTGATGACCCTCAACGGCACCATCAATAAGACCGGCATCCTCCTGCTGCTGGCGGTGCTCACCGCCGCCTTCGCCTGGAGCCAGACCGTCACCGCCGACGGCCAGGTGCTGCCGGCAGCCAAGCTGTACATGCTGGGCGGCGTCATCGGCGGCTTCATCATGGCGATGATCACCACCTTCAAGATGAAGTGGGCGCCGGTGACCGCGCCGCTGTACGCGCTGCTGGAAGGATTCTTCCTCGGCTCGATCTCGGCCATCTTCGAAGCGCGCTTCAACGGCATCGTGTTCCAGGCCGTGCTGCTGACCTTCGGCACGATGTTCGCCCTGCTTTTCGCCTATCGCAGCGGGCTGATCAAGGCCACCGAGAACTTCAAGCTGGGCGTGGTCGCGGCCACCGGCGGTATCGCATTGGTCTACCTGGCCACCATCGTGCTGGGGCTGTTCGGCGTGCGCATCCCCTTCATCCATGATTCGGGCCTGATCGGCATCGGCTTCAGCCTGTTCGTCGTGGTCATCGCCGCGCTGAACCTGGTGCTGGACTTCGACTTCATCGAAACCGGTGCCCAGCAGGGCGCGCCGAAGTACATGGAATGGTATGGCGCGTTCGGCCTGATGGTCACCCTGGTGTGGCTGTATATCGAGTTCCTGCGCCTGCTGTCGAAGTTGCAGTCGCGCAACTGATGGGTGCTGCCGCCATCTTGGCGGCCAGCAACAAAAAGGGCGCCTTTCGGCGCCCTTTTTTGTTGCCCTGACCTGTCTGGATCAGAGGCGGCTGGCGATTGCCTTGGCGAAGCCCATGGTATTGCCGGTGCCGCCCAGATCGGGGGTCAGCGAATCCTTGGCTTCCAGCGTGGCCACGATCGCGTTGCGCAGGCGCTCGGCGTTCTGCGGCTGGCCGAGGTGGTCCAGCATCTGCGCGGCGCCCAGCAACAGCGCGCACGGATTGGCCTTGCCCTGGCCGGCGATGTCCGGTGCCGAGCCGTGCACGGCTTCGAAGATCGCCGCATCGGTGCCGATGTTCGCGCCCGGGGCCAGGCCCAGGCCACCCACGAGGCCGGCGCACAGGTCGGAAATGATGTCGCCGAACAGGTTCGTGGTGACGATGATGTCGAACTGCTCCGGACGCATCACCAGCTGCATGCAGGCGTTGTCGACGATCATTTCCTGGAACTCGATCTGCGGGTACTCGGCGGCCACGTCACGCGCGACCTTCAGGAACAGGCCCGAGGTCGACTTGATGATGTTGGCCTTGTGCACCGCGGTGACCTTCTTGCGGCCGGTGTTCTTGGCCAGTTCGAAGGCATAGCGCACGATGCGCTCGGAACCCTTGCGGGTGATCCTGGTGCCGGAGAAAGCCGTCTCGCCGTCTTCCGACACGGTCTGGCCTTCGCTCAGGTAGGCGCCTTCGGTGTTCTCGCGCACGGTGATCAGGTCAACGCCATCGGCGAAGCGCGACTTGGTATTCGGAAACGACTTGGCCGGGCGCACGTTGGCGTACAGGTCGAACTTGCGGCGCAGGGCGACGTTGATCGAGCTGAAGCCCTCGCCCACCGGCGTGGTCAGCGGGCTCTTCAGCGCCACCTTGTTCTTGGTGATCGAGGCCAGGGTGGCCTCGGGCAGCAGGTCGCCGTGCTTTTCCAGCGCCACCAGGCCGGCGTCGGCGTATTCGTAGGTCAGGCCAGCCTGCAGCGCGTCGAGCACGTGCAAGGTGGCGTCCATGATCTCCGGGCCGATGCCGTCGCCGCGGATGACCGTGATTGTCTGCGTCATAAAAGTGGAAGTCCGAACAGGGGGATTGTCTTGAAGACGGGGAGCGCCGGCTGCCGGAAGACACCGTGCGCATGCGAATGCCAGTGGTGGAATTATGCCCGATCGGGGGTCTGGGGCCCAAACCGACGATGGTCTTAGTGGCCTTCGGCCGCTCGTTTGGGGCTCCTCATCCGCTCCTTCGGGGCACCCTCATCCGCCCCTGCGGGGCACCTTCTCCCGCTCGCGGGAGAAGGGTGTCGGGCGCCGCGGGCAACCGCCTTGCTCCCCTCTCCCGCTTGCGGGAGAGGGGCCGGGGGTGAGGGCAGAGATTCGGGGGCGCGGGCAGCGGTTCAGCGAACCGCACCGCTCACCCGTGTGAATGCTCCGCCGGCGCCTCGGCGCCGCCTTCCAGCTGGTCCAGGAAATCCACCGCGCGGCGCAGGTGCGGAATCACGATCGACCCCCCGACCACCAGGCCCACCGAGAACGTCTCGAAGAATTCCTCACGCGTCACCCCGGCTTCCTTGCACTGGGCCACGTGGTAGCTGATGCAGTCATCGCAACGCAGCACCATCGACGCCACCAGGCCCAGCAGCTCCTTGGTCTTCACGTCCAGCGCGCCCGCCTGGTAGGTCTGGGTGTCCAGCGCGAAGAAGCGCCGCACCACCTGGTTCGGCTCGCCCAGGATCCGCTGGTTCATGCGCTGGCGGAACTCGGTGAACTCGCGGATGCGGTCGCCGCTGCCGTCCTGCCCTTCGCCGCCGCTCATGCCTGCGGCTCCGCACCGGTGCCCGCCAGCAGCGGCTCCAGCTTGCCGGCGCGATGCAGCGCCATCATGTCGTCGTAGCCGCCTACGTGCACGTCTCCGATGAAGATCTGCGGCACGCTAGTGCGCTTGGCCAGCGCCACCATCTTTTCGCGCTCGGCCGGGTCCAGGTCGATCCGGATCTCCTCCCACTGCTGGCCCTTGCTCTTGAGGAAGTTCTTGGCCGCCACGCAGTACGGGCAGATGGCCGAGGAATACAGCCGGATCCGGGGCGCGCCGCCCGGGGCCGTTGAAACGGTGTCGTTCACGGGAAACTCCGCGTGGGTTCAGTGGTCTGCAATATGGTAGCGGCCGTCTGGTATTTCGAGCCGGTGGCCGCAACACTGTGGACCGGATCGCATTCACGCGCCGGCCAGCCGGCACGCCTTCATCCCCGGAGCATGTCTTGCGCCACCTGCTGCTTGCCACCGCCGTGACCCTGGCCCTTGCCGCAGGTGTCAGCCCGGCCCAGGACAACCGTCTTCCGGACATCGGCTCGTCCGCTGGCGAGCTGCTGACCCCGGCCCGCCAGGCCGAGTACGGCAAGATGATGCTGGCCGAGCTGCGCAACTACGGCTACGTGCTGCAGGACCCGCTCATCGACGACTGGCTGCAGACCATGGGCCAGCGCCTGGGCGCCAACAGCGACCAGCCGCAGCAGCCCTATACGTTCTTCATGCTGCGCCAGCGCCAGATCAACGCCTTCGCCACCCTCGGCGGCTACGTCGCGGTCAACGCCGGCCTGGTGCTCACCGCCGAGCGCGAAGACGAGGTCGCCGCGGTGCTGTCGCACGAAATCGCCCACGTCACCCAGCAGCACGTGCTGCGCGGCGTGGAGCGCGCCCAGCGCGACCAGATCCCCATCCTGCTCGGCATGCTCGCCGCGGTGATCGCCGCGCAGAGTGCCGGCGGCAGTTCCAGCGGCGATGCGACCATGGCCAGCATCACCAGCGCCATGGGCCTGATGGCACAGCGCCAGATCAACTACACCCGCTCCAACGAATCGGAAGCCGATCGGCTCGGCATCCGCACCCTCGCCCGCAGCGGCTATGACGTCGATGCGATGGCCGGCTTTTTCGAGCGCATGTCACTGGCGATGCGCGGCAACGAGGGCGGCTTCAGCGCACCTGATTACCTGCAGACGCACCCGGTCACCACGACCCGCATCGTCGAGGCCAAGGCACGCGCCGAGCAGATGAAGAAAGACACGGTGCTGCTGACCACCAGCGTGCCCGGCAAGCGCGAGCAGGTGCGGGTCAATCCCAGCGACCCGTCGTTGTCCGAACCGCTGGGCAGCAGCACCAATCCGCTGCTGCCTTACACGCTCCAGGTGCCGTTCGACGTGAGCACGCGTGGCAGCAGCGGCCAGTTCGACTGGGCCAAGGAACGCCTGCGGGTGCTCAGTGCCAACACGCCCAGCGCGGCGATCCGCGAATACGAGGACCTGCGTCGCAACCTGCCGCAAGGGCTGACCGACGCGCAGCGCTATGGCCTGGCCCTGGCGCACATGCGCAACAGCGATGGCGCGGTGGCGGTCATGCATTCGCTCTCGGCGCTGCTGGAGGATCACCCCGGCAATCTGTGGATCGCCCTGGCCCTGGGCGAGGCCGAGACCCGGGCCGGCCAGCCGGAGCAGGCGAACAAGCGCTTCGAGCAATTGCTGCACGAATACCCCGACAACCGGCCGATCGTGCTGACCTACGCCGGGCTGCTCAACGAGCAGGCCTCGGCCAAGGCGGGCAAGCGCGCCCAGCAGATCCTCGAACCGCTGGCGCGCCGCGCCGCTGATGACCCGACCTTCCAGCAGACCTACGCCCGCGCCAGCGAGTTGGCCGGCGACCCGCACCGGGCCAGCGAGGCCTATGCCGAAGCCGCGTTCCTGAACGGCCGTGCCGAGCAGGCGCTGATCCAGTTGCAGGCGCTCAAGCGCCAGGACCTGGACTACGTCACCCGCGCCCGGGTCGATTCGCGCATCGCCGCCATTACCCCGACGGTGCTGGAGCTGCGCCGCCAGGGCGTGCGTGATCCGGAGCTATCGCGGTAGCCGGCGCGACATCCGGGGCTGGCGCGTCACATCTCGGTCATAAAACCGTAGTCTACTGGCGCCCATCCGGAATCCCCCTACGGTAGCCGCGTGCAGAAACGCATCCTGATCGTTGATGACGAACCCGCGATTCGCGACATGGTCGCCTTCGCCCTGCGCAAGGGCGAGTTCGAGCCCATCCATGCCGGCGACGCCCGCGAGGCGCAGACCGCCATCGCCGACCGCGTTCCCGACCTGATCCTGCTCGATTGGATGCTGCCCGGCACCAGCGGCCTGGACCTGGCCCGGCGCTGGCGCAAGGACACCCTGACCCGCGAGATCCCGATCATCATGCTCACCGCCCGCGGTGAAGAGAATGACCGGGTCGGGGGGCTCGAAGCCGGCGTCGACGACTACGTGGTCAAGCCCTTCTCGGCCCGCGAGCTGCTGGCGCGTATCCGCGCGGTGATGCGCCGGGCCCGCGAGGACGACGAAGACGGCAGCGTGGCGGTCGGCGAGCTGCGTATCGACGGCGCGGCGCATCGCGTCTTCGCCGGTGAGGCACCGGTGCCGATCGGTCCGACCGAATACCGCCTGCTGCACTTCTTCATGACCCACCCCGAGCGCGTGTACAGCCGTACCCAGCTGCTCGACCACGTATGGGGCGGCAGCGTGTACGTTGAAGAACGCACGATCGACGTGCACATCCGCCGCCTGCGCAAGACGCTGGAGCCGTTCGGGCTGGAAAACATGGTGCAGACCGTTCGCGGCTCGGGCTACCGTTTCTCCGCTTCCACCTGACGGCGCGCGCCGTGCCACAACATATCCGTTCCGCCTGGATCAGGACCCTGGGCGCGCTGACTGCCTGGTTACTGGTCGCGCTCGGCGCAGGCCTGGTTGTCGGCCATGCCTGGATGTTCCTGGCCCTGGCCGCACTCGCTGCACTGGCCTGGTCGTACTGGCGCCTGCGCCGCGTGCTGCGGCGCCTCACCGCGCGCCAACGCTGGGAACCGGCGCCGGAACAAGGCGCCTGGAACGAGCTTGATCGCCTGCTCTTTCGCAGCCAGGCCGAAATGCGCACGCGCAAGCGTCGATTGGTGGACATGCTGCGCACCTACCGCGCCGCCGCCGCCGCGCTGCCCGATGCCGTGGTCGTGGTCGATCGCAACAGCCAGCGCGTGCAATGGTTCAACGAAGCCGCGGGCGGCCTGCTTGGCCTGCACCATCCCGGCGACCTCGGCGTCCCGGTGGTTGAACGCCTGCAGCCCTTGCCGCTGGCGCATTGGCTGGCGGCTGGCCGCAACGCCGAGCCGATGCTGGATGCGCCCTCGCCGATCGATCCGAACCTGCGCCTCAACCTGCGCCTGATCCCCTATTCGGATGACTACTGGCTGCTGGTCGCGCGCGATGTCAGCAAGCTGCTGCGCCTGGAGCAGGTGCGGCGCGATTTCGTCGCCAATGTCTCGCACGAACTGCGCACGCCATTGACCGTGGTGCATGGCTACCTCGACATGCTCGACCCGGAAGACTTCCCGGACTCCGGCCCGATGCTGGTGGAGATGCGCAAGCAGTCCCAGCGCATGGCCCAGTTGGTGGAAGACCTGCTGACCCTGTCGCGGCTGGAATCGCAGGATGAAATCGGCGAGGAAACCGTGGCGATGGCACCGATGCTGGCCACGCTGCGTCGCGAGGCCGAGGCGCACAGCCATGGTCGCCACACCATCGAAGTGCATGACGAAGCCGGCTGCGACCTGCTTGGCTCCAACAAGGAACTGCACAGCGCCTTCTCCAACCTGGTCACCAACGCCGTGCGCTATACGCCGGCCGGCGGCACGGTGAGCATCCGCTTCGCCCGTGAAGCCGACGGCGGCGCGGTGCTGGCGGTGCGCGATAGCGGCTACGGCATTCCCGCCTCGCACCTGCCGCGTATCACCGAGCGCTTCTATCGCGTGTCCAGCAGCCGTTCGCGCGAAAGCGGCGGCACCGGACTGGGGCTGTCGATCGTCAAGCACGTGCTGGGGCTGCATCAGGCGCGGCTGGAAATCGAGAGCGAAGTCGGCAAGGGCAGCGAGTTCTCCTGCCATTTCGGCCCGGCGCGCGTGCTGGCGCGCGAAGTTGAAACGCCATCCTCGCGCCCGGCGTGATATTGCTATGCCCCTTACACCGGGTGCCCTGCGCCCAATGCTGACGGAACACTGAGACGACCATGGCCAGCAGCAAGAAAGCCAACGCTTCCCCTTCCGTCGAGCCGGTTTCGCAGGACCCCTTGCGCGATCCGGCGCTGTACCTGAATCGCGAACTGTCGCAGCTTGACTTCAATTTCCGCGTGTTGGCGCAGGCGATGGATGAGCAGGTACCGCTGCTGGAGCGGTTGCGCTTCCTGTGCATCTCCTGCACCAACCTCGACGAGTTCTTCGAGATCCGTGCCGCCACCGTGCGCCATGCACAGGAATTCGGCCTGCCGCCCGCGCCCGATGGCCTGAGCCCCACCGCCATCCTCAACGCCGTGCATGATCGCGCCGCCGAACTGGTCGACCAGCAGTACCACTGCTGGAACCAGGTACTGCGCCCGGCGCTGAGCGATGCCGGCGTCGGCGTGCTCGGCCGCAACTCGTGGACGTCGCGACAGAAGCGCTGGCTGCGCGCCTATTTCCGCAACGAGATCATGCCGGTGCTGTCGCCGCTGGGCCTGGACCCGGCGCATCCGTTCCCGAAGATCCTCAACAAGACGTTGAACATCGTCGTCGTGCTCGAGGGCACCGATGCCTTCGGCCGCGCCGGCCACCTGGCCATCGTGCGCGCGCCGCGCTCGCTGCCACGCATCATCCAGTTGCCGGCCTCGCTGTCCGAGCCTGGCACGCAGAGCTTCGTTTTCCTGTCCTCGGTGCTGTCCTCGTTCGTCGACGAGCTGTTCCCGGGCATGGAGGTGAAGGGCGCCTATCAGTTTCGCGTGACCCGCAATTCCGAACTGGTGGTGGACGAGGAGGAAGTCGAGAACCTCGCACTGGCACTGCGTGACGAGCTGGTCGACCGCGGCTATCGGCCGGCGGTACGGCTGGAAATTGCCGACGACATGCCCAAGCCGATCGTGCGCACGCTGCTGCAGAACTTCGGCTTGCCGGAAAACGCGGTGTATCGCATCGCCGGCCCGGTCAACCTCAGCCGCGTGGTCCAGGTGTATGACCTGGTGCAGCGCCCGGAACTGAAATACCCGCCGTTCAATCCACGCACGCTGCGCGACAGCGAAGGCATTTTCGAGATCGCCGGCAAGGGCGACGTGCTGCTGCACCACCCCTTCGATGCCTTCACCGCCGTGCTCGACCTCATCCGCCAGGCCGCGGTGGACCCGAACGTACTGGCGATCAAGCAAACGCTGTACCGAACCGGCAAGGATTCGGCGATTGTCGATGCGCTGATCGTGGCCGCGCGCAACGGCAAGGACGTGACCGTGGTGGTCGAGCTGCGCGCGCGCTTCGACGAAGAAGCCAACCTCGGCCTGGCCGACAAATTGCAGGAGGCGGGCGTGCAGGTGGTGTACGGCGTGGTCGGCTACAAGACGCACGCCAAGATGTTGCTGATCGTGCGTCGCGAGGGGCGCAAGCTGCGTCGTTACGTGCACCTGGGCACCGGCAATTACCACAGCGGCACCGCGCGTGCGTACACCGACCTGAGCCTGATCACCGCTGATGCGGATATCGGCAACGACGTGCACCTGCTGTTCCAGCAGCTCTCCGGCCTGGCGCCGAAGATGAAGCTCAAGCGCCTGCTGCAATCGCCTTTCACCTTGCACGCGGGCGTGCTGCAGCGGATCGAGCGCGAAACGCGTCTGGCGCTGGCCGGGCGGCCGGGGCGCATCGTCGCCAAGATGAACGCCTTGAATGAAGTGCAGGTGGTGCGGGCGCTGTACCAGGCCTCGCAGGCGGGCGTACAGATCGACCTGATCGTCCGCGGCGCGTGCACGCTGCGTCCTGGCGTGCCGGGCGTCTCGGACAACATCCGGGTGCGCTCGATCGTCGGCCGCTTCCTGGAGCACAGCCGCGTCTACTGGTTCGGCAATGACGGCCAGCCGGAGCTGTACTGCGCCAGCGCCGACTGGCTGGAGCGCAACCTGCTGCGTCGCGTGGAAACTTGCTTCCCCATCCTAGACCCGGACATTGCTGCGCGCGTGCATCGCGAGGCGCTGCAGAACTATCTGGACGACAACTGCAACGCCTGGGAACTGCACGCCGATGGCGTCTACCGCAAACTGGTGCCGGCACTTGGCCAGCCCTTGCACTCGGCCCAGCTGACCTTGCTCGCGGGGGTCTGAGCGCCGCCGGCCTGCGCGGCCGCGTCGCGGACCTTGCCGCACACCGGCCATCCGCACCCTGCGCTGCCCATGCAAGGGCAGCGGCCCCATGCGGTACCCCGCCCGATTGCTGACGCCGCGGCCACGCGCATCGGCTAACATTTCTCCATGCCGAATACCTCCCCGACCTCTCCCCCGCTGCAGGACGGCGACCTGCTCGCCGCCGTCGACCTGGGGTCGAACAGCTTCCACATGATCATTGCCCGTTATGTCCTGGGACAGTTGCGGGTGGTGGACCGTTTGCGCGAGACCGTGCGCATGGCCGACGGTCTGGATGGCAAGGGCGGCCTGTCCGCCGACGCGCGCACGCGCGCGCTTGAATGCCTGGCCCGCTTCGGCCAGCGCATCCGCGAAGTGCCGCCGACGCGCGTGCGCGCGCTAGCCACCAATACCGTGCGGCAACTGCGTTCGCCGCAGACCTTCCTCGCCCCGGCCGAAGCGGCACTGGGCAATCCGATCGAGGTGGTGAGTGGTCGCGAAGAAGCACGCCTGATCTACCTCGGTGTTGCCCACGCCCAACCGCCCAAGCCGGACCAGCGACGCCTGGTGATCGACATTGGCGGCGGCTCGACCGAGTTCATCATCGGACGCGGGTTCCAGACGCTGGAGCGCGAAAGCCTGCAGGCCGGCTGCATTGCCAGCACGCGGCGCTTCTTCCCGGGCGGCAAGCTGTCGAAGAAGCGCTGGAAGGATGCCCTGACCGAGATCGGCGCGGAGTTCCAGCAGTTCGCTACGCTGTATCGCGCACTCGGCTGGCACGAAGCGGTGGGCTCCTCGGGCACGCACAAGTCGATTGGCGAGATCTGCGCGGCGATGAAGCTGACCAAGGGCGCGATCACCGCCAGCGCCTTGCCCGTGGTGCGCGAAGAACTGTTGAAGGCCAAGCGGATCGAGGACATCGACCTGCCCGGCTTGTCGGCGGACCGTCGGCCGATCATCGCCGGCGGCATCCTGGTCCTGGAAGCGGCCTTCCAGGCGCTGGGCCTGGAAAAGCTGATGGTCAGCAAGGCGGCGATGCGCGAAGGCATCCTGTACGACATGCTGGGCCGCGCCGGTGCCGATGACCCGCGTGACGGTTCCATTGCCGCATTGGTGCTGCGCTATGGCATTGATGAAAACCAGGCAGGTCGCGTCGAGGGCACCGCGCAGCGAATGCTGGCGCAGGTGGCCGATGCCTGGCACCTGGATGGTGACGATGCACGGATGCTGGGCTGGTCTGCACGCGTGCATGAGCTGGGCCTGATGATCGCGCACAGCCAGTACCACGTACATGGTGCGTACGTGCTGGAAAACTCGGACATTTCTGGTTTCTCGCGCCAGGAGCAGCAAGTGTTGGCGGCCCTGGTCCGCACGCATCGGCGCAACGTATCGAAGGCGGCATTCGAAGCGCTGCCGGATCGACTGCTGCTGCCGACGCGGCGCAAGGCGGCGCTGTTGCGATTGGCGGTCCTGCTGCATCGGGCGCACGAATCGGATCCGATCCCGACCTTGCAGCTGACGGCGGACGACAATCGTCTTTCGCTGGTGCTGTCGCAGGAATGGTTGCAGTCGCGGCCGCTGCTGCGCGCGGACCTGATTGGCGAGGTCGAGGGCATGGCGGGGCTGGGAATTGTGTTCAAGCCATTCGAGGCTTGATCTAACCCCCGCGCCTGTCGGCGCGCCCCCCTTGGCACAAGGGGGGCTGTTTCTCCATTTGGATCTTTGCGTGTCTGGTGGTTTGCACTGCGCGGTAGCTTGCGTCGCCTTACGGTGCGGGCCCCGACCCCTCGGGGGCAGGCGTTTCGGTTCCGGCGTACGTCCGTGTACTCAGTCACCGACCGTGGGCCATCCATGGCCCACTAACGCCTGCCCCCGAGGGGGCGGTGCAAGGCGCGTCATTTCCCCACTTCGACAAAGCGGAGCTGCTCTTCGGACCGGTCGCGGCGGTCTGTGGGGCGTCCGGGGGCGAGACCCCTTATCGGGGGCATGTGGCGACATGGATGTCGCCACATGAGCTCAAGTCCATGGATGGACGCTTTTGG
>Ga0160473_100406_pt1 | contig 31033 bp, 36 predicted proteins | sample HID1975I_E11MG_FD_108217 | JGI IMG/M metagenome (GOLD analysis project Ga0160473, IMG submission 108217) | Enriched soil microbial communities from UW Madison campus, WI, USA - HID1975I_E11 MG | ecosystem: Environmental > Terrestrial > Soil > Unclassified | place: USA: Madison, Wisconsin... | reverse complement strand
GCAACTCGTCCTCGACGGCGGTCAGGGCGCGCGCGTCGGGATAGTCCGTCGGCATCTGCACGACAGGCTTGTTTCTCCAGCTCTCGGGGGTCCAGCGCGTACTCATGACCTCAGGATAGGCGTCTCGCCCCCGCGAAACAATGAAAGGGTCGTCGCAGGCGCCGGCGATCTTAGACCCTCGGGGCAAAAAACAGGGTCTGAATAGTCTAAAGGTCTGAAACCGGGCCGGTCGGACTGGGAAAAAGAGGGTCTGATAAGTCTGAAATCGGTGAGGCGCCGCCGAGAGAAGGCGGTCAGGCATGATCGCACAGCCTGAACCAGCGTGAGGTCGATTTAGGGCCAAGCTTTAAAATGATGGCGCTTTTCCGCCACGCGATGTGAGGTCGCCTGCGCCCAAAGGGCGAAACCCGCGACAAACGGTCAAGCCTGTGCCTGGATAGGCATATGAGCCACCGCCGCTGCATCGCCGTCTACATCATGGCCAACGGTCGCAACGGCGCGATCTATATCGGCGTGACCAGCGACCTTGAAACGCGGGTGCATCAGCACAAGACCGGCGCCTATTCCGGCCACAGCAAGACCAAGGGCTGCACGCGGCTGGTCTGGTTCGAGACCTACGCCCTGATGACCGACGCCATCCGCCGCGAGAAACGGCTGAAACACTGGCTGCGTGACTGGAAGCTGAAGCTGATCGAGGACGCCAATCCGGACTGGAAGGACCTGGCGGCGGATTGGTGGGGCTGAACGCCTCCCTTCTCGTCATTCTCCGACTTGATCGGAGAACCCGGCGGCGCCGCAGCGAAGCGGAGGCGACCCTCAAAGCCAGACACCGCGCACGATCTGTCGCCCTACGGGCGCCGCCCCGTTCTCCGGTCTGCGCCGCTGCGCGGCTTGCCGGAGAATGACGAAAGGGAGGACTCACCGCCGCAGGTGGGGCGTGACGCGGGCGTGCAGGAGCTGGATCAGAGCCGGGTCCATGAAGGCGTAGTCGTCGGGGATGTCCAGGCAGACGACGCGCGTGGACTTCAGCCGGGCGCGAAAGCGTTTCTGCAGCCTGGCGCGATGCGCCTTCTCCATCACGCAGATCAGGTCCGCCCAGTCGACCAGATCCGCGCCGACCACCTCGTCCGCGTCAGGATTCAGCCCGGCGGACGCCGTCTCTACGCCAGGCCAGGCCGCGAACACCTGTTCGGCCGTGGGCGAGCGCAGGCGATTGCGGGCACAGAGGAAGAGGACGTTGGTCAGGTGTTCGAAGGCCCGTTAAGCAAGCCCGAGATGACTGGCCCCGTCAGCTTGAGGATGTCCCCTCCCGCTTGGAGCAGGCCGTAGAGACGCAGCAAATTGTCGATCAACTCTTTAGCGACCACGCTTTTGGAGTCAGCAGCCGAAAGTTCGAGGTAGATCTTACCAAAGGCCGTAAGCACCGAATCTCGGAAGGGACCAACCCCGGTTGTTTCGAAACGGAGAACGGCTCGCTCCATCAGGGCCAACTGGGCGTTCAGGAAGGTCCTCGACGCGTCCGAAAGATCATCAGCGTTGCCGACTTTCAGCCGCATCTTCTCGATCTCAGAGACGATGGTCGTGGTTTGGGCCTTCAAGTTCTCAGTATCGAACTCCAAGTCCTCCAAGATAGGGAATACCTCAAGCTGACGTTTGAGCGCGCGCCCATGCCGAGGGCCAAACTCGGGATAAGGCCTAGCGAGTTTGAGCGGCGAGAATCCGTCCTTCAACTGTTCGACTACGCCGAGGGCAGCGGCTCGGCGGCCCTTCTCTGGGAATTTATCCGCGATCAAAGCCGGCAGATGATCCAGCGCACGATAGAGCAGCGAGAGACTTTCGTAGTCGTTGTCCACACCGACGATCTCGGCAAACAACGGAATGACCACAGACGCCGCGGAATCCCCACCCTTCTCAGGCAGCCGCTCGATCAGGGTCCGAAGATGGCGAATTTCCGGGATGATTTGTTGGCTCATAGCGGAATATTATCGTGCTTCTTCCACGGGTTGTCCTGCACCTTGTTCTTCAGGGTGCGTAGCGCCTTGATCAGCCGACGGCGGGTGCCGTGGGGCATGATGACGTCGTCGATGTAGCCCAGGCCGGCGGCGACGAAGGGGTTGGCGAAGCGGTCCTTGTATTCAGCTTCGCGGGCGGCCAGGGCGTCGGGGTCGCCGGCTTCCTTGCGGAAGATGATCTCGACCGCGCCCTTGGCGCCCATGACGGCGATTTCGGCGGTGGGCCAGGCGTAGTTGACGTCGCCGCGCAGGTGTTTGGAGCTCATGACGTCATAGGCGCCGCCATAGGCCTTGCGCGTGATGACGGTCAGTTTCGGCACGGTCGCCTCGGCATAGGCGAACAGCAGCTTGGCGCCGTGTTTGATCAGGGCGCCGTACTCCTGTTTCGTGCCCGGCATGAAGCCCGGCACATCGACAAAGGTCACCAGCGGGATGTCGAAGGCGTCGCAGAAGCGGACGAAACGCGCGGCCTTGCGGCTGCTGTCGATGTCCAGCACGCCGGCCAGGGTCTGGGGCTGGTTGCCGACGATGCCGACGGTCTGGCCGTCCAGGCGGCCGAAGCCGCAGATGATGTTTTTCGCGAAGTCGGCGCCGATCTCGAAGAAATCGGCCTCGTCGACGACCTTCAGCACCAGCTCTTTCATGTCGTAGGGCTGGTTCGGGTTGGCCGGGACCAGGGTGTCCAGCGAGGGCTCGTCCCGCTCCGGCTCGTCATAGCTGTCGCGCACCGGCGGCTTTTCGCGGTTCGACAGCGGCAGGAAGCCGATCAGGCGACGAACCTCGGACAGGGCCTCCAGATCGTTGTCGAAGGCGCCGTCGGAGACGCCGGACTTCTTCGTGTGGACGCTGGCGCCGCCCAGATCCTCGTGGCTGACGACCTCGTTGGTGACGGTCTTCACCACGTCCGGGCCGGTCACGTACATGTAGGACGTATCCTTCACCATGAAGATGAAGTCGGTGATGGCGGGCGAATAGACGTCGCCGCCCGCGCACGGGCCCATGATGACGCTGATCTGGGGGATCACACCCGAGGCCAGCGTGTTCTGCAGGAAGATGTCGGCGTAACCAGCCAGCGATTCCACCCCTTCCTGAATGCGGGCGCCGCCGGCGTCGAACAGGCCGATGATCGGCGCGCCGGTGGTCAGGGCCATCTTCTGCAGCTTGACGATCTTGGCCGCGTGGGCCCCCGACAGGGAGCCGCCGAAGACGGTGAAGTCTTTCGAGAAGACATAGACCAGACGGCCGCCGATGGTCCCACGGCCGGTGACGACGCCGTCGCCGGGGATGCGCTGCGTCTCCATGCCGAACTCGTGGCTGCGATGCTCCACGAACATGTCGGTCTCTTCGAACGAGCCTTCGTCCAGCAGCACCTCGATCCGCTCGCGCGCGGTCAGCTTGCCCTTGGCGTGCTGGCTGGCGATCCGCTTTTCGCCGCCGCCCAGACGCGCGGCCTGACGGCGGGCTTCCAGCTTCTCGAGAATGTCTTGCATGGTCGTGACTCCCTATGCCGCTGGATTAGGGAGCCACGGGCGCGGAGGCAAGCGGGCGCCGCGCTGCGCCGAACGGATGGTGAAGATCGGCGATGTTTCAGCCGTGAGAGGCTACAGCATCAAAATGCGCGCCAGAACGGCGGGATGACACAACAGGCCCGCCGCCGCTTCTCCCTTCCCCTCGAGGGGAAGGGTCAGGGATGGGGTGGAGGCAGGATGTTTCCGGTGGGGCGAATGAGGCGACGCCGCCTCCCGCGCCACGCCGGGAAGCGATAGTGTGTTCCCCCCTCCCAACCCTCCCCCTCGAGGGGAGGGCTTCAGAGTCAGAGCCGATCGAGCCGCAGCCAGGTGGGATCGCCCAGCCACGCCTGTTGCAGGGCGCGGCGGGCGGCGGCGGCTTCCAGCGCATGGCCTTGGGCCGCTTCGCTCTCGGCCAGGCCGTACAGAGCCCAGCCATTGTTGGGCGCGCGCACGAGGGCCGCCCGGAAGGCCTGGCTGGCGTCCTCCTGCCGGCCCGCGCGCAGCAGGGCGGCGCCCAGCGACTGGCCGACCGGATAATACCAGAAGGACGGCTCCATATAGGGGATGCGCGCCTCGATCTCGGCGGCGGCCTGATAGTGACGGGCGGCGTCGTCATAGCGCCGCTGATGGAAGGCCAGACGCCCGCGCGCCGCCGCCTGGGCCAGGGCGATCAGGTCGGGCGCGGGGACGCCCTGGGCGATCAGGTCGGCGAACCGGTCGGACGCGCGCAGCGTCTCCATCTGTGCCAGGGTGGCGTCAAAGGCAGCGGTGTCGCCCTGCTGGGCCTGGGCCACGGCGCGGGCGTACAGCCGCATCGCCCCGGCATAGGCCAGACGCGGGTCGGGTTCGGGCATCGCCAGGATCGCCTCGGGCGAGGCGAACTGAGCCATGGTCAGATAGGGGGCGGCGTAGATGGCCTGGATCCAGGCGATGCGGGTCGTGGTGTCGACGTCCAGCAGCGACTGCAGACGGGTCGCCTCCTCGATCGCGGTCGACATGTCGCCGGCCATCTGGGCCGAGGTGACAATGAAATGGACGTTGTGCGGATAGTAGCCGTAGCGGACCAAACCCTGATCGTTCGAGGCCCTGATCCAGTCCTCGTCCGCGCGGACGGCGGCGACATTGACCCGGATCGAGTCCGCATAGCGACCGCGCACCATGTAGATGTGGGCGGGCATGTGAACCAGATGCCCGGCGCTGGTGGCGAAGGCCGCCAACCGGTCGGCCGCCGCCTCGGCCCGGGCCGGGTCGCTGGCCTCAAGCAGGTGGATATAGAGGTGCGCCGCCTGCGGATGGTCGGGGGTGCGGGCCACCACACCCTCGATCAGGCGCACCGCCTCGCCGATGCGGCCGATGGGGGTGCGGCGGTCGGCCTCCCAATAGTTCCAGGGCGAGGTGTCCATGGCCGCCTCGGCCGCCAGCACGGCGACCTCGTCATGCTGGGGGAAGCGGGCGGCGACGGCCAGCATGGCGTCGGCATAGGCGGCGTCCAACGCCGCGCGGTCGGCGGCGGGGTCGGTCGAATAGCGTCTGGCCGCCGCCTCGACCAGCGCCCGCTCGACCGGCGTCGCCCGTTCACGCAGGGCCATGGCGCGGTCCAGCGCCGCCAGCGCCGCGTCGCGGTCGCGGTCGTCCATCGGGGCGTTGATGTTGGGGCCTAACGCCACCGCCTCGCCCCACCAGCACATGGCGCAGTCGGGATCCAGCCGCTGCGCCTCGCGGAACGAACGCACCGCCCCGGCGTGGTTGAAGCCGTAGCTGAGCATCAGGCCCTGATCGAAATAGGCCTGGGCCCGGTCGCTGGCGGTCGAGACCTTGAAACGGGCGGCGCTGAGGTCGGGATAAAGGGCGATGACATCGTCGATCCCGCCCAGCGGCCCGGTCGCATCGGCGGCGGCCAGCAGCCGCCCCTCCAGCGTGGCCCGCGCCGCGGGCGTGGCGCAGATGACGCGCGCCGCCCGGACCGGATCGACCGCATCCAGCGCCGCGCTCGAAAAGGTCGGAGGCGCCGCCGCAGAACTGGAGAATATGGCCACCAGGGCCAGGGCCGCAGCCCCGCTGAGCAACCTGCGCATCGTCCGCCTCCGCGTTCGAGTAACGGTGGTGTTTTAGCAGGAGATGCAACCTTGTGCGAGCGCGGCTGGAGGTCAGACGCCCGCCAATGTCGCTAGCCTGTTCAGTTCCGCCACATGGGCGGCGAAGGCGCGCCGCCCCTCGCCCGTCAGCGACAGCCAGGTGCGCTGGCGGCCATGGGTCGCGGCCTTGCGAGGGGCGACGTAACCCGCCTCCTCCAACTGCTTCAGATGCTTGGACAGGACGGAGTCGGACACCTCCAGCGCCTCACGCAGGGTGGCGAACTCGGCCTCGTCGGCGGCGGACAGCATGGCGCAGATCTGCAGCCGGCCGGGGGCGTGGATGATGGGGTCGAACTGGGGCGGGCGGCTCATTTCCCTAGCCCCATCTCGGCGCGATAGACCCGGCGCCACAGCCGCGAACCGATCAGGGCCAGGGCAAAGGCCACCGCGCCGGACCCGGCTACCAGAACGCCCACAGACGGCGCGCCGGGTGTGCGCTTCAACCACACCAGACCCAGCATCACCGTCGCCATGACGAGACCCAGGCCGATGGCTACCCAGCGGGCGCGGGCGGGTGAGACGCCGGTGACACGCAGACCCGTGCGGCGCGTCTCCAACTGGAAGATCACCGCCAGCCCCAGCACGCCGAGGGTGGAGGCGGTGATGTTGAACGGGGCGTCCAGCACCTGTCCGGCCATCATGCCGGCGATCAGGGCGGAATAGGTCAGGTCATAGCGCCAGCCATTGCCCGCCACGCGGTCATGCACGGCGCGGCGCGAGGCCTGGATGGCGGCCAGGGCCTCAGAAGCACCGTGGGGGGCGGGGTCGTTAGGGTCGGTCATGGCGTGTTCCTCACTTTCCTGATTGGAAAATGATTTAGACTTTCCATCTTGGCAAGTGAAAACTTTCCATACCGGAAAGTTATTCGGTCAACGCCTCGAACCAGCGCTGGAAGGCGGTCGCCTCGGCAGCGTGGGCGGCGGTGCGGGCGGCGGCTTCCTCGTCGACGCCCCACTGATCCTCGGTGAAGGCTTCGTCCAGGCGCGAGATGGCGAGGGCCGTCTCGCCTGACAGCGCGCCGCGATGAAGCGCCAGCCCCAGGACGGCAGAGCCCAGCAGTGGCACGGCCGACGCCAGGCCGGTCAGGGCGAAGTCGTCCAGCGCCAGCGCCAGTTCGCGCACCCGGGCGATGGATTCCGTCGGCTGCGTCCGATGCACGATCCCCTCGACCGGGTGCAGAACGACGCCCAGTTCGCGCGCGGCCCAGTCGCGCCAGGGGCCCCATTCGCGCGCCTGACGCTGGACCAGGGCGGCGGGGTGTTCGGCGACATAGCAGACGACGTCCGATCCGGCATAGGCGGCGATTTCATCCGCGACCGGCTCGCGCGCCTGGCTGACCCGGTCGATGGCGGTCGAGGCCAGACGGGTGGCGGGCATGGCGGCGGGGTCCAGGTATTCGCCCTGCGCCGCCCATTCATCGGCGACCAGTTGCGCGGCAGCCTGGGTCGGCAGCACCATACGCGCGCCTGCGGGGGTCTTGGGCGTGCGGCCATCCAGGCGCACGGCCCATCCGTTTTCCTCACGCGCTACATCAATGGACGTCCAGAAGCGCTTGATACGCTCTTCGGATTCGCGAAAGCCCTTGGCGGCGGCGACGTTCGGATCAAGCGGCGGGATGTGGGACATGGCGTGGTCTCAGGCAGCGAGAGCGGTCGAGGCGAAGCGGTCCAGCGCCGCCTCCAGATCGGGGAAATCGACGGCGACGTGGGGCGCGCCCGAGGCGATCTGCTCCTCCGGCGTATGGAAGCCCCAGGCGACGCCCTGGGGCCGGACGCCGGCGTTCAGGGCCATCAGGATATCGTGGCTGGTGTCGCCGATCATGACGGTGGCGGCGGGCGTGGCGTCGCAGGCGGCCATGGCCGCCAACAGCATGGCGGGGTCGGGCTTCCCCGGCCCGTCCTCGGCGCAGTGGGTCGAGAGGAACAGGTCGGACCATTCGGCGCGGGCTAGGTTGCGGGCCACGCCGCGCCGGTTCTGGCCGGTCGCCAGCGCCAGCCGCCAGCCGTCGCGCTTCAACCGGCGCAGATGCGGCATCACGCCGGGATACAACGGCTCCTCGTGCCCCGCGTCATAGCGGACGCGGAAACTGGCCTGGAAGGCGGCGACGAAGTCGGCCAGTTCGGCGTCGGTCAGCGTCGGCTCCAGCACATGCAGCGCCTGATGCAGCGACAGGCCGACGATCTGGCGCACGCGGTCGTAGTCCGGCTCGGGCAGGCCCAGCGCACGAGCGGCGTCGATACAGGCGCGGTGGATCGACGCCCGGCTGTCCACCAGGGTCCCGTCGACGTCGAAGACCGCGAGGGGCCTCACTTCGCTCCTCCCCATTTCATGGGGAGGTGGCGCGGACGCGTAGCGGCCGTGACGGAGGGGGCGGCTCGACCGGAAAGGGCAGCGTCGCCCCCTCCACCGCTTCGCGGTCCCCCTCCCCATTGCATGGGGAGGAAAGTCATCATCGCATCCTCTTCACGCCCTCGAAGGGGTCGCTCTCGTTGCCTTCGTGCTCGTCGAAGCCGAAGTGGGCGAAGCCGGCCTTCATTTCGGGGCTCAGCGGCGCCTCGACGATCAGCTTGCCGCCGGCGGGGTGGTCCAGCTCGATGCGGCGGGCGTGCAGTTGCAGCTTCAGCGGGCCGGACAGTTCGCGCGACTTGTCGTCGCCGTATTTGGGGTCGCCCAGGATCGGATGTCCGATGGCGCTCATGTGGGCGCGCAGCTGGTGCGTCCGGCCGGTGAAGGGGCGCAGCGCCATCCAGGCGGCGCGGTGCGAGGCGCGGCTGATGGTGGCGAAGGCCGTCTCGGCCGGTTCGGCGCGTGGGTCCTTGCGCTCAGCCGGGCGCATCATCTCGAAATCGTTGATGCCGGTCTTCTTCAGCGGCATGTCGATCTGGCCGGCCGAGGGCTTGGGGTTGCCGATGACGATGGCCCAATAGGTCTTTTTCGCCTGACGCCGGGCGAAGGCGCCGGCCAGTCGCTTGGCCGCCTCCGGGCCCTTGCCCAGCAGCAGGACGCCCGAGGTGTCGCGGTCCAGGCGGTGCACCAGACGCGGCCGCTCCATCCCCTCGCCCCAGGCGCCCAGCAGGCGGTCGACGTGGCGGCTGGTCTTGGTGCCGCCCTGGACGGCCAGGCCGTGCGGCTTGTTGATGGCGATGACCATGTCGTCCTCATATAGGACCAGCGACTTGGCGAAGCGGATGTCCTGTTCCGACAGGGTGTGGGCGTCCCCGGCCTGACGCGAGGTGTCGTCGGGGATCGGCGGCACGCGCACGGCGGCGCCGGCGGTCAGGCGGCCTTCGGGCTTGATGCGGGCGCCGTCGACGCGGATCTGGCCGCTGCGGGCCATCTTCTGCACCTGGATGTTGGACAGGTGCGGCCAGCGCCGCCGGAACCAGCGGTCCAGCCGGATGCCGTCCTCGGCCTCGGCCACATAGAGGGTCTGGACCTCGCGCTTCGGGGTGTTCTGGGGCGCGTCGGCGGGAGGGGTGTCGGTCAAAAGGCGGCTCCGAATGCGCGGCGGGCGATCATCAGTCCCAGGAACAGGGCGACGACCGACAGGACCACCGAGGCGGCGACATAGCCCCCGGCTATGACGAACTGACGGCGCTCGATCATCAGCGCCGTCTCCAGTGAAAAGGCCGAGAAGGTGGTGAAGCCGCCCAGCACGCCGACGGCGGCGAACAGGCGGAGGCTGTCCTGATGCGCGCCCGCCCGCAGCGCCAGCCAGCCGGCCAGCAGCCCCATCAGCAGGCCGCCGATCAGATTGGCCCCGAAGGTGCCCCAGGGCCAGGCGGCGTTCGGCGCGATCCGGGTTGCGGCGATGCCCAGACCATAGCGCGCCATGGCGCCCAGCGCCCCACCGACCGCAACCAGAAGAAACCGTGTCATGGCGCGGCTTATAGCGGTTCAGCGGGGTTTGCGAAGGGCGGGGTCCGGCTCTGACCCCCTTCGCCTTTCACAAACTTCACTTGCCGGGCGGTACGGTTAACGGCGATAGCTGAACCGTGGCTTCGCGCCATGAGAGAACGCCGTCCGTCCAGCAGCGCGATCTGCCATACTGCCGGCCGCAGTTTCCAAGGGACCGCCGAAGCGCCATGTCGCACGACGATCATCACCACGACGCCGGCCACGGGCACGCCGCCCCCGCCCCGCACGCCCCGCTGGACGGCGGCCACGGCGGACAGGGTCATGACCACCGCCTGCAGGCCGCGCCCAACCCGCCGCCGCCCGGCGCCGAGGACTCGCCCCACCGCGTCGCGCCCGAGCCGACATCGCGCGTCGCGGCGCAACCGCTGCGCAGCGGCGACGGCATCCTGAGGCCGATTCAGGACAGCGAATATTTCTCGCACGACCCCGCTTCGGTGGCGGCGGTGTCGTCGCACATCGACGAATATTTCAACCAGCCGCTGGACCTGTTCCCCTTCTGGGAGACGGAGGGGAAGCCCGACCGCTTCCACGTCCTGTTCAGCCGCCAGATCGAGGAACGGTTCCCCGTCGACACCGATCTTCGCAAGCACATCCACGACTATGGGCGCCGGGTGTTCAAGGCGCTGGTGGTGCATGTGACGGTCAAGCGGTTCAGCCAGGCGCTGGCCATGGCAGCCTTCACCCTGCTGGCCACGCTGGGTCCGACCTGGTTCGCCACCTGGACCGGTTCGCCGCCGATGGGGTTCGGCCTGGCGGTCGTGGCGATGCTGGCGACGCTGGGGGTGTTCTGGGCCGCGCAGGCGATCCTGTTCGTCCAGTACCGCTTCCAGCTGGAGAACGACTCCTACGAACTGTCGCGCGAAATCGTGCAGCGGACGCGCGAGTTGCAGAACCTGTTCACCTCGGCGCGGGCGATGGCCGATCAGGCCGAGACCCAGTTCCAGATGGACGGCAAGGGTTGGGGCCAGCGGGCCATGTATCTGACGCGCCTGACCATGTGGATCGGCGCGCGCATGGAGTATCTGGAGAAGTACGTCCAGATGGAGCTGTGGCGCATCCGCCGCGAGCGCTACTGGATGCGCTGGGCGCAGCGGATCCTGACGCCGCTGGTGCTGATCGTGTGGCTGGCGCTGTTCGCGCTGGAGGCGCCGCCGGTGGACGAGATGGCGTTCCGCGCCCTTCAGGCGCTGGCGGTGGTTCTGGGCGTGCTGGTCAGCTGGCTGTCCTATTTCCGCTGGCGCACGCCGGCCGCCGCGGTTCAGGACAAGCTGGGGGTCGACGGCTGGGTCCGTTACGCCTCGCTGGATGTCGACAACGCCGTCGGCGATCAGGTTCGTCGCGACAAGGAGCGTCTGGTCGAATACCGCGCCCTGACGCGGGGGCGCTAGGACTTAGAGCCTGCGGCCCAGGCTATCCTGCACGCCGCGGGCGTCATAGGCGTTGGGTCGGTCGGGGCGCTGGCCGCGGCCCATCACCACTTCCAGCACGGTCGAGGTGGGGGAAGGGCCGCTGAGGTTCAGGCCGACGCCGACGCCGACGCCCGACGCGGAATAGCCGCCGTATCGGCTGGATCCGCCGCCGATCGAGACGCTGGGCCGGACGCCGCCGGCGCTGTCGGGGCGGCCGTCGATCCAGCGCTGGGTGATCTCGAACCAGTCGAAGCCCTGCTGGGTCGTCAGTTCGGCGGCGCGCAGCAACGCATAGTCGGCCACGGGCCGGGGGTCGCCGACGCCGCGATAGGTGACGCGGAACCGGTTGGACTCGATGCGCTGTTCAGAGAACCCCTGTCCGCTGGGTCCCGTTTGCGGGCCATAGGGCGCCAGGCTGGCGCAGGCCGACACGGTCAGGGCGGAAGCGGCGATCAGTCCGAGGGCGAGGCGTTTCATGCGGAATCTCCTTGCCCGATTAGCGCTCGGACACCGCAGGATGTTCCGCCCTGGCTGAACGGCGGGTGAACTACAGCCCGGCCGCCGCTCTCAGCGCCGCGAAATCCTCGGGTTCGGGCGCCTCGACGGTGCGTTGACCGCCCTCGGGGTGGGGGAAGGTCAGGCTGCGGGCATGCAGCATCAGGCGCGACGCGGCGCGGCCGGCGAAGGTCAGGGCGCCGCCGTAACGCACGTCCCCGACCAGGGGCCGGCCGATATGGGCCATATGAACGCGCAGCTGGTGCATGCGGCCGGTGTGCGGCTCCAGCTCGACCACCGCCCCCTCATCATTGGCGGAGAGGGTGCGATAGACGCTCTCCGATCCCTGGGCGCCGGGGGCGTCGAAGGCGACAACGCGCATATAGCTTTCGCGGCCGATCTCTTCCCGCCGCAGGGAGGCGGTGATGCGGCCGGACGGCGGCTCGGGCGCGGCGGCGATCAGGGCCAGATAGGTCTTCTGGAACCGCCGCATCTGCAGCGCCTTGCCCAGGAAGCCCGCGGCGGGCTTGGTCTTGGCGGCCAGGATGACGCCCGAGGTGTCGCGGTCCAGCCTGTGCACCAGTTCGGGCCGCTTGCCGTTCGAGCGCATGAAGGCCCACAGCAGATCGTCCAGCGTATGCGCCTGAATGCGGCCGCCCTGGCTGGACAGGCCGGCGGGCTTGTTCAGCACCAGGATGTGCGCGTCCTCGTGCAGCACCCAGGACCGAACGGCGGCGATCTCGTCCGGGGTCAGGACGACAGGTTGGCGGGGGGTCACGACGAATAGGTCCGCCCGCGCCAGCGGATCACCTCCAACCGCGCCAGCAGGCCCGTGATGGCGCCGACGATCAGCCCCAGCACCGGGCCGATGAACAGGGTCATGACCGCCACGCGCTGGGCGCTCCACGCATAGGCGCCGCCGAACTGCGTATCGAGGTGGGTGGAGAACCGCGCGTTCAGATGCACGGCCCACGCCATCATCATGAAGCCGAGCGCGCCCGCCAGCAGGGCGCGCGGGCGACCGAACGGCGCCAGCAACAGCACGATGGCGACGGCGTACAGAACCCAGGCGGCGATTTCGGTCGCCATGCCTGCGCCCTGGCCGAACTGGTGACCCAGGGCCAGTTGCAGGGCCAGGGCCAAAAGGATCACACCGCCAGCGGTGAGGGTCAGGGTCGGACGAGGCGCTTCGAATCTCATACGCAAAGACCTAGCACGTCTCATCCGATCCCGAATTGCGTCAGCGCAGCACGCCCTTCTTGCCCATGGTCCAGGCATACCAGGCCAGGAAGGCGGCGATCAGGGTGATGACGTACGGCATCCACGCCATCACCGCGAATTCGGGCGGCAACGGCGGCGGCGGGTTGATGACCTTCTGGTACAACAGGCTGATCACCGCCCCGACCAACGAGATCAGCAACGCATGCAGGGCCCAGCGACTGCGCGCCAGCAGCAGGATCGACCCCAGCACCGCGCCCCAAACCCCCATCGCCCAGGGCGCATACATCCAGCCGGGCATGGCGTTGAAATAGGCGATCATGTCATCGCCGAACCCGGATTCGCGCATATAGGCTTCGCCGCGCGTCGTCGTCTGGATGAAGTCAAACGCGCCAAAACCGCTCCACAACAGCGACAGCACGCCCACCAGCCACAGATGCAACGGCGTCCTCATTCTCTCGACCATCGTCCCCTCCCAAGGATTTCCGATCCGGGAAGGTTACGCCGATGCACGAGCTTGGCAATGAATGGCGATAAGTCAGGCGCGCGGATCGATCCTGCTCATCAGCGACAGGGCATCGCCCAGGGCGGCGAAGGCGGCGGTGTTGTCCAGCACGCACCAGACCGGCCCCGTCTGGCTCAGGGCCTTCAGGCGGCGCGCGACCCCGTCCAGCGTCTCGGGCGCATAGGGCGAATAGTAGATGCGCGGCGATCCGTGCAGCCGCCAATAGGCCAGGCCGCGCCAGCCGCCGGGCTCGCCCGCGCCGTCCGGTCGAGCCGGATCGGCCGCGACCCGCGCGATGCGGCGCCGGGCCAGCCAGTCGTCGGCGACGGCCGTAAACCAGCTGGCGTGTCGGGGCTCCAGAGCGACCGGCGCCGCGATCCGGTCCGCCAGCGCCTCGAAGAACGGTCCCGCCCTGTCCGGATCGAACGCAAGGCTGGGCGGCGTCTGAATCAGCACCACGCCCAGCCTTGCGCCCAGGCCCCCGACCTCGCCTGCGAAACGGTCCAGGTCGGGGATGGGATCGGCGAGCCGCAATTCGTGCGTCAGGCGGCGCGGCGCCTTCACCGCGAAGCGGAACGGCTGGGGCGTGGACGCGGCCCACCGTTCATAGGTGGCGCGCCGGTGCGGACGATAGAAGGATGTATTGATCTCGGCCATACCCAGCCGGGCCGAGTATCGCTCCAGATGCGAGCCTTGGCGCGGAAAGCCGTCCGCATAGGACGACGGTACGCTCCAGCCCGCCGTGCCGATGTGGATGTCGCCTGTCATTCACTGGCAAGGCCTGACGACGGCCGAGGTTCCTCGTCTCGGCATGGCTCGAAGCAAGGCGCGCGCCAGGCGTCCCCGCTTCGGACGATCACTCCTGCATCCGCGCCCGCATCGCGGCCCAGCGCTCCAGCCGGGCCTTGATCTTCTCTTCGTGGCCCTCGCCCTTGGGCTTGTAGAAGGTGCGGCGTTCCATCTCGTCGGGGAAGAAGTTCGCGCCGGAGAACCCCTCGGGCGTGTCGGGGTCGTACTGGTAGCCCTTGCCGTAGCCCAGCGACTTCATCAGCTTGGTCGGGGCGTTGCGGATATGGGCCGGCGGCATCAGGGAGCCGGTTTCGTGCGCCGCGCGCTTGGCCGCCTTGAAGGCTTCATAGACGCCGACCGACTTAGGCGCCGTGGCCAGATGGACCACCGCCTGGGCCAGCGCCAGCTCGCCCTCGGGACTGCCCAGGAAGTCGTAGGTGTCCTTGGCCGCATTGGCGACCATGATCGACAGGGGGTCCGCTTCGCCGATATCCTCGACCGCCATGCGGACGATGCGGCGCGCCAGATACAGCGGATCCTCGCCCCCGTTCAGCATCCGCGCCAGCCAGTACAGCGCCGCGTCAGGGTCCGATCCGCGCACCGATTTATGCAGCGCGGATATGAGGTTATAGTGCTCTTCTCTGCTCTTGTCGTAAGCTGACGCCCGCTTCTGCAGCACCCCGGCCAACGCCTGCACGTCCAGCGGTTCGACATCCGTCAGGTCGAACAGCACCTCCGACATGGTCAGCAGATAGCGGCCATCGCCGTCGGCCAGGGCCAGCATGGCCTGGCGCGCCTCCGGCGTCAGGGGCAGTGGCTGATCCATCAAGGCTTCGGCCCGTGACAGCAACTGGTCCAGCGCCGCGTCATCCAGCCGCTTCAGCACATAGACCTGTGACCGCGACAGCAGCGCCCCGTTCAGCTCGAAGCTGGGATTCTCGGTCGTGGCGCCGACCAGGGTGACGATCCCCTCTTCCACAAAGGGCAGGAAGCCGTCCTGCTGGGCGCGGTTGAAGCGGTGGATCTCGTCGACGAACAGAAGCGTGGACTGGCCGGCCGCGCGGCGCATCCGCGCGGCCTCGAACGCCTTTTTCAGGTCGGCGACGCCGGAAAAGACCGCGCTGATCGCCTGATATTCATAGCCCGCCGCCTTGGCCAGCAGCCGGGCGATGGTCGTCTTGCCCGTGCCTGGCGGACCCCACAGGATCATCGAGCCCAGACGGCCCGCGTCGATCATGCGGCGGATCGGCCCGCCTTCGCCCAGCAGATGATCCTGACCCACGACCTGATCCAGCGTCTGCGGACGCAGACGGTCGGCCAGGGGCGCGTCGGGAGGATGGATGCCGGAGGCTTCGAACAGGTCGGACATGGACGCACAGAGATAGGCGTTCGCGCCGGGCATTTCACGCGTTACTATCGGGCGAACCGGAGGAAAACGCATGGCCGCAGACGACCACAACGCCCAGGGACCGACCGGCGGGGTCACACCGCACCTGACGATCCCCTCGCGCGGCGGTCAGGCGGCGGTGGAGTTCTATCAGCGGGCCTTCGGCGCCGAGGTGCTGGACCTCAAACCCGCCGAGGACGGCGAACGGCTGATGCACGCCCACCTGCGCATCAATGGCGGCAGCGTGCTGCTGAACGACGAATTTCCCGAGTATCACGGCGAGAGCGACATCGTCCCCAAGGGCGTGACCCTGCACCTTCAGGTCGACGATCCCGACGAATGGTGGGGCCGGGCCATGGTTGCGGGGGCCGAGCCGCTGTTCCCGCTGGAGGACCAATTCTGGGGCGACCGCTACGGCCAGTTGCGCGACCCGTTCGGCCATATATGGTCGATCGGCGGCCCGAAAAAGGGATAGACTGCGCCTGTTGCTCCTCCCTATTTCATGGGGAGGTGGCGCGGACGCGCAGCGTCCGTGACGGAGGGGGCGACATTGCCTTCCAACGCCGAGCCACCCCCTCCACCGCTACGCAGAGACGGTCAGCCGCCTCGCTCCAGCCGCGACTTCAGGCCGCCGCGCGCCCGCTCGGCGTAGGCGCGGCAGGCGTTGGGGTCGATGAAGGGATTGGGCGTGGCCCCGACGGCCAGTTGCGCCAGCTTGCGGTCCCCGCCCGAATTGTCGGGGTGAGCCGAGATCAGGATATCGCAGTCCAACGCCTCGACCCGGTCGATGGAGGCGCGCAGGGCGGCGACCGTCTCGGGATGGCCCACATAGGCGAAGGGGTCGGCCGCAATGGCGTTCAGGCTGGAGACGAAGACCACCGACCGACAGTCGTCACCCTCGCACGAGCGCCAGGTCCAGCTGGAGCTGCCGGGCGTATGTCCCGGCGTGTGGACGGCGGTGACAGTGACCGAACCCAGGCTGACGCCCTCGCCGTTCGCAACGCCGCGCACGTTCGCCACCGGCGGCGCGTCGTGGATGTCACTGGCCTGGGGATCCTCGGCGTGGACGCGGCCGGTGCGCAGCGCCTCGACGCCCAGCGGCGCCGCCAGCACCGTCGCGCCGCTGTCGCGGGCCAGGGCGGCGATGCCGCCGGAATGGTCGAAATGCGCCTCGGTGTTCAGGATATAGCGCACGTCCTCGATCCGGTAGCCCAGGGTGCGCAGGTTGGCCTTGGTCTGTTCCGCCGTCTGGGGCATGCCGCCGTCGACCAGGATCAGGCCGTCGCCGGTGTCGATCAGGGCGATGCTGATGCCCTGATAGCCCACGAAAAACGTATTGCCGTGAATCCGGATCGGCGTGACGGGCGCGACCCATTCGGGCCGTGTCGGCAGGGGACGGGTCAAGGGGTCGTCATGACCCGGCGCGGTGGTCCAGCCGCCGGTCGTCAGCAGGGCCGCGAGGCCCAGTCCCAGTGCATGCTTCATCCCGCTCCCCCTGAAGTCCGCCGGATCAGCGGAACCGGCCGGTGATCCGCTGGCCGTTGCGTTCGATGGTGACGGTGGCGGGGCCACCGTTCAGCGCAGCGCGCAGGCCGCTGACCGAGGTGACGGCCCGCCCGTTGATCTCGCGGATCAGGTCGCCGGGGCGGAAGCCCGCCCGCGCGGCATAGCCCCGGCCCGAGACCGCCTTGACCAGCACGCCCTGCCCCGCGAACGGGTCGGCCCCCAACTGGTCCGCCAGCGCCGGCGACAGGTTCACCACCGTCGCGCCGGACATCAGGCCGTCGGTGAAGGTCGCCTCGTCCGCCGCGGGCGTGTCGGGCAACGGCTGCACCGTCGCCTCGATCGTCTGGGCCCGGCCATCGCGCAGAACCGACAGGCGCGTCTTGGCGTTCGGGCGCAGGGTGCCGATGCGATAGTTCAGGCCGCCCTGGTCGTTCACCTCCTGGCCGTCCACGGCGGTGATGACGTCGCCTTCGCGCAGACCCGCGCGGTCGCCCGGGCCACGGGTCCACAGTTGCGAGACGATCACCCCCTGCGGCCGCTCCAGTCCCAGGCTGCGGGCGATGTCGGAGGTGACGGCGTCCGCCTTGACCCCCAGCCAGGGCCGGATCACGGCGGTGGCGCCGCCCACGGCGCTGTCCACCACCTGTTTGACCATCTGGGCCGGCACGGCGAAGCCCACCCCGGACGACGAGCCTGAGCGCGAGAAGATGGCGGTGTTGATGCCGATCAGGTCGCCGTCCATGTCGACCAGCGCCCCGCCCGAGTTGCCGGGGTTGATGGCCGCGTCGGTCTGGATGAAGGACGAACTGTCGGAAATGCCGGTCTCGGTCCGGTTCAGGGCCGAGATGATGCCGTTGGTCACGGTCTGGCCGACGCCGAACGGATTGCCGATGGCCAGCACCAGGTCACCCACCTCTAGCTGTTCCTGGGTGTCGATGGCGACGACCGGCAGGGAGCCGTTGACGCCTTCCAGCTGAAGCACGGCGATGTCCGAGCGCTGGTCCGCCAGCACCACCCGCGCCGGGAATTCGCGCCGGTCGTTCAGGGTGACGCGGATCTGCTGCATGTTCTGCACGACGTGGCTGTTGGTCACCACGATGCCGTCCGAGCGGACGATGACGCCCGAGCCGATGGAGCCGGTGCGCTGGGTCCGCACCCCGCCGCCGCCGAACATCTCCCAGAACGGGTCGCGCACCTGCTGGGTGCCGATGGCTGAGATGTTGACCACCGCCGGCGCCGCCGTGCGCACGACCGGTGCGAAGGAGGCCTTCAGCGTGCCGCCGTCATTGGGGACCGAGCGGGTGGGCTCGCCAAAGCGTCCCTGATCCTGCAGCCCGTCCTGGGCCTTGGTCGCATTGGGGTTGCCGCAGGCGGTAAGCGCCAGGGCGGCGGCGATGGCGAGGGTCGAGGTCTTCATCAGGGCCATGGTCATCCAAGCTTGAGCGACGCATTCGGCAACGGTTTTCGGGCCGGATCAAGGCGGACGCGAGACCTCAAACGGTCGCAGCCTCGCTTTGGCTCCCCTTGCGCACCGTGATCCAGCCAAAGATCGCCGCCACCGCCAGCACCGCTGCGGCCAGATAGAAGGCCAGCCCCGGCGTCGACGTCACCGACACCGAATAGACCCAGCCGAAGAACAGTGGCGAAGCGACCCCGGCTATGGAGGCGACGCTCATCGTCGCGCCCTGCAACTGGCCCTGCTCGTCCTCGCCCACGCGGCGGGTCATCAGCGACTGCAGCGTCGGCATGGCCAGCCCCCACAGCGCATTGGGCAGCATGGCCAGGATGAAGGCCAGCGGCGTCGGCGCCCAGCCCATCAGCGCCAGACCGACGGTTCCGCCGATCAGGCCCAGGATCATCGCCCTGCGATCGCCCAGCCGCTTGACGATCGGCCCGACCAGCACGCCCTGAACGATCATGTCCAGCACGCCCACGCCGGCCAGCAGCAGCCCCACCTGCCACGGCCCCCACTCATAACGAACGGCCGCATACAGGACGAAGACGGCGGAAAAGACATGGTGCGCGAAATGCAGCAGGAAGGTCACCCCCGCCAGCCCGCTCAGCTCCGGATGGCGGCGCAACAGGATCATGGCGCCGATCGGATTGGCGCGACGCCAGCTGAAGGCCATCCGCTTCTCCGGCGGCAGGCTCTCGGGCAGGATGAACAGGCCGTACAGGAAGGCCACGCCCGACAGGCCGGCGGCCACCCAGAAGGGCACGCGCGGGCCGAACTCGCCCAGGAAACCGCCCATCACCGGCCCCAGCACGAACCCGCCGGAAAACGCCGCGCCGATCAGCCCATAAGCCCGCGCCCGCTGCTCGGGCGGGGTGATGTCGGCCATATAGGCGTAGATGGTGGTGAAGCTGGACGAGGTGATCCCAGCCACGATCCGACCGGCCGCCAGCCACCACAGGTCCGGCGCCAGCGCCATCAGCACATAGTCCGCCGCCAAACCGGCGCAGGACAGCAGGATCACCGGCCGACGCCCATACTGGTCCGACAGGGAGCCGATGATCGGTGAGGCCACGAACTGCATCCCGGCCCACAGGGCGATGAAGACGCCGTTGATCACGCCCGCCCGGGCGTTCGAACCGACGAATTGCTCGATCAGGCCCGGCAGCACCGGAATGACGATGCCCATGGCCACGATGTCCAGCACCGCCGTCACGAAGATAAAGGCCAGGGCGGCCCGGCGGACCTTGGGATTCAACAGGGACATGGGGGCTCTCTGGGAACGGCCGCCGGGTTTAGCGGAAAGCCGGTTGGCTGTCCCCTCCTGTCACCCTACTGACGCGAAGCCAGCACCTGATCCGATGCTCGCACATCCCCGTCGCCCGCCGGAACCGGCAGGTTCAGCAGACGACCGATCAGCGGGTGGATGTCGACATTGTCCAGTCCCTCGATCTTGCGGCCGCTGGCGATCCCGGGGCCGTGGGCGATGAACAGGGCCTGCATGTCAGGCGCCGCATTGTCATAGCCATGGTCCCCGCCCGCGCGGCGCACCTGGGCGTTCGGCTTCAGCGCCAGCCAGCCCGTCTCGGCCAGGCAGAAGAAGCCGGGCGCGCGGCGGTGGTGACCGAACTGCAGCCGTTCGGGCAGGTCGCCCTTGCGCCAGCATTGCAGGTGATCGCGCGGCGCCAGCACCTCGGCGGCGACCTCGGCCTCGCGGCCCGGCGCGGGCTCGATGGCGACCGTCGCGCCGGTGTAGAGCACGGTCGCGGCGTCGGACGAGACGACCGGCCCCAGCCGCACCACCCGGTCCGGCGAGGTCGCGGCCATGCCGTGATCCGAAACGATCAGCAGCACGACCCGGTCATCGATGCCCCGCGCCCGGACCCCTTCCACCAGCCGCCCGATGGCCGCATCCACCCCGGCGACGGCGCCGTTCACCTCGGCCGAGTCCGGGCCGAACGTATGGCCCGCCGTGTCCACAGCCTCGAAATACAGGGTGGCGAAATCGGCCTGATCGTCGCCCGTCAGCCACAGCAACAGTTGATCCACGCGCGCCTCGGCGCTCATGTCCTCGTCATAGGGCAGCCACCAGCGCGGACGCACGCCCCGCACCTGCGCCTCCGAGCCGGGCCAGAACATGGCGGCGGCGGTCAGGCCGGCGTTCTGGGCGGTGACCCAGATCGGCTCGGCGTCATCCCACCAGCGACGGTCGCTGACGGCGTCCTTGTTCGACAGGCGGAACACCACGCCGGGAATGTCGGCGTCGGTCATGGTGTTGTTGACCACCCCGTGCCGGTCGGGCCGCAAGCCCGTCACCAGGGTGTAGTGATTGGGAAAGGTCTTGCTCGGAAAGGACGGCCGCATGGCGCCCGACACGCCCTCGGCCGCCAGCCGTGACAGGGTCGGCGTCAGCCCCCGCTCCAGATAATCCGGCCGGAAGCCGTCGATGGAGATCAGCACCACGATGGGGCTGGGCGCCTCCACCCCCTCGTCCGTCGGAGCCTGCGCCGTGGCGCAGGCGGACAGGATCAGCAGCAACAACAGACCGGTCAGGCGGGACAGCATGGCGACTCCAGCGGGCAAGCGGGACATTGCCTAAGCTTAATCTGCGACAGGTCGAATACGACTGGTCGAAATCCCGTCGAGCCGCCAAGCTGCGCCCATGACAACCGTCATCGAAACACACGGCCTGACCAAGACCTATGGCGCGGTGCGCGCCCTGGACGGTCTGAGCCTGAATATTCCGCGCGGCGGGGTTTATGGTGTGCTGGGGCCGAACGGCGCCGGCAAGTCGACCCTGTTCCGCATCCTGCTGGGCCTGATCCGACCGACCGAGGGCGAGGCCCGCGTGTTGGACGGGGCGGTCGGCGACGTGCGCGCTACGCGTCGCATGGGGTCGATGATCGAGACCCCACGTTTCCCGCCCTTCATGACCGCCCGCCAGGTGCTGGTCTGGCTGTCGGTCGCGCACGGATCGCGCGATGACGCCCATATCGATCGCTGGCTGGACCGGGTCGGCCTGAAAGAGGCGGCGGACCGCAAGGTGCGCGGCTTTTCCGTCGGCATGCTGCAACGCCTGGGCGTCGCGGCCGCGCTGATGACGCGGCCCGAGCTGGTCATCCTGGACGAGCCGACCAGCGGCATGGACCCCATGGGCATTCAGGAGATGCGAGCCTTGATCCGTTCGCTGGCCGACGACGACGGCGTGACCGTGGTCCTGGCCAGCCACCAGTTGGCCGAGGTGCAGCGCATCTGCGACCGCGTGGCCATTCTGGACAGGGGCCGCCTGGCCGCCGAGGGCAAGGTCAGCGAACTGACCGCCGCCAGCGAACGCCTGCGCCTGTCGCTCAGCCCCATGGCCCCGGCGCTGGACCTGTTGGGTCCGCGCGGCACGATCGAGGGCGAGGCGATCCTGGCCGCCATCCCGCGCGCCGAGGGACCGGGCCTGATCCGCGACCTGGTCGGCCGTGGCGTCGCCATCGACGAGGCCCGCTGGGTGGGCGCCGATCTGGAGACCGTCTTCATGACCCAGACTCAACAGTCGGAGGCAGGCCAATGATGCTGACCGACGCCATCCGCGCCGAAGGCTATCGGCTGCTGAAGAACCGCACCACGGTGTTCTGGAGCGTCGTCTTCCTGCCGGTCATGTCGCTGGTTCTGTCGACGCTGGGTGTTCTGGCGGCCCGCTTGAATGAAAAGCAGCTGGCCGAGGCGAACATCAATCTGAACATGCCCGGCGGCGCGCTGGATCTGGGCCAGACCCTGCTGGCCGTGGCCGCCGACGTGGCCAATCCCGCCGTGCTGCTGTTCGTCCTGATCGGCGCCGCCACCGTCTATGCCGGCGACTATCGGTGGGAGACGTGGCGCCTGACCAGCGCCCGCAACAGCCGCCCCGCCCTGCTGCTGGCCAAGGTCGTGAATGTCGCCCTGCTGGCGCTGGCGGCGATCGCCGTGCTGGTGCTGTCGAAGGTGATCGGCGACGCGATCAAGGGCGTCATCATGGGGCGCTCGCTAAGTTTCTCCCTGGGCGATGACGCGGGCCGGATGCTGGCTGTCGGCGGTCTGGGCTGGGCGCGGATCGTCCAGTTCACCCTGATCGGCCTGCTGACCGCCGTGGTCAGCCGGTCGCTGCTGGCGGCCCTGTTCGTACCGCTGGTGGTCGGCGTCGCCCAGGCGGCGGCGCCCATGATCCTGGCCGGCATGGGCGTCACGCCCGGCGGCTGGGTGTCCATGCTGGTCTCCCCCGCCCAGGCGTTCGATCTGCTGAAGAGCGATCTGGCCGGAGAGATCGTGCCGCTGGTCGCCCTGACGCCCGCCGTGACCAGCTTCGTGCTGTGGCTGATCCTGCCGCTGGCCGGGGCCCTGGCCTGGTTCAGCCGTCAGGATCTGTCGAAGGAATAGGCGACCCCGTCTGCGGCGGTGGCGGGCTGAGCGCGCCCTGCCCTGCCAGCCAGTCGCGAAAGGCGTCTACCGCGGCGTCGCGCCTGCCCTCGGGCCGCAGGAAGGCGAACAGCGAGGGCCTGAGGGCGAATCCGAACGGCGCCACCAGCCGCCCCGAGATGATGTCGGGCGCGACAAAGGCCCACGGCGCCACCGCGACGCCGATGCCGGCGATCGCCGCCTCGATCATCGAGTGATTGTGCGCGAACTCCCGTTCGACGGCCGCGGGCGGCAGATCGACGCCGATCAGCTCGGCCCACGACATCCAGCTACGCCGGAAGGTGGCCGAGCGCAGCCGGGGCGCACGCATCAGGGCGTCGATCGACGTCAGGGACGCCGCCATCGCGGGTGAACAGATCGGGCCCTGATACTGGGGCATGAAGACCGTCGCCTCCTGCCCGGTCATGTCCTGATCCGGCTCGATGATGCGAATGGCGCCGTCGAAGCGATCCCTGCGAAAATCGACCCGGCGATAGGACTCGGACAGGCGCACCCTGACCTCGGGGTGGGCGTCCAGAAAATCCTGCAGGCGCGGGATCAGCCATTTCAGGGCAAAGGTGCCCAGGCAGGATATCTCGATCTCGCGCGGCTGGCCGTGACGGGCGGCCAGCACGGCGTCGTCGATCAGGCCGAAACCCTGGGTCAGCCGCTCGGCCAGTTGCACCCCCGCTTCGGTCAGGGTCAGGGCGTGGCGCGGCCCTGTCACCAGCGGCACGCCCATCGACGCCTGAAGGGCCGCGACCTGACGGCTGACCGCGCCATGGGTGACGCACAGTTCCTCGGCGGCGCGCGTCATGCTGCGATGCCGGGCGAAAGCCTCAAAGGTGCGCAGGGCGTTCAGCGGCGGCGGGGCGGCCCGCTTCATGTGATTGTTCCTCACAGTCAACGCCACGCTTAATCGATTTCGACCGAACCGCAAATCAGGTTCAACCTGATCGATGCCGCTGTCCGACAAAACCCCGCCGCCATCAGGCCCCACCCGGCGAGACTGGATCGCCTACGCCCTGTGCGCTCTGGTGATCTGGATCGCCGCCCTGTGCGAAATGCTCAACTGAGCCGCTCGAACGCTCGCCCGTCCCATGCGTTGACCCAAGTCTGAGCGAGCGAGGTTCGCGTGACCGACTACACCCTCTACTACTGGTCCGCGCCATTTCGCGGCCAATTCGTGCGCGCGGTTCTGGCCTATGCGGGCCAGACCTGGTCAGAAGCGGGAGACGACGCCATCGGCGCGCTGATGGCGGGCGCGCCGAGGGACATGCCGGTTCCGTTCATGGGGCCGCCAGTGCTGGTGGACCCGGCGGCGGACGTCGCCCTGTCCCAGATGCCCGCCATCCTGCTGTATCTGGGCCAGACGCATGGTCTCCTGTCGGACAACCCGGCGCGCCAGGCGCTGGCGATCAAGGTGGTCAACGACGCCAACGACGTCATCGACGAATTGACCCTGGACGGCGGGCGCCAGATGTGGACCGACAAGCGCTGGACCGACTTCGTCCCGCGCCTGCAAAAGTGGATTACCCTGTGGGAGGAGTTGGGCCGGCGACACGGGCTGACGGCCGACGCCGGCTTCCTGCTGGGCGGCGAAACGGCCGACATCGCCGATATCGTCACCGCCACCCTGTGGTCGACCCTGACGGAGCGCTTTGCGCCGATAGGCGTCATGCTGGACGGGACCGCGCCTCGCACGGCCGCCCTGGTCAAGCGAATGGCCGCCCATCCCGCGCTGGCGAAACTGGCGCGCGACGCGCGTCGCGACTACGGCGACGTCTATAGCGGCGGCCAGATCGAACAGTCGCTGCGTAAAGTTCTGGGTTAGGCCCAGCGCTGCGGGCTCAACCGAGCCGCTTCTCCATCCACACGTCGGCCCGGACATAGGGCGTGGGCGTCGGCGGCAGGGGCAGGAAACCGAAACTGTCGTACAGCGACCGCGCGGGCTTCAGCGTGCTGCTGGTCTCGAGATAGAGGCGATGCGCCCCGGCGGCCCGCGCGGCCGTCTCGCAGGCCTCCAGCAGGCGGCGCGCCAACCCCAGGCCCCGCGCGGCGGGCGTAACCGTCATCTTGGCGACCTCATAGCCACCGTCGGCCATCGCCATCAGGGCGCAGCAGCCGATGATCTGGCCCGACCGTTCCGCCAGGAAAATACGTCCGCCCCCGTCCAGGATCGCGGCCTGCGGATCGTCCAGCACCTTGCGGTCCTTGGCCTCGATGACGAAACCGCCCTCGTTCAGCCAGGCCTCGTTCAGGCGGCGCCAGACGGCGGCGTGCTCGGGGCGATAGTCGATGATGGAGACGTCGCTCATCGCGTCCTCAGCCTGGTTTCAAGGGTCGCCATGTCCGGCACGAACCAGATACGGTCGCCGCGATTGGACTCCCGCACGAGATCTCTCAGGGCGCCGCTGGCGGCCTCGGCGGCGGTGATATCGCCCACAATGGCCAGCCGCTGGCCATAGGTGACGATCTTCTGGAGCACAGCGCCGGCCAGGCCGGTCTTCAGATCCAGAAACGCGGGCGACAGGCGCTCCGCCGGCAGCACCAGCCAGTCCACCTCCTGCCCCCAGGTCGCGCCGATCAGATCCAGCGCCTCAGCCTCGGCCGAAACGGGTGGACCGTCCGCAGCAAAGACCATCACCCGGCGGTCGGCGATCTGGATCACGGCGTCATCAGTCGGGGTCATTGCGGGCTCCGGACAAGCGAAAGGGCGGCAGGATCGCTCCGGCCGCCCTCGAAGGTTCGCTCAGCGTGGCGAGGCTCAGGCCTCGTCGTCGCCCTCGATGGCGTAGACCGGACCTGAGTCCAGGCCCTTGGCGCCCGCGTCACGATCGACGAACTCGATCACGGCCATGGCGGCGTTGTCGCCGTGGCGGAAGCCGGCCTTCATGATGCGGATGTAGCCGCCCTGGCGTTCGGCGTAGCGCGGGCCGAGCGTTTCAAACAGCTTGCCGACCTGCGGCACGTCGCGAACGGCGCTGATGGCCTGACGACGGGCGTGCAGGTCGCCCTTCTTGGCGAGGGTGACCAGCTTCTCGACGAAGGGACGCAGTTCCTTCGCCTTGGGCAGGGTGGTCGTGATCTGCTCGTGCTTGATCAGCGAGGCGGCCATGTTGGCGAACATGGCCTGGCGGTGGCTGACCGTACGGCCGAGCTTACGATAGGCGGCGCCGTGGCGCATCGGGGTCTCTCCTACTCAACCCTGGTTTCCGGCATACCCGCCAGACCTGGGGCCTTTTCATTCTAACCGCCCCATCCGCGTCCCGAAGGCCGCCGGGCGGAGGGTTGATGACTAGATCTGGTCGTCGAACTTCTTGGCCAGCTCTTCGATATTCTCCGGCGGCCAGTTCGGCACATCCATGCCGAGCGACAGGCCCATCGTCGCGAGAACTTCCTTGATCTCGTTCAGCGACTTGCGGCCGAAGTTCGGGGTGCGAAGCATTTCGCCCTCGGTCTTCTGGATCAGGTCGCCGATGTAGACGATGTTGTCGTTCTTCAGGCAGTTCGCCGAACGGACCGACAGCTCCAGTTCGTCGACCTTCTTGAGCAGAGCCGGGTTGAACGGCAGGTCGGGCTTGCCGTCCGCCTGTTCGACCGCCTTCTTGGGCTCGTCGAAGGTGATGAAGATCTGCAGCTGGTCCTGGAGGATGCGCGAGGCGTAGGCCACCGCGTCCACCGGGCTCACGGCGCCGTTGGTTTCGACTTCCATGATCAGCTTGTCGTAATCCAGCGACTGGCCCTGACGGGTCGGCTCGACGCGATAGGCGACGCGCTTGACCGGCGAATACAGGGCGTCGACGGCGATCAGGCCGATCGGGGCGTCTTCCGGACGGTTCAGTTCGGCGGCGACATAGCCCTTGCCGTTCTGGACGGTCAGTTCCATGCGCACCGAAGCGCCGTCGTCTAGCGTGCAGATGACGTGATCGGGGTTCAGAACCTCGATGTCAGACGGCACGTCGATCTGGCCAGCGGTGACGGCGCCGGGGCCCGTGGCGCGCAGGGTCATGCGCTTGGGGCCTTCGGCGTGCATGCGCAGCGCCAGTTGCTTGATGTTCAGGACGATGTCCACGACGTCTTCCCGCACGCCTTCCAGCGACGAGAATTCATGGACCACGCCGTCGATCTGGATGGCCGTGACGGCCGCACCTTGCAGCGACGACAGAAGCACGCGGCGCAGGGCGTTGCCGAGCGTCACGCCGAAGCCGCGTTCCAGCGGTTCGGCCACCAGCCGCGCCTTGCGCAGCGGGTCCGAACCGACTTCGACCTGCGGCTTCTCGGGACGGATCAGCTCTTGCCAGTTTCTTTCGATCATTGGTGTCCCTCGAACGGGTTTCGCCGGCCCCGCGCCCTGGTCTCGAACAGATCAGGCGCGCCGGAGCCGGCGGGAAAAGGGGTCGGCGGTTCGCTTAGACGCGGCGGCGCTTGGGCGGACGGCAACCGTTGTGCGGCATCGGCGTCACGTCACGGATGGTCGTGATGGTCATGCCGACGGCCTGCAGGGCGCGCAGAGCCGACTCACGGCCGGAACCCGGACCCGAGACGTTGACTTCCAGCGTCTTGACGCCGTGCTCGGCGGCCTTCTTGCCGGCGTCTTCGGCAGCCATCTGGGCGGCGTACGGCGTCGACTTGCGCGAACCCTTGAAGCCCATGTGACCGGCCGACGACCAGGAGATAGCGTTCCCCTGAGCGTCCGTGATCGTGATCATGGTGTTGTTGAACGACGCATTCACGTGGGCGACGCCCGAAGTGATGTTCTTGCGCTCGCGCTTCTTTACGCGACCCGGTTCCTTGGCCATCGATCAGCTCTTTCTCTTACTTCTTCTTGCCGGCGATCGGCTTGGCCGGACCCTTGCGGGTGCGAGCGTTCGTGTGCGTGCGCTGACCGCGGACCGGCAGGCCCTTGCGGTGACGCAGGCCGCGATAGCAGGCCAGGTCCATCAGACGCTTGATGTTCATCGAGGTCTCGCGACGCAGGTCGCCCTCGACCGTGTGGTCGCGGTCGATGGTTTCGCGGATCTGCAGGACTTCGGCGTCCGTCAGTTGGTTCACGCGACGCGACGGCTCGATGCCGACCTTCGCGGTGATGTCCTTGGCGGCGTGCGCGCCGATGCCATGGATGTACTGAAGCGCGATTTCGACGCGCTTGTTGGTCGGGATGTTGACGCCAGCGATACGGGCCACGAAATTCTCCAGGTACGCGTTTTCAGACGCAGAAACCGCTCCGGTCAACAGACCAGGAGCGTGTGCGCCCTTCGCGGAAGCGCGCCGTTATACATGCGATTCCATTTCCGTCAACGCCCCGAAACCGTTAACGCGCTCCGGATCTCGGCGGCGGGCCGAATTCGACGCCGAATGTGACCCGTTCTCCGGCCAGGGTCACGCCGTCCCGCGTGGGCGGCTGAAGGCGGAAATAGCGCGCCGCGCGCAACGCCGCCTCGCCGAACCCATAGCCCGGCGGCGTCTCGCGCACCAGACGACAGGCCTCCAGCGTCGTATCCGCCCGAATGACGCACGACACCTCGCCTCGCCCGCCCTGGCGCGCGCGAAAGGCCGCAGGCGGGTGTTCGCGGCGCAGGTCGGCTGACGACGGCCCTCGCACCAGGCGCGGCGGCGTGCCCCCCTGCCCGGAACCGGCGCCGGCGCCCTGGCCGTCGCCCGTTCCCGTCCCCTGCCCGCCCTGGCCCTGTCCGGGCGCCGGCGTGGCGTCAGGGGCGACCCCGATCACCAGGGGCGGCTCGGGCGCAGGTTGAGGCGGCGCCGTAATCTCTGGCGGACGCGGCCGCACGGGCGGCGGAGGCAGATGCACGCGGGACGGCGCGGCCGGCGCGCCCCCTCCCCCCGTCTGGACGGGCACGGGCGGCGGCGGGGGTGGCGGCGGAACCGGGGGCGCCACCAGCACCACCTCCATCGGGGGCGGCTGCGGCGTCACGGGCAGCTCGGGCGACAGCCGGCTGAGGGCGACGATGACCCCGACATGCGCCAGGGCGATCCCGGCCACGACACCGGCGTCACGGAGCCTGCGGGCCCGACTGGAAGCGGAAAAAGACACCCATGGACCTGACCACATGGGTGTTGAACGCAGAAGCCCGGGTTTGGTCAGCCCCGGTTCAGCCGAAGACTACGCCAGGGCGCCGTCAATGGCCGCGGCGACGGCGGCGATGTCGCCCATGCCGTCGATCTCGGTCAGCTTGCCCTGCGCCTCATAGTACGGCAGCAGCGGCGCCGTCTGGCGGTTATAGACGGCCAGGCGGTCCTTGAACGTGTCGGGATTGTCGTCCGGACGGCCCTGTTCGGCGAACCGCCTGGCGATCCGGTCGGTCAGCGCCTGGTCGTCGACCTTGAGCCGCACGACCCGGTCGATCTTCGCCCCGCGCTTGGCCAGCATGGCGTCCAGCGCCTCGGCCTGGGCCACATTGCGGGGAAAGCCGTCAAAGATGGCGCCGCCCGCGGCCTCGGCCTCGGGCAGGCGTTCCTCGATCAGGCCGATGACGATCTCGTCGGTGACCAGATCGCCGCGCGCGAGCACGTCCTTGACCTTGAGCCCCATGTCCGAGCCCGACGCGATGGCCGCCCTCAGCATGTCGCCGGTCGAAAGCTGGACCATGCCCCGCTCCTCGACCAGCCGCTTGGCCTGTGTGCCCTTGCCGGCCGCAGGCGGCCCGAACAGGATCAGGTTCACGTCACGCTCCCCTAGGTCGTCGAAATCAGCGGCGCGCGGGCGCCGCAGCGCCCCGGCCGCGACCACGCAGCTTGGCCTTCTTGATCAGGCCTTCATACTGGTGCGCCAGCAGTTGCGACTGGATCTGCGCCACCGTGTCCATCGTCACCGAAACCACGATCAGCAGCGAGGTGCCGCCGAAATACAGGCTGTTGCCCAGCTGGCTGACCAGGAACTCGGGAAGCAGGCAGACGGCGGTGATGTAGGCCGCGCCGATCACCGTCAGACGGGTCAGGACATAGTCCAGATATTCGGCCGTGCGCTTGCCCGGACGGATGCCCGGCAGGAAGCCGCCGTATTTGCGCAGGTTCTCGGCCGTGTCCTCGGGATTGAAGGTGATCGAGGTGTAGAAGAAACAGAAGAAGATGATCAGCGCCGCGTACAGCACCATGAACAGCGGCTGGCCATGCGTCAGCTGCGCCGTCACCAGCGGCAGCCAGCTCAGCCATTGGGGCAGGTTGGCGGTGGCGGTGAAGGTGGCCACGGTCGTCGGCAGCATCAGCAGCGACGAGGCGAAGATCGCCGGGATGACGCCGGCGGTGTTGACCTTCAGCGGCAGGAACGAACGCTCGCCCCCGGCCATGCGATTGCCTTCCTGGCGCTTCGGATACTGGATCAGAAGGCGGCGCTGGGCGCGCTCCATGAAGACGATGAACATCACCACGGCCACGGCCATGACGGCGATGAACAGCAGGGTGAAGGCCGACATCTGGCCCTGCTGGGCCAGGCCCAGCAGGCGGGCCACGGTGGACGGCAGGACCGCCACGATACCGGCGAAGATGATCAGCGAGATACCGTTGCCGACGCCGCGCGCCGTCACCTGCTCACCCAGCCACATCAGGAACATGGTGCCGCCGGTCAGGGTGGTGACCGTCGAGATGATGAAGAACAGGCCTGGCTGATCGATCAGGCCCGGCTGGGCGTTCAGCCCGGCCGCGATGCCGAAGGACTGGGCCAGCGCCAGGAACACCGTCAGATAACGGGTGTACTGGTTCAGCTGCTTGCGGCCGCTTTCGCCGCCTTCCTTCTTCAGCTTCTCCCAGGGCGGATACACTGCGCCCATCAGCTGCACGATGATCGAGGCCGAGATGTACGGCATCACGTTCAGCGCAAAGACGGCCATCCGCTCGACCGCGCCGCCCGAGAACATGTTGAACATGTCCAGGATGCCGCGCTGGCCGTCCGGGTTCTGGAAGAATTGAAGGAAGGCCTCGGAGTTGATCCCCGGGATCGGAACATAGGTGCCGATCCGGTAGACCAGCAGCGCGCCCAGCGTGAAGAGCAGGCGCTTGTGCAGCTCGGTCGCCTTGGCGAACGAGCCCATGTTCATATTGGCGGCAAGTTGTTCTGCGGCCGAAGCCATACGCGGTCCCCCGAGAGACGCTTAATCGACGAGTCGTCGTCAGATAGGTGAAAAGCGGCGCTCTTGCGAGGGCCGCTCTTCGTATATTCGTCATCTCGGCCGGACAAAGCCCTGGGCCGGGACCGTCCGGGATGACGGCTGTGGGTATCAGGCCTTGGCGGCGGTGCGCTTCGTGCGGGCTGAGATCTT
>Ga0160473_100402_pt1 | contig 31226 bp, 30 predicted proteins | sample HID1975I_E11MG_FD_108217 | JGI IMG/M metagenome (GOLD analysis project Ga0160473, IMG submission 108217) | Enriched soil microbial communities from UW Madison campus, WI, USA - HID1975I_E11 MG | ecosystem: Environmental > Terrestrial > Soil > Unclassified | place: USA: Madison, Wisconsin... | reverse complement strand
TCGGCCGCGCGGGCCTGCACGGCCACGCCCAGACCGACCGCAAGCGCGGCGCCGGAGACAAGGGCGCACCAGGCGCGGGGGTTCAACACGATCATGAGATCAGTCCCTTCGGATAGCCTGAGGCTTCAGGCGTGAGGATTGGCGAAAATCTCTTCCACCGGCCGCTCGAACAGGGCAGCGATGCGATAGGCGAGGTCCAGCGACGGGTCGTGCTTCTCGGTCTCCAGAGCGTTGACCGCCTGGCGTGAAACCCCCAACGCCTGCCCCAACTGTTCCTGGGTCCAGTCGCGCTCGACACGCAGCAGCTTCAAACGGTTCCGCATCAGCGCGAGCTCCGGATCAGCGGCGAGACCAGGCCGAACACCGCCCAGAACAGCGGATAGATCAGCCAGCCCTCGGCGTGCGGCGCGCCGGCGAAACTTTCGGCAAAGCCCCAGGCGCTGAACAGGGCCATCGAAACGCCCGAGGCGATGATGAACCGCTTGGCCATCAGGGCGCGAACGAACTCGTCCGACTCGCGCAGGTAACTCAGCATGGCCCAGATCTGTCCGGCGATCGGGGCTGAAACGGCCAGCGCCAGGATCCAGGCGGCGGGCGTGTTCTGGATACGGTCGAACGCGCCGCCGATGATGGCGACCATCACCGCCGTATAGCCGCCCATGAAGGCGGCTGTGCGGAATCCGTACTTCTTGGCGGCCGAGGTTTTGGGCTTGTCTTCGAGGCAGTGCATGGAAGGCGTTCCTGACTTGATGTAAGGTGAACCTGACAGACGTTAGATGTCATGTCAACCTGACTTTTTATCAGGATCGCCTGACATGCCGAGCCTAGGTCGCGTCTTTTTGGAAAACGGGCTATTGTTCGCCCATGGCCGCCGCCCCGCGCATCTCGCCCGCCGTGTTGTTCACTCCCCAGGAATGGGCGCCGTTCCAGAGCCGCAACGCCTGGACGGGGCCGCTGCTGGTCGCGCATTGCTGGGGCGTCATCGCCGCGGCCGTGGGGGTCGGCGTGATCTGGCCATTGCTGATCCCGCTCTGCGTCGCCGTGATCGGTACGCGCCAGCTAGGTCTGGCCATCCTAATGCACGAGGCGGCGCATGGCGGCTTGTCTAAGAACGCGCGGCTGAACGATGTCCTGGGCCATTGGCTGTGCGCCGTTCCGATCGGAGCCAGCCTGACCGCCTATCGCCCGTATCACCTGAAACATCACCGCTTCGCCCAGACCCCGGAAGACCCCGACCTGATGCTGTCGGCGCCCTTCCCCGTCACGCCCGCCTCGCTACGCCGCAAGATCGTCCGCGACCTGACCGGCCAAACCTTCTTCAAGCAGCGGGTGCTGCTGCCGCTGGCCGTGATGCGTCGGGGCGCCGTCGTAGCGGACGAAGCCGCCCACGACTACGATTCCATCGTCACCGGCAGGTCGGTTGCCCCCTTCCTGATCGTCAACGCCGCAATGCTGGCCGGCTTCGCCACGGCTGGGTTGTGGTGGGCGTGGTTCGCCCTGTGGCTGCTGCCCATGGCGACCTGGTTCCCGATGGTCACGCGCCTGCGGAACATCGCCGAACATGCCTGCGTCGAGGGCTCGGCGACCGACGCCTTCCGCGCCGCCCGCACCACCCGCGCCGCCTGGTGGGAGCGCGCCTTCATCGCCCCTTACTGGGTCAATTTCCACGCCGAGCATCACCTGTTCATGCACGTCCCCTGCTGGAAACTGCCGCGCCTGCACCGCGCCGTTCACGCCAAGCCTCAGGGCGCCGACATGGAGGTGGCGTCCGGCTACGCCGAGGTGCTGCGGCTGGCCGCCTCGCGTCGCTGATCCGTCTGGCCTAGAAGCGCGCCATGCGCCTGACGCCCGAGAACGCCCCCGAGTTCATCCGCCAGAACACCCGCCTGCAGCCGGTCTCGCACACACCGGAGATTTCGCTGTGGCTGGCGGACGAGGTCACGCCGATCTGGCGTCTGACGGAAGAGGAGCTGGGTCAGATGGGCCTGCCGCCGCCCTTCTGGGCCTTTGCCTGGGCGGGCGGTCAGGCGCTGGCGCGCTGGCTGCTGGATCATCCGGACGAGGTCGCGGGCAAGCGGATCCTCGACTTGGCTACCGGCTCGGGCCTGGTCGCGGTGGCGGCGATGAAGGCGGGCGCCGCCCACGCCCTGGCCGCCGACATCGACCCCTTCTGCGCCGCCGCCGTCGCCGCGAATGCGCGGGCGAACGGGGTCCAGATCGCCTTCACCGACGCCAACCTTCTGGACGCCCCACCGCCTGCCGTCGATGTGATCTGCGCGGGGGATGTCTTCTATGAAAAACCGATGGCCGAGGCGATGATGGCCTGGCTGACCCGCGCCCGCGCCAATGGCGCGCGTGTCATCGTCGGCGACCCGCGCCGCAGCTACTTCCCGAAGTCCGGCCTGACCCTGCTGGCCGAATACAGCGTCCCGACGACGCGCGAGTTGGAGGACCAGGAGGTCAAACGCTCGCGCGTCTGAATCCTGGACTAGCTATAGGTCGGTCGCGCCGCCTCGACACCCGCCGCGCGCTGGCCGCGGTGGCGACCCTCGGCGAATTCCTCGATCATCTTGGCGTTGAAGGCCGGGATATCGTCGGGCATGCGGCTGGTCACCAGGCCCTCGTCCACCACCACCTCTTCATCGACCACATTGGCCCCGGCGTTCTTCAGGTCGGTGCGGATGGTCTTGTAGGCGGTCAGGGTTCGCCCCTCGACCACGCCGGCGTCGATCAGGATCCACGGCGCATGGCAGATGGCGGCAACCGGCTTGCCCGCGTCGAAGAAGGCGCGGACGAAGGCGACGGCGTCCTTGTCACCGCGCAGCTGGTCCGGATTGGCCACGCCGCCCGGCAGCAGCAGGGCGTCATAGACGCCGGCGTCCGTCTCGCTCAGCGTTTTGTCCACAGCGATGGCGTCGCCGGGCGTCAGATGGTTGAAACCCTGGATCGAGCCCGGCTTCAGCGAGACCACGACGACCGTCGCGCCTGCGCTCTTCAGCGCCTCGACGGGTTTCAGCAGCTCGATCTGCTCGACGCCGTCAGTGGCCAGGACGGCGACAGTCTTTCCGGTCAATTGGCCCATGGGTGTCTCCTTCGAAATCGCGGTGTGGTGCGGACGTCGATCAACCCCCGCCGGGCGCATCGGTTGCGGTCACGCTTGGCCCCGCGACGATCTGAGCCCATCTTCAGGGCATGCGCCCTCTCCTGCCGCTGCTGATCCTGTCGCTGGCGACTCCCGCTCTGGCCCAGACGCGCCCGGGCGAGCCGTATCCGCAGATGAGCGTGGGCGAGCGGCATCGCTATGAAATGGACCGCCTGCGCGCCATCAATGACGGCCAGGCGGCGCTGGCCCGCCAGCAGGCGACCCAGTCGCGCCTGACGGTGCTGGAGCTCGAGGCCGCGCGACGCCCTGCGCCGCCCCTGCCCGCGCCCACGCCCTATGTCCCGTCCCCCGAGCAGGAACGGGCCGAGCGCGAGGCCGCGACGACGCGGCGAGAGGCGACACAGGACGCCGTGGGTCAGATCGACGACTGGCTGGATCGCGGCCGCCCGCAACCGCCTCGCTGACGCATCCCTTCCCATTGTCTCGCGTTAGCGCCAGGCTTGGGGTGATTGGACGAAAGGCAGGGATCATGCGGTGGCAAGGCGGGCGTCGCGGGGGCGGCGGGATCGAGGATCGGCGCGGACTGGGCGGCGGCGCCCTGACGGGCGGCGGCATCGGCGTCGGCATACTGGCGCTGATCGGATATTTCGTCTTCGGCATCGACCCGTCGACCACGACCCAGCTGGCCAGCCAGATGGGCGGCGTCGGCGCGGCCGAGCAGCAAGGCAAGGCCGGCACGCCCGAGGATCAGGCCGGCCAGTTCGTCGATGTGATCGGCGGCAATATCAACGACGTCTGGAAGACCAAGCTGAACGGCTATACCGCCCCCGGCGTGGTCATCTACGAACAGGGCACACAGACAGGCTGCGGCTTTGGCCAGGCGGCGATGGGGCCGTTCTACTGTCCCACGGATCAGAAGGTCTATCTGGATCTCGGCTTCTGGCAGGAGATGGAGACGAAGCTGGGCGCGTCCGGCGCCGACTTCGCCCGCGCCTATGTCATCGCCCACGAGTTCGGCCACCACGTCCAGACCCTGACCGGCGCCAGCCAGCAGGTGCAGCGCGCCCAGCGCACCGCCCGCAGCGAGGCCGACGGCAACCGCTATTCCGTGGCGCTGGAGCTTCAGGCCGACTGCTACGCCGGAGTCTGGGCGGCCAACGCCTCGGCCGCGTCGGGCGGGGCCGTGGCGCTGGAGCCCGGCGATCTGGAAGAGGGCATGAAGACCGCCAACGCTATCGGCGATGACACCCTGCAACGGCGCGGCGGCGGCCGGATCGTGCCCGAGGCCTTCACCCACGGCTCGTCTGCCGAGCGGGTCGAATGGTTGCAGCGCGGCTATCAGTCGGGCGATCCCGCCGTTTGCGACACCTTCGCGCGACTCTGACGACCGCAGGTAGTTTCTTTCGCGAACGCTTGGCGGTCGGGGCCGACACGGGCAGAAAGACGCCGTGTCACAGCCTGCCCCCACCGCCCGATCGGCCCTGGCCGACGCCCGCCGCATCGTCGTCAAGATCGGCTCGTCCCTGGTCGTGGACGGAAAGTCGCGCGCGCCGGCCATCGACTGGCTGGCGGCGCTGGCCGACGATCTGGCGGCGCTGAAGAAGGCGGGGCGCGAGGTCATTGTCGTGTCGTCCGGCGCGGTCGCCCTGGGGCGCGGACGACTGGGCCTGTCGCGCAACGCCCGGCTGGACGAGAAACAGGCGGCGGCCGCCGTGGGCCAGTCCCTGTTGATGCAGGCCTGGGACGAGGCGCTGCGCCCCCAGGGGCTGACGGTCGCGCAACTGTTGCTGACCCGTGACGACACCGAGCGCCGCCGCCGCTGGCTGAATGCCCGCGCCACGCTGGAGGCGCTGCTGAAACTGGGCGCCGTGCCGGTGGTCAACGAGAACGACACCGTCACGACCGAGGAAATCCGCTACGGCGACAACGATCGGCTGGCCGCCCGAACGGCGCAGCTGGCGCGGGCGGATCTGCTGATCCTGCTGTCCGACATCGACGGCCTGTACAGCGCCGACCCGCGCCGCGATCCGGATGCGCGCCACCTGCCCCTGGTCGAGGCGCTGACGCCGGAGATCCTGGCCTGCGCCGGGGCCGCCAACGCCGAGGCGGACGTGGGCACCGGCGGCATGCGCACCAAGCTGGAGGCGGCGCGCATCGCCCGCTCGGCCGGCTGCGCCACCCTGATCGTCTCCGGTTTGACGCCGCATCCCCTCAAGGCGTTGCAGGACGGGGCCGCCGCGACCCTGATCACCGCCCCGGCCACGCCGCTGGCCGCCTACAAGCAATGGATCGCCGGCAGTCTGGAGCCGGCGGGCGCCCTGATCGTGGACGACGGCGCCGTCACCGCCCTGCGCGGCGGTCGCAGCCTGCTGGCCTCGGGCGTGCGCGAGGTTCAGGGGCGGTTCGACCGGGGCGACAGCGTGCGCGTGGTCACGCCGGACGGCTCGCGCGTGGCCGTCGGGCTGGCCGCCTACGCCGCCGACGAAATGACTCGCATCCAGGGCCGCCACAGCGGCGAGATCGAGGCCCTGGTGGGCTATAAGGGACCGGGCGTCGCCATCCATCGCGATGATCTGGTGCTGGAGGGCTAGAGCATGACCGACCTGATGGACCGCATGCTGGACATGGGCCGCCGCGCTCGCGCCGCCGCAGACGCCGTGCGCACCGCAACGCCCGAGATCCGCACTCGCGCCCTGTCCGGCATGGCGGCCGCCGTACGCGCGCGCACCGACGCCATCCTGGCCGCGAACGCCCGCGACATCGACCGGGCCCGCTCGAACGGCATGGCCGAGGCGCAGATCGACCGGCTGGCCCTGAACCCGGCGCGGGTCGCGGCTATCGCCGCCGCCCTGGACGACATCGCGGCCCAGCCCGACCCGCTGGACGTCGAGACCGCGCGCTGGACCCGGCCCAACGGTCTGGACATCGCCCGCGTCCGCACCCCTATCGGGGTGCTGGCCATCATCTATGAAAGCCGCCCGAACGTGACCGCCGACGCCGCCGCCCTGTGCGTGCGCGCGGGGAATGTCGCCATCCTGCGCTGCGGCTCGGACTGTCTGGACAGCTCGCTGGCCATCCATGGCGCCGTCGTCGAAGGCCTGACCGGCGCGGGCCTGCCGGGCGACGCCGTCCAACTGGTCGACACGCCGGACCGCGCGGCCGTCGGCGCCCTGCTGACCGGACTGGAGGGGACCATCGATCTGCTGGTCCCCCGCGGCGGGAAAAGCCTGGTCGCCCGGGTGCAGGCCGAGGCGCGGGTCCCGGTTCTGGGCCATCTGGAAGGGCTCTGCCACACCTATCTGGACGCCGCCGCCGATCCGGCCATGGCGGTCGACATCGTCACCAACGCCAAGCTGCGCCGCACCTCCATCTGTGGCGCGACCGAGACCCTGCTGGTCGACGCCGCCGCCGCCGAGCGTCTGCTGCCGCCGGTGGCCCAGGCGCTGATCGACAAGGGCTGCGAGCTGCGCGGCGACCCGGCCGCCCGCGCCCTGGTTCCCGCGATGACTGCGGCGGACGAGGCCGACTGGACCACCGAGTATCTGGCCCCGATCCTGTCGGTCGCCGTGGTGGACGGCTTGGACGGGGCGGTCGATCACATCCGCCGCTACGGCTCGGGCCACACCGAAGCGATCGTGACCGACGACGCGGAAGCCGCCGCCCGCTTTCTGTCCGCCGTCGACAGCGCAATCGTCATGTGGAACGCCTCGACCCAGTTCGCCGACGGCGGCGAGTTCGGCTTTGGCGGCGAGATCGGCATTTCCACCTCGCGCCTGCATGCACGCGGGCCGGTCGGGGCGGAACAGCTCACCAGCTATAAATACGTGGTGCGTGGAACCGGCCAGACGCGGGCCTAGGCCACCGTCACCTCCAGCGCCCGCGACACCGACAGGTCGCCCGCGCCCAGATCCAGTCGAACGCGCCGTCCCTCGAACGCGCCCATGCCGACCAGCGCACGGGGAAATCCGGGCAGGCGGACGTCGGCGTAGATCGGCACCTGCGCGGCCCGATGGACCGTCCCGCCGATACTGATGTCGGCGGCCTCGACCACCGTCGAGGCGATGGCGCCGCCCAGGACGATGCTGGTTCCCGGTCGCGCCGGGCGCCCGTCCAGCAGGCCCGCCTCGGCCGCTGCGTCCTGGCTGAGCGACAGCAAGGCCGAGGCGCCGGTGTCGATCACCGCCTCCAGCGACCGCCCCTCGACCTCGACCGCCAGCGACAGCGCGCCGCCCTTCAGCCGCGTCTCCAGCGCATGCAGATCGGCCGCAGGCGAATGGGCGTGCGACCGCGACAGCCGCAGACGGCGCCGCTCGGTGTCCAGATCCAGCGTCAGCAGGCGCAGCACGTCCTGGCCCAGGATCAGCGGCGTCCCCAGTCCCTCGGGTGAAGCCAGCGGCCCCAGGTCCAGCACGGCCGCGCGCAGCCGGTTGAGGCGCAGCGGGCCGATCCCGACATCCAGCGTCACCCCGCGTCCGACCTGCGGCTGACCACCGACGCCAAAGGCGACCATGGGAATCTCGAAGACGGGCAGGTCGGCGCCCGCGGCGGTCAGGCTGGCGACCAGCGCCCGGTCGATGACGGAATACTGCGCGCCGCTGTCGACCAGGGCAGCGACCTCGCGTCCCGCCAGCCTGACCCGCACGGTCGGGGTCGAGGCCCGTGCGACATAGGGCGTCCAGCCTGTGCTTTCGACCTCGCCCGCAAATGCGATCCCGGGCGCGGGCCACAGCAGATGATCGCGGACCCACCAGGCCGCGCCCAGGCCCCCGGCCAGCAGGCCCAGCCGGATCAGAAGATCGCGTCGCTTCATCGCCACAGACATGAGGCCGAACGCGGCCGAACGCCAGAGAAAGACCCGCGAAACGCCGTCGCAGCCGGTATTTCCGAATGACGAGACCGGACGGCGCCGATACGAAGGAGGGGTCATGACCGCCTCCCCTTCTCCCGCCCTCTACCGCTCAACCCGCGATTCCAGCGGCGGCCCCGGCGTCGATTTCGCCGACGCCCTGCTGCGCGGCATAGCGCCGGACGGCGGCCTTTATATGCCGACCGCCTGGCCGACCCTGCCCGCCGACGCGACCGCGCCGGGTCAGACCTATGCGGCGATGGCGCAGGCGGCGATGGCGCCCTTCCTCGGCGGCGCCTTGCCAGCCGGAGCGCTGGCCCGCGCGCTGGATCGGTTGACCAAAGGATTCGACCATCCCGCGGTGACGCCGCTGGTCGAGCTGGAGCCCGGCCTGTTCGTGCTTGAGCTGTTTCACGGCCCGACAGCGGCGTTCAAGGATCTGGCGATGCAGCTGGTCGCCGCCCTGTCGGACGAGGCGCTGGCCGCGACGGGCGAGCGTCTGACCCTGCTTACCGCCACCAGCGGCGACACCGGCGCCGCCGCCGTGCGCGCCTTTGCGGGGGCCGCGCGCATCAATCTGGTGGTCCTGCATCCGCTGGACCGCGTGTCTCCCGTGCAGCGCAAACAGATGACGACGGTCCAGGCGGACAACGTCCTGAACTTGGCCGTGCGTGGCGATTTCGACGACTGCCAGCGGTTGGTGAAGGGGCTGCTGGCCGATGAAGGCCTGCGCGACCGGCGACGTCTGTCCTCGGTCAATTCGATCAACTGGGGCCGGCTGACGGGCCAGATTCCCTATTACATCTCGGCCACGGCCCAGTTGAGTCAGGCGGCGACCTTCGTCGTCCCGACCGGCAATTTCGGCGACGCCTTCGCCGGCATCGCGGCGCGCAAGATGGGCCTGCCCGCACGCGGCTTCGTCGCCGCCGTCAACCAGAATGACGCCCTGGCCCGCGCCCTGAACGAGGGCGTCTATGCCCGCCGCCCGGCGGTCGAGAGCGGCAGCGTCTCCATGGATGTGCAAGCGCCCTCCAATTTCGAACGACTGGTGTTCGAGGCTTCTGGCCGCGACGCCGACGCCACCCGCGCCGTGTTCGAAACCTTCGCCCGCGACGGTTCCGTCACCCTGCCTTCCGACTTGCTGGCCGCGCTGAAATCGGAAGTGTCCGCCGTCTCCATCGACGAGGACACGACCCGCGCCGAGATCGCCCACGCCTACGCCGCCTGGGGCCGTGTCGTCTGTCCGCACACCGCCGTGGCGCTGGCCGCCGCCCGGCGACTGGGCCGAAGCGACGGCCCGGTCGTCGCCCTGTCTACCGCTCACCCTTCCAAGTTCGGGGCCTTCGTCTCGGGCGTTCTGGGCTTCGAACCCGAGCCCGCGCCCGTCATCCGCGCCCTGGGCGACCGTCCCGAGCGCCTGACCATCATCGACAACACGCCCGAAGCCGCCTTGGCTGTGGTCAAGGGGTTCGGAACCTAGTCGCCCTCGAACCGGCTGACGATGGGACAGGGGCCGGCGCCGCCTGCGCCGCATTCGTCGGCCAGGGCGCTGAGCGCGTCCCGCACGGCGCGCAGTTCGGCGATGCGCGCATCCAGTTCGGACAGCCGTTCGCGCGCCAGGGCCAGGACGCGGCCGCGATCCGCCTGGGCGTCCAGCGCCGTCAGCTCCTCGATCTGATGCAGGGTGAAGCCCGCACCCTGGGCCGCGCGGATGAAGCGCAGGCGTTTCAGGTCGTCGCCATCATAGCGTCGCACCGCCCCGTCGCGGCCGGGCGTCTGCATCAGGCCCCGCCGCTGATAGTAGCGCACCGTCTCCACCCCGACGCCGCCGCGCCGGGCCAGGGTTCCAATGGTCATGTCCGCCATAGCTTGACTCCGTACCATGGTACGGATCCTACATCGATCCTCGCCCGTTCCGCCGCAAGCAGGAGACCGCGATGACCGACGCTACCCCAACCGACCGCAAGACCGCCGTCCTCTACCGCATGGTGATGAAGGACCATGTCTGTCCGTGGGGCCTGCGGGCGCGGCATCTGCTGCGCAGTCGAGGCTATGCGGTCGACGACCGCTGGCTGGAGACACGCGAGGCGACGGACGCCTTCAAGGCCGAACATGGGGTCAAGACCACGCCCCAGATCTTTATCGAAGGGGTCCGGATCGGCGGCTACGACGACCTGCGCCGCTTCCTTGGCCTGAGGGTGCGCGACCCCAAGGCCCTGACCTATACGCCGGTGCTGGTGGTCTTTGCGGTCACGGCCCTGATGGCGCTGGCGGCCAGTCATGCCGCGTTCGGATCGCCCTTCACCGTGCGGGCGGGCGAATGGTTCATCGCCTTCAGCATGTGTGCGCTGGCGATGCTGAAGCTGCAGAATCTGGACGCCTTCGCGACCATGTTCCTGAACTACGACCTGCTGGCCAAGCGGTGGGTTCCGTACGGCTGGGTCTATCCGTTCGCCGAGTTGGGGGCGGGCGTGCTGATGGCGGCCCACGCCCTGACCTGGCTGTCGGCGCCGCTCGCCCTGTTCATCGCCGGGATCGGTGCGGTGTCGGTGTTCAAGGCGGTCTATGTCGACAAGCGCGAACTGAAATGCGCCTGCGTCGGCGGCGACAGCAATGTGCCCCTGGGCTTCCTGTCGCTGACCGAAAATCTGATGATGATCGCCATGGCCGTGTGGATGCTTGCTCGGATGTAGGCCTCAGGCGACCTCGGCCGCCGCCCAGTAGTCCAGCCGTTTCAGGAAGGGCGCCGGGTCCTTGGGCGTGACCAGGTTGGCGGGGTCGTGGAACAGCCGGTCGTGCAGCCGCGTCAGGGTGAAGCGCACCGCCGCCGCCGCGCCCAGCGCCGGCAGGGCCGCCTGTTCGCCGGCGGTCAGGGGGCGAACGCTCTCATAGCCCTTCTGGAAGGCGCGCAGGGCGGCCCGGATCGGCCGCCCCTCGGTGTCGAAGCCCCAGGCGCTGAGCGCGATGGCCAAGTCGTAGGCGAAGGCGTCGTCGCAAGCGAAATAGAAGTCGATCACCCCGCCGATATCGCCGCCGTCGAACAGAACATTGTCGGGGAAATAGTCCGCGTGGATCGGCCCGCGCGGCAAGGCCGAGTCCGCCCACGGCTGTGACAGGCGTGGCAGCATCGCCCTGATCCGCTCCAGCATCGCTCGGTCCTCGCCCGTCGCGACCGTGTCGCAGCGCGCGGCCAGCGCCGCCCAGGCGTCGGGACCGACCGGATTGGCGCGGGTCATGGCGAACCCCGCGGCGTCCAGATGCAGCAGGGCCAGCACCTGACCCGCACGATACTGGTCCCGCTCTGACGGCGCGCGCAGCCAGGCGCCGGGCGCCCAGTTCACGACAGCCGCCGCCCGGCCGTTCAGCCGTCCGATCAGGTGTCCGCGTCGATCCGTGATCGGCGCCGGTGTCGGAAACCCGGCCGCCGCCAGCCGCCGCGTCAGCCCCAGGCAATAGGGCAGCGCGGTCGCGTCGGTGCGCCCCTCGAACAGGGTCAGAACGAACCGTCCTGCGGTCGTGTCCAGCCGATAGTTGGTGTTCTCCACCCCCTCGGCGATGGGCGTCAGCGCGACCAGTTCGCCCAGGTCATAGTCGCCCAGAAACGCCTGGGCCTCGGCTTCGGAAACGGGGGTGAAGACGGCCATCGTGGAACTTCAAATTAGGGCTTCGGCGCGGGCGCGCATCAGGTCGTTCAGGTCGGCCAGCAGGCTTTCAGCCGTGGCCCAGCGGCCGGCGCCACGTCCGCGACACGTCCACACCCGACCGTCCTGACCGATGACCTTCAAGGCGTTTCCCTCTCCGCGCAGCGACAGGAAAAGGGGATCCACCCCCTCGGCGTCAAGTCGCACGGCGGCGGACAGGCCCGTCTCTTCGGCGCGGCAGGACGCGACCTGACGCGCATCGCCCTTGGGCGCCGCCTGGTCCGACAACACGTCGCGCGCCACATCCGACGGCGCGACGCCGAACGCCTCATAGGCCAGCAGCTTCACCTTGGCGGCCGCGTCGTGGCCTTCCAGATCGGCCGAGGGGTCTTCCTCAGCAAAGCCCGCCAGCCGGGCCTCGTGAAGCGCCTGGTCGAAGGCGGCGCCTTGCCCCAGGCGCTCCAGCATGAAGTTGACCGTGCCGTTCAGCACCGCCTCGAAGGCTACGACCGGCCCGGCGGCGCGCGCCGCGCGGATCGTCTCGACCATGGGCGACCCGCCGCCGACCGAAGCCGACCACTGGACCCGCGCGCCCTTGTCTGCGGCCAGGGCCAGCAGCCCGCCGGGGTCGCGGGCCACGGCCTGTTTGTTGGCGCTGGCCACATCGACGCCGCGCTCCAGCGCCGCGCGGACCAGGGCGTATCCGGCCTCGCCGTCCGACAGGGCTTCCAGCAGCACGTCGGGGCGGCGGTCCAGCAGGTCGGCCGGATCGGTCACGAACAGATTGGCGGGGCAGTCGATGTCGCGAGGCTTGAGCGGATTGCGCACCAGCACGCCGATCACCTCGAACCGCGGGTCGGGCAGCAGGCGACGCAGCGCCCCGCCGCCGACCACGCCGCAGCCCGCCACGGCGACGCGCAGACGTTTCTGCGGACGCGCCGGCGCGGGCGATTCGGACCGGTCGCCGATCAGGGTGTGGTCGGCCCGGCCCAGCGCCGCGATCTCGATCTGCACGCCGCGTTGGCGCCCCAGATCGATGGCGTCCGTCTGGACCAGACGGCCGCCCAGGCGACAGGCCTCGTCCCAGCTGGCGTAGGCGAAACGCCGGGCTGCGCCGCGCGCCGGATCGTGGTCGTACAGGCCGTCGACGTCCTTCACCAGTCGCACCCGGTCCAAACCCAGTTCGGCGGCCAGGAAGGCCGCCGTCAGATCCGATCCGCCGCGTCCCAGCAGGGCCACGCGGCCGTCGGCCCTCACTGCGCCGAAGCCGGGCGCCACCACCACCTGATGCGCCGCCAGCGCGTTTTTCAGCCCGTCGCCGACCAGGGCCAACGGATGGGCGTGCTCGGACGGGCCGGCCGCCAGCAGGCCCAGTTCGCGCACCGACAGGGCGCGGGTGTCCAGACCGACCCGGTCGCAGGCGATGGCCACCAGCGCCGCCGCCCGCTCTTCCCCCAGGGCGACATAGGCGGGCAACAGGTCATTGTCGTGCGCCAGGCCCAGCGCCCGCGCCTCGCCCAACAGCCGGTCCGTCTCGCCCGCCAGAGCCGAGACTACCGCCACTACCCGCCGCCCGGCGCGGACGTGGGCATAGATTTCGGACGCCACGGCCGGGGCGTCGGCGGGCGAGGTCAGCACCGAACTGCCGAATTTCAGCACCACCACGGCGGCGGGATCGAGCGCACCCGCCAGATTGGCGACGGGAGCGGGGCGGCTGTGCAGGGCGACGACGGACATGGGTTTCTCGATTTCGAAGACGGTGTGGGGAGGCGGTGAAAGGGGCAAAGAAAAACCCCGCCCGGTCGAACCGGGCGGGGTTTGGGTGTGTGGCTGAGACCTTGGCTCGGCGCGCGCTACCCTCTCCCCACCCGACGGGTGGTGGTGATGGTGGTACCCATGGTCATGCCGATGACGCCGGCCATTCGGCCGGTCGTGTCGTCAGCGATAAGAAGGGCGCGCAGCGTCATGGGTGCAGCGGACAGGTCCGGTTGAAAACGTGAGCCAAGCCTGATGCAGACACCGCCCCGCCGTCAACCCCACTCGGTGAATTATTTCCATTCTCTGACGTGAGCGACATTTTTCACCGCCGTCATGCCAACAAACGACGCAAAGAGGTCGAAAATTTCACTTGACGATACGGTTGCGTTTTCGCCACCGTAAGGGCGCTCATCAAGACCGGCTGAGGGATAGGCCCTTTGACGCCGGGGCAACCATCGGGGACACCCCCCGAAACGGTGCCAACTCCTGCGGGGATTCCTTCACCGGATTCCGCGAGAGATGAGGGACGCGTCGGCAGGCGACGCGACCACCGTCTGTCGACGCATGGGTCCTTGCTGGGCGTGATCGCCAAGCCGGACGCCACGAATGACCCTCGCCTTCCCTGAAACGACTTCCGAACCCCTCTGTCGGCCTGCGTCCGCTCGCCGTCCCTCGGCTATCAGTCGAGGTGCGCCCGCGGCCGTTGACGTGTTCGCCGACATTCCCGCCGACTTCCGTCTGGCCTCGGGCGAGCGCCTGTTGCAAGGCCGTGTCGCCGGTCGCCTGCACGGCCCGGCCGGGGCGCCGCTGGTCATCGTCGCGGGCGGCATTTCCTCGGATCGCTTCGTGCACCGGACCGAGACACGTGGCATGGGCTGGTGGTCGGGGGCTGTGGCGCCGGGCGCGCCGATCGACCTGACTCGCTTTCAGGTCCTGGCCTTTGATTTTACGCCGGATTTCGGACCCGGAGCGGTCGAGGCCAAGACGCCCCTGACCGTGACCACCCAGGATCAGGCCCGCCTGCTAGCCCTGCTGCTGGACCATATCGGCACGGCGTCGGCGGCGGCCTTTGTCGGCTGCTCCTACGGCGGCATGATCGCCCTGGCCTTCGCCGAACTGTTCCCGGATCGGGTCGACCAGCTGGTGGTGGTCTCGGCCGCCCACCGCCCCCATCCGCTGGCCACCGCCTGGCGCGGGATCCAGCGCCGCATCCTGCAACTGGGCTTGGCCTCGGGCCGCACGGACGAGGCGATCTCGCTGGCCCGCGAGCTGGCCATGACCACCTATCGCACGCCAGAGGAATTCGGCTTGCGCTTCGACGTGGCCGCGCCGGACAGGGCGGGCCAGGCCTATCCGGTCTGCGACTATCTGCGCTCGCGCGGCCGGGCTTACCGCGATCGGACCAGCCCGTCGCGCTGGCTGAGCCTGTCGGATTCCATCGACCGTCACAGCATCATGCCCGAGGCGATCCGCACGCCCACCACCTTGATCGGCTTCACCTCCGATCGCCTGTGCCCGATCGAGGACATGCAAGAGCTGGCCGACCGCCTGCCCGCCCTGTTCCGCTTCGTCCAGGCCCCCTCCCTCTACGGCCATGACGCCTTCCTGAAGGAAGACGCCCTGGTCGCCGACATCCTGCGCGCCGCCCTGAAGGACATCGCCCAATGACCCGCCCGACCGATCCCAGCACGCTTGCTGCGTGCACCTTGGCTGCCCGCACCGGCGTCGATCAGGACGCGGCTCACGGCGCAGTCATGCCGCCGCTCTATCTGTCATCGAACTATTCGTTCGCCGGCTTCGAGCAGAAGCGCCGCTACGACTATTCGCGCTCGGGCAATCCGACCCGCGACGTGCTGGCCGAGACCCTGGCCGGGCTGGAGGGCGGCGCCGGCTGCGTGGTCACGGCGACGGGCATGGCGGCGGTCGATCTGCCGCTGTCGCTGCTTAATCCCGGCGACCTGCTGATCGCGCCGCACGACTGTTACGGCGGCACCCACCGCCTGCTGACGGCCCGGGCGAAGAAGGGGCATTTTCGCCTGGCCTTTGTGGACCAGAACGACGAAGGGGCGCTTGACGCCGCTCTGGCCGACGGCGCCAAGCTGGTGTTGGTCGAGACGCCGTCCAACCCGCTGCTGCGGGTCGTCGACGTGGCCGAGGTCTGTCGCCGCGCCCACGCCGCCGGGGCCAGGGTTGTGGCCGACAACACCTTCCTGTCGCCCGCGCTGCAACGGCCTTTGGAGCTGGGGGCCGACATCGTCGTCCACTCGACCACCAAATACATCAACGGCCATTCCGACGTGGTCGGCGGCGCGGTGATCTGCGCCGATCCGGCGGACCATGACGAACTGGCGTGGTGGGCCAACTGCCTGGGGGTCACCGGCTCGCCCTTCGACGCCTATCTGACCCTGCGCGGCGTGCGCACCCTGTTCGCCCGGATCGAGCGTCAGCAGACGACCGCCGACGCCGTGGCCCGCGTGCTGGACGCCCACCCGGCGGTGCGCGCCGTCCACTATCCGGGCCTGGCCTCGCACGCCGGCCACGATCTGGCCGCGCGCCAGCAACTGGGTTTCGGCGCCATGCTGTCGTTCGAGCTGGATGGCGGCGTCGATGCCGTGCGGGCTCTGGTCGAGGATCTGGAGATCTTCACCCTGGCGGAATCGCTGGGCGGGGTCGAAAGCCTGATCGCCCATCCGGCCACTATGACCCACGCCGCCATGGACGCCGAGGCGCGGCGCATCGCCGGCATCGGCGACGGCCTGCTGCGCCTGTCGGTCGGGCTGGAGCATCAGGACGACCTGATCGCCGACCTGACCCGCGCGCTGGATGCATTGCCGGCGGCGATCGCCAAGGCAGCCTGATTGTCAGGATGACAGGCGGTCCATCCGGCGCCCCCCGGGCCGGATGGACCGCCATCGCCACGGAACAGCCCTCCCGGCCCCAGGCGAAGTCCAGCGGACTTCCCCCGAAGTCCGCTGTCCCATATCTGGACACAAGCCGAACGACGTTGTCCACGCCCCTCGCCCTCAAGGCGAGGTTTAAGCTTAACAAGCGTGGCTTTTACGCCACCGTCAGCGGGATCGGCCGAAGGGCACGACCTTGTTGTCGCCGTCGTGCCCGATGTCGGCCTCGCCCAGGAAGGGAATGCCCGACCGGGCGCACCAGTAGCGGACGATCTCTTCCGGCGTCTGGCCAAAGTCCGGCTCATTATAGGTGATGTCGCTGACCCGCCCCAGGCGGATGCCCGCGACCCTGCGGATCGAGGCCTGGCCCGTCAGGTGGAACATCGTCCGGTCGATCCGGTACAGCGCCTCGGACACCTCCTCCAGCATCAGCACATGCCCGGTCAGGTCGGGCTCCAGCGCCGTGCCGATCAGCTGGTCCAGGATGGTCAGGTTGAAGGCCACGGTCGGGCGAGCGTCCAGATTCGGCTCCAGCCCCGAGGTCTTGCCCTTGGTCAGCCAGTCGATCGACCGCTGCACCGTCTGCGGCCCGGTCCGCCGGTTGATGTCGGACACCATCGGCCCGTGGGCGACGTGCGGGAATCCGGCCTTGTAGAGCGCCGCCAGTATGCTGCCCGCATCGGAATAGCCCAGATAGCGCTTGGTCCGCGCCTGGGGGTTCAGCCCCTGCACCACTGCCTCGGCGATCCGGCACGAGCCATAGCCGCCGCGCGCGAACCACACGGCGCCCAGGCGCGGATCATTGGCGAATTCGATGACCGCGCGGGCGCGGGCGGCGTCGTCACCGGCGAAATGGCCGTGGTTCTCGAAACTGGCTTCATGGAACACCAGGCCGACATCCCCGGTGGGATAGCGTTCGGCCATGAAGGCCGTCATGCGATCGGCGGTTTCCCGACTGAAGCGGGACGAGGCGGCGACGACACCGATCTTCATGAACGACAGGCTCTGGTCTGATGCTGCGCCCGTGCTAGTCAGGCCGCCGGACCATCCCCGGTTTCGGCCCAAAAGATCAAGACGCAGATCACGCCAGATGAACACGGACGCCCCCTTCTTCTTTTGCGGCATCGGCGGTTCCGGCATGCTGCCCCTGGCCCTGATCGTTCAGGCGCGGGGCGCGCGGATCGAGGGTTCGGACCGGTCGCAGGACCAGGGCCGGACGCCCGAGAAATTCGCCTGGCTGCAGGACCACGGCGTCACCCTGCATCCCCAGGACGGCTCGGGCGTCACCCTCGCGGAACAGATCGTCGTCGCCTCGGGCGCGGTCGAGGATACGGTGCCCGACATCGCCGCCGCCCGACGGGTCGGCGCCACGGTGCTGACGCGCCCCGAAATGCTCAGCCGCCTGTTCAACGCCGCCCCGACTTCGGTCGGCGTGGCGGGCACCAGCGGCAAGTCGACCATCACCGGCATGATCGCCTGGATCCTGTCGCAGGCGGGGCGCGATCCGACCGTGGTCAACGGCGCGGTGATGAAGAATTTCGTCGACGTCGACCATCCGTTCGCCAGCGCCCTGGTCGGCGCGCCCGACCTGTTCGTGGCCGAAGTGGATGAAAGCGACGGCTCCATCGCCCGCTACGATCCGACCGTGGCCGTGGTCTCGAACATCTCGCTGGACCACAAGTCGATGGAGGAACTGCGTGACCTGTTCGGCGGGTTTGTCGCCCGGGCGACGACAGCGGTGCTGAACCTCGACAATCCCGAGACCGCCGCCCTGGCCCAAACGCTGGCGACCGAGATTTCGCCGGATCGCATCGCCACCTTCGCCCTGGGCAACGAGACTGCCGACCTGTCGGCTCACGATCTGAAGCCCATGGCCGCAGGCATGCGGTTTGATCTGATCGAGCGTGAGAGCGGCGCGCGGCGCACGGTGACGCTGAACGTGCCCGGCGCGCACAATGTCGCCAACGCCCTGGCGGCGTTGGGCGCCGTGCGGGCGCTGGGCGTCGGACTGGACGACGCGGTCGCGGCGCTGGAGACCTTTTCCGGCATTCGCCGTCGGATGGAGGTCGTCGGGACGGCCAACGGCGTTACCGTCATCGACGACTTCGCCCACAACCCGGACAAGATCGCCGCCACGCTGAAGACGCTGCACGCCTTCGACGGGCGCCTGCTGATCATGTTCCAGCCGCACGGCTTTGGTCCTCTGAAGCTGATGCAGGACGAGTTCGTCGAGGGATTCGCGGGCCTGATGCGCCCTGCCGACGTGCTGCTGATACCCGAGCCGGTCTACTTCGGCGGCACCACCGACCGCAGCGTCGGCAGCGCGGACATCGCCGCGGGCGTTCGCTCGGCGGGTGTGCATGCCGAGGCCCTGGCCGACCGGCCGGCCTGCGGCGACCGATTGGTTGAACTGGCGCGACCCGGCGACCGGATCGTGATCATGGGCGCGCGCGACGACACCCTGTCGGTCTTTGCGGCCGAGGTTCTGGGTCGGCTTGCGGACTGATCCGCCTGCGGATCAATTGTCGAAAAGCCGTGTCAAAACATTCATTTCCGGACAAGCGCCTGTTAAGCTGCCTGACCTAGACACTGCCCGCTCAACAAGGGGCGGGCATGGCCAACAGCGGCGCCAGAATCGGCGATTTCGTGGAGCGGACCCAGGCGGCGTCGCCTGAGGCTGTCGGCTCGGATATTCTGGAACGCTTTCAGGCCGAACCCGACACCCTGGTCATCGCCGTGATCGACGCAGAGGGTCGGCCGGTCGGCCTCATCGAACGCAACGCCTTCACCCTGAAGATGGCCGCCGAGTTCGGGCGCGCCCTGTACGCCCGCCGTCCGGTCACGGCACTGATGGACGCCGCGCCTCTGATCGTGGACGCCGACGCCCAGGTCGAGGCTTTGTTCCAGGGCATGGACGCGGCGGGCATCAACGCCCTGCTGAAAGGATTCATCGTCACGGCGAACGGACGCTATGTCGGCGTCGGCTCGGGCCTTCAACTGCTTCAGGCGGGCGCCGCCGTGCATCGCCGCCGCGCCGAAACCCTGAGCGAACTGGCCCAGAACCTGGCTCGCGCCGAGGCCGAAGCCAGGGCCTCCAGCCGGGCCAAGTCGGAATTCCTGGCGGTGATGAGTCACGAAATCCGCACCCCGCTGAACGGCGTGCTGGGCGTCGCCGGCCTGATGGAGCGCGAACTGACGCAGGAGGGTTTGCGGCCCCACGTCCGCACCATCCTGGATTCCGGTCAGAGCCTGCTGCGCCTGCTGACCGACGCGCTGGACATGTCGCGCGCAGAGGCGGGCATGCTGACGCTGGAGGCCGGGCCGGTGCATCTGGACGCCGTGGCCGCCGACCTGTCGGCCCTGTGGCGCCCCCGCGCCGAGGAGCAGGCGCTGGACTTCACCGTCACCTGCGACACCGCCGGTCATGACTGGGTCATGGGCGACGAGATGCGGCTGAAACAACTGCTGAACAATCTGATCGGCAACGCCCTGAAATTCACCAAGGCGGGCAGCGTCGCGGTGCGGATCGCCAGCCGCTGGCAGGACGACGGCGTCGGCATCGAAGGCTGGGTCGACGACAGCGGACCCGGCGTGCCCGATGACAAGGCCGCCGCCATCTTCGAGCCCTTCAACACCGGCGACGCCGGGCGCGGCGGGGCGGGCGCCGGACTGGGCCTGGCGATCTGCCGCCAGATCGTCGAGCGGATGGAGGGCGAACTGACCGTGGCGCGGTCGCCGTTCGGCGGCGCCCGCTTCCACTTCAGCCTGCGCCTGCCCTGCTGTGGTCCCGAGATGCGGGCTGTGGCCGCCCCGGCGGCCGAGCCGACGCCGCATGAGACGCTGCATGTGCTGGTGGTGGACGACAACGCCGCCAACCGTTTTGTCGCCGGGCGCGTGCTGGAGCTGTTCGGCTGCACCCACGAAACCGCCGAGGACGGCCGTCAGGCGGTGGAGCGCGCGACGTCGGGCGGGCTGGATCTGATCCTGATGGACATCAAGATGCCGGTGATGGACGGCGTCGCGGCCGCCCGCGCCATCCGCGCCCTGCCCGGCCCCGCCGCCCTCGTGCCGATCCTGGCCCTGACCGCCAATGCCGACCCGCGCGACGAGGTCGAGTATCGGGCCGCGGGCATGGGCGGCGTGGCCCAGAAACCGATCCAGCCCGACACCTTGCTGAACGCCATCCGCCGGCTGCTGGAGGCGCCGGCCCTGGAGCAGGCGGCCTGATCGACGCAGGCGGCAACCCTGCGGCCTCCTGAGTATTGTAACGCTTGATGCAGGACCTCCCTCCCCCACTCGCCTCGCTTCCCGACGTCGTCGTCACCGCCGCGCGCCTGCCCCCGGCGGCAGGCGAGGCCGCCTTTTCGGTCATCCGGCTGGATGACGATGTGCTGTCGCGCGCGACCCGACTGGACGAGGCGCTGGCGACGGTTCCGGCCGTGTCCCTGTTCCGCCGCACCTCCAGCCTGGCCGCCAATCCGACCACCCAAGGGATCAGTCTGCGCGCCATCGCCCCCTCGGGCGCGGGGCGGACGCTGGTGACGCTGGACGGGGTGCCGATGAACGATCCGTTCGGCGGCTGGGTGATCTGGTCTCAACTGGCGCCCGAGAGTCTGGAAAGCCTGGACATTGTGCGCGGCTCGGGCGCCGGTCCCTATGGCGCGGGCGCCTTGACCGGGGTGATCCAACTGCGTGAGCGGGATCGCGGAGGCGTGCTGGACGCCTCGCTGGCCGAGCGTGGCGGCGTGCGATTGGCCGGATCGGGCGGAATGGATGCAGGTCCGGCGCGGCTGACGGCCTCGGTCCTGTATGACGCAAGCGACGGCTATGTTCCCGTGCGCGGCGCGGCGGCGGGCGCGGCGGACACCGCTCTGGATCTGGAGGCGAAGAGCGCCGCCCTGCGCGCGGACATCCCCCTGGGCGACACGGCTCTGTCGTTGCGCGCAGGCGTCTATGACGAAACACGCGGCGCGGGACTGGATGGAGCGCGCGCCAACGCATCCGGCCACGTCCTGTCGGCCACCGCCGCCCGCGCGCCGGACGGTCAGGACTATGGCTGGCGGGCGCAGATCTGGCGACGCGAAAGCGACTTCGCCAACACCTCGGTCTCGGTCGAGCCCGACCGTTCCGGAACCACCCTGACCAACGACCAGTTCAGGACCCCCGCGACAGGCTGGGGCCTGAACCTGGCCCTGCGACGCGGCCAGCAACGGCTGGGCGGCGGCCTGCTGGAATGGGAGCTGGGCGCCGACGCGCGCTTCAATGAAGGCCAGACCAACGAATATTTCAGTCTGGCCACCCCCACGCCGCGCGTGCGCCGGGCGGGCGGCGAGACGTCCGTCGCCGGCGGCTATGCCGAGGGCTCGTGGCGGCGTGACGCCTGGCTGGTCGCCGGCGGGCTGCGACTGGATCGGTGGGAGAACACCGGCGGATTCCGGCAAGAGGAATTCAGGGACACGGGCGTCCCCATCCTGAATGAAAGCGATCCCTCGCGCTCAGGCGAAGTGGTCAGCGCCCGCCTGGCCGCGCGACGGTCGTTCGTCGACGGTCACGCCGTTCGCGCCGCCGCCTATTCCGGGTTCCGTCCAGCCACGCTGAACGAGTTGCACCGCCCGTTCCGCGTCGGCAACGATCTGACCGAAGCCAACGCCGCGCTGTCGCCCGAACGCCTGTCGGGCGTCGAGGTCGGGGCATCGTTCGAGGCGCGCCACGCCGCATGGGGCGCGACCCTGTTCTGGAACCGGATCGAGGACGCCATCGTCAACGTCACCGTCGGCGAAGGCCCCGCGACCTTCCCCCGCGCGGGCTTCGTTCCCGCCGGCGGCGTGCTGCGCCAGCGCCAGAACGCGGGGACCATCGACGCTGTCGGGGCCGAACTGAACGCCCGCTTGAACCTGACCGATGTCCTGACCGTCACGGGCGCCGTCTCGATCACCGACGCGCGCGTGGACGGCGGCGCTCAGGCGCCGCAGCTGACCGGCCTGCGCCCGGCCCAGGCGCCGATCTGGAGCGCCAACGCCGGGATCGACTGGCGCGCCTCCGATCGCCTGAACCTGTCGGCCCGCGCCCGCTATGAGAGCAAGCGGTTCGAGGACGACCTGAACAGCCGCGTACTGGACGCCGCCGTCACCCTGGACGCCCGCGCCGACTGGCGCCTGACACCCCGCGCGGCCCTGTGGCTGGCGGCCGACAATCTGTTCGACGCCGAGGTCGAAGTGTCAGAAACCGGAACCGGCGTGGCCGGCTACAGCGCCCCCAGGACGATCAGCGCGGGCGTCACCCTGACCTACTGACGCGGTGCCTCCCATTTTGTGGAGGGGAGCAGGCTGTGGCCGCGACCATCCGCCGCCCCGTCGCTATTGCAAACCGTTCGCAGATTGGGCACAGGCTTCAGCGTGACCGAAGCCGCCGCGCCTTCCCTGAAATCCGCTCGCCCGCCCAAGGCGTCGATGAACGGCGCGCGGTCGTTCTGGCTGAAGCAACTGCACAGCTGGCACTGGATTTCGGCGGCGGTCAGCCTGATCGGCCTGATCCTGTTCGCGGCGACGGGCGTCACCCTGAACCACGCGTCCCAGATCCCGGCCGAGCCGGTGACGCAGGAACGCACCGCCGCCCTGCCCGCCCCCCTGCTGGAGCGGCTGAAGACCTTCCCCGAGGAGACCACCGACCCCGTCCCCGACGCCGTCGCTCGCTGGGCGGCCGAGGCGCTGGACGCGCGGATCGACGGCCGCCCGTCCGAAACCACGCCGGAAGAAGTCTATGTCGCCCTGGCCACGCCCGGCGGCGACGGCTGGCTGACCATCGACCGCGCCACCGGCGAGGTGGTGCACGAGACGACGACGCGCGGCTGGATCGCCTACCTCAACGACCTGCACAAGGGCCGCAACGCGGGCGTGGTCTGGTACTGGTTCATCGACGTCTTCGCCGTCGCCTGCCTGGTTTTCGCCCTGACCGGCCTGGCCCTGTTGTGGCTGCATGCCCGCGGCCGTCCCTCGACCTGGCCGCTGGTCGGGCTGGGGCTGCTGATCCCCGTCATCATCGCCCTGATCTTCATTCACTGAGGAGACCTTCGTTGCGTTCGCTTCCCCTCATCCTGACCGCCGCCGCGGCGGGCGCCGTCTCCGCCCCCGCGGCGGCCGCCGACCTGACCGTCTCGGTCGAGATTCCGCGCATCGCCAGCGCCTCGTACCACCGCCCCTATGTGGCCATGTGGATCGAGCGCGCGGACCAGACCAACGCCCAGACGCTTCAGGTCTGGTACGACATGAAACTGGCCAATGAAGAAGGCAAGGACTGGCTCAAGGACCTGCGCACCTGGTGGCGCAAGGGCGGTCGCGCCCAGGCCCTGCCGGCTGACGGGATTTCCGGCGCCACGCGCTCGCCCGGCCGCCAGACCGTGACCATCCCCGCCGCCCGCCTGCGCAACCTGCCCGCCGGACAATATACGCTGGTCGTCGAGGCCGCCCGTGAACTGGGCGGACGCGAGGCGGTCCGCGTTCCCTTCCGCTGGGGCGCGGCCAACACCGCCGACGCCGCCGGCTCCACCGAACTGGGCGCCGTGCGCGTCACCGTCTCCCGCTAAGGATCACACCCATGAAGAAGACGTTCGCCGTTCTGGCCCTGACCGCCGCCCTGGCTGTCCCGCTGTCGGCCCAGGCCCACCGCGCCTGGCTGGCTCCCACCTCGACCGTGCTGTCGGGATCGGACGCCTGGGTCGGTTTTGACGCCGGCATGTCCAACGGGGTGTTCATCCCCGATCACGCCGCCATGCGCCTGGACGGCCTGACCATCACCGCGCCGGACGGCTCGCCCGCCTCGGCCGAGAACCTGCACCAGGCCAAATATCGCTCGTCCTTCGACCTGCACCTGACCCAGTCGGGCACCTGGCGCGTCGCCAACGTCGGTTCGGCTTTCATCGCCAACTACACTCTGAACGGCGAGCAGAAGCGCTGGCGCGGGGCCGAGGCCGACTTCCCCGCCGCCATCCCGGCCGGCGCGACCGACATCCAGCCGACCCGCGCCAGCAGCCGCACCGAAACCTTCGTCACCCTTGGCGAGCCCAGCGAGACCGCCCTGGCCCCGACGGGCAAGGGTCTGGAACTGGTTCCCGTCACCCACCCGAACGATCTGGTCGTGGGCGAAGCCGCCAGCTTCAAGCTGCTGAGCGACGGCCAGCCCGCCTCGGACGTCGAGATCACCGTGGCGCGCGGCGGGACCCGCTATCGCGACAATCCGGAAGAGACCACGGTCAAGACCGGCGCCGACGGCGCCTTCTCGATCACCTGGGAGCAGGCCGGTCTTTACTGGCTGGGCGCTTCGGTCCGCACGCCGGGCGTCGACGGTCAGCCGGCCTCGAACGCCTCGTACAACCTGGCGCTCGAAGTCCTGCCCTGATCGCCTGAAGTCAAAGAGCGTCCGATGTCCAAGGGGTCCCGCGCAGCGCCGCCGACCGTCGCCGTTTCCGGCGGCGCGGATCGCGCTGACAATCGCGTCCTGATCCCGCCGATGTCGGGCGCGCCGACCCGGCCGCCCAGCGATCTGGTCTGGGCGTTGGACGGAGAGGCCATGGGCACGACCTGGTCGGTCCGCCTGGTCCCGCCGCCGGGCGCGGACCAGGCCGCCTTGCAGGCCGCCGCGCAGGAAGAGCTGGACGCGGTCGTCGCCCTGTTCAGCCACTGGGATCCGCGCAGCGAACTGTCGCGCTTCAACAATGCGCCCGAAGGATCGTGGCAGGTGTCGGAGCCGTTCTGGGATTTCCTGAACACCGTCATGGACCTGGGCGACGAGACCAATGGCGCGGTCGATCCGACCCTGGGCGCCCTGGTCGATCTGTGGGGGTTCGGCCCGCCCGGCCCGCGCCCCGACGCCGATCCCATCCCCTCGGACGAGGCCATCGAGGCGGCGCTGAAGGTCAGCGGCTGGGGTCGCCTGCGGCTGGATCGCGACCATCGCGGCGTCCGCCAACTGGGCGGCATGCGGCTGGACCTGTCGGGTCTGGCCAAGGGTCACGCCGTGGACCGCGTCTCCGACCGCCTGATCCGCGAGGGCGCGACCTCGCACCTGGTCGAGATCGGCGGCGAACTGAAGGGCGTCGGGGTCAAGCCGGACGCCCAACCCTGGTGGGTCGAGCTGGAGCAGCCGCCGGAATTCAGCGCCCCGCGCACCGTGGTCGCCCTGTATGATCTGGCCGTCGCCACCTCTGGCGACTATCGCCGCGCCTTCACCTATCAGGACCGCCTGTATCCCCACACGATCGACGGCTCGACCGGGCGGCCGGTGGACAACGGCCTGGCCTCGGTCACCGTGCTGCACGCCTCGGCCCTGCGCGCCGACGCCTATGCCACCGCCCTGACCGTCATGGGGCCGTTCGAAGGGCCGGACTACGCCGAGGCGCTGAACCTGGCGGCCTGTTTCGTCGAGCGGACCCCGCGCGGTCTGGTCGAGCGCATGACCTCCGCCTTCGCCGCCATGCTGGACGAGGGCGCGTGACCACAGACGTGATGCGCTGGCTGTGGGCGGCCGTCGCGGTCGCCCTGTGGCTGGGCCTGATCGGTCTGGTCGTCGCCCGCGTTCGTGCGGCCACACGCGCCGACACCGCCCGCGCCGCCGCCCTGTCGGGCAACGCGGACGGCGACGCCGTTCTGGTCGCCTTCGCCAGCCAGACCGGCTTTGGCGAAGAGCTGGCCTGGATGACCGCCCGCGCCCTGACCGAGGCCGGGACGCCCGCCCGCATCCTGTCTTTCGCCGATCTTGACCTGGACGCGCTGAAAGGCGCCCGCCGCGCCCTGTTCGTCGTCGCCACCACCGGCGAGGGCGACGCGCCCGACAGCGCCGCGCGCATGGTGCGCCGCCTGATGGCCGCGCCGGCGGACCTGTCGCATCTGACCTATGGCGTGCTGGCGCTGGGCGACCGGACCTATGACGACTTCTGCGGCTTCGGCCATGCGGTCGAGCGCTGGCTGCGTTCGTCGGGCGCCGACCCCCTGTTCGACACGGTAGAGGTGGACAACGGTTCCGCCGCCGACATCCGCCACTGGCAGCACAACCTCAACCAGCTGACGGGAGCCACGGCCGCGCCCGACTGGTCGCCGCCCGCCTATGACCGCTGGACCCTGATCGAGCGCGAGCTGATGAATCCGGGCAGCCCCGGCGGTCCGGCATGGCGTCTGGCCTTCGCGCCCGTCGATCACACGCCGTCGTGGGAGGCCGGCGACATCGCCGAGGTCGGCCTGCCGGTCCGCGAGGGCGAGCCCGCGCCGGGCGCCCGGGAATATTCGGTCGCCTCCCTGCCGTCGGACGGTCGGGCCGAGTTCCTGATCCGCCTGATGACCCGCCCCGACGGCACGCCGGGCCTGGCGTCCGGCTGGCTGACCCAAGTGCTGAACATCGGCGACGCCGTGGACATGCGCATCCGCGCCAATCGCGGCTTCCGCGCCCCGCCGCCCCAGGCGCCGATGATCCTGATCGGCAACGGCACCGGCATCGCCGGCCTGCGTAGCCATCTGAAGGCCCGCGCGCTGGAGGCGAAGACCGGCGGCGCCTGGCTGCTGTTCGGCGAGCGGACGGCCGCCCACGACGCCTTCTTCGACGACGAGCTTCAGGGTTGGTTGGCGTCCGGCGTCCTGACCCGACTGGACCGCGCCTTCTCGCGCGACGGGGCCGAGAAACTGTATGTCCAGGCCTTGGTCGCCGAACACGCCCGGCCTATCGCCGACTGGGTCGAGCGCGGCGCCCGCCTCTATGTCTGCGGCAGCCTGGAAGGCATGTCGCGCGGCGTTCATGCAGCGCTGGAGGCCGTGCTGGGCGAAGAGACGCTGCAGGCCATGACCGAAACGGGTCGGTATCGCCGCGACGTGTACTGACGCGCCTTGTTCCTCCCCACTTTGTGGGGAGGTGGATCGGCGCGTAGCGACGAGACGGAGGGGGCGGCGCCCCAGTCAGCGTCGAGTCGCCCCCTCCACCACTTCGTGGTCCCCGTCCCCATTTCATGGGGAGGAACAGGTAACGTCCTACCCCGCCGCGACCGCCTTCATCGACACCGCCGGATCGGCCAGTTTCGCCGCATCCACCGGCGTCGCCTTGGCGATCAGCTGGCGGCCGCCCATGAACTCGGCCGGGGCGTTCACCGCCTCGACGCACACGATCACGTCGCCCTGCAGGTGGAAGACCGCGAAGCCGCCGTCGCCTTCCGGATCGCCGCGCACGATCTGACGATCTGCGTCGAACGGCAGGCCCGCGATCTGCAGTTTCACGTCGTACTGGTCCGACCAGAACCACGGCACCTCGGCCGCCGGGGCCGCGCGACCGACGATGGCCGCCGCCGCCTGCTTGGCCTGCTCCAGCGCATTGGGCACGCTTTCCAGACGATGCATCCGCCCGCCGTGGACCGGCACGGGCCGATGGGTCACGTCGCCGATCGCATAGATGGACGGATCGGACGTGCGGGCCGTCTCGTCCACCACCACGCCGTTGTCGACCGCCAGTCCAGCCGCGCGCGCCAGCTCGTCGCGGGCCAGTGCCCCGACCCCGACCAGCACCGCGTCCGCCGCGATCCGCCGTCCGTCCGCCAGCCGCACACCGCCGTCCTCGAACGCCGCGACCTCGGCGCCGGTGATGATCTCGACGCCCTCTGCGCGGTGCCGGCGTGTGAAGAAGTCCGACAAGGTCGCCGACGCCACGCGCGCCAGCACCCGGTCCATCCGCTCGATCACCACCGCCTCGGCGCCCAGCGCCCGGGCCGAGGCCGCCGCCTCCAGCCCCACATAGCCGCCGCCGACGACAGCCAGCCGTCGGCCCGGCCCCAGTACGGCCTTCAGACGCTCGGCGTCGTGCAGGGTGCGAAGCTCCAGCAAGTCGGGCCGGTCAGCTCCCGGTATCGCCAGCTTCCGCGCCGTCGATCCGGTCGCCAGGATCAGGGTGTCATAAGGCTCGACCGATCCGTCGGCGAAGGTCACGGTCTTGCCCGCCGCGTCGATGGCGCTCGCCGTGACTCCCGTTCGCAGCTGAATGTCCTGCTCGGCGTAAAAGCTCTCGGGCCGCAGCAGCAGGTCTTCCAGACCGGCCTCGCCCTTCAGCCAGGCCTTGGACAGCGGCGGCCGCTGATACGGCGGCGCCGGCTCCTCGCCGGCCAGCACGACTTGCCCCTCGAACCCATACTGGCGCAGCAACGCCGCCGCCGAGCCGCCCGCGTGTCCCGCGCCGATGATCAGAACCTTGGTCATGGGGGACAGATAGAGTGGCGAGTGGCGAGTGGCGAGTGGCGAAAGCGATCCGTTCCCTCCTGACCCAGCGGTCCTCGCCACTCATCCCTCGCCACTCGCCACTTCTTCCCCCTTGACCGTTCCATCGTTACAGCATAGTGGAACGCGCATGACGCACCCCACCGCCCGCGACGCCCTTTACGACGCGCTTCTCGCCCTGAAATCGCGCGAGGAGGTCGACGCCTTCCTGACCGACCTGTGCACCCCGGCCGAGCTGCGGGCGTTCGCCGAGCGCTGGCAGGTGGCGCGGCTGCTGGACGGGGGCGGCAAGTCCTATCGCGAGATCGCGGCCGAGGCGCACGCCAGCCCGACCACCGTCGTCCGTGTCGCCCGCTATCTGAAAGACATGCCGCATCAGGGCTACCGCCTGGTGCTGGACAGACTGAAAGCCTGAGTTGAAATCATGAGTACGGTTCACGGACGGCTGCGCATCGCCGTCCAGAAGTCCGGCCGTCTGGCCGAACGCAGCCTCGACCTGGTCCGCGATGCGGGCCTGCGCGTGATCAAGGGGAACAACGACCTGCTGTACCGGGTCGAGAACTATCCCATCGACCTGCTGCGGGTGCGCGACGACGACATTCCGACCTTCGTGGCGGACGGCGTCTGCGACTTAGGGATAGTCGGCGAGAATGTGCTGGAGGAGGTTAGTAACGGCGGCCCCAATGCAGAGGTCGTGATGCCGCTGGGCTTCGGCCGTTGCACGCTGAAGATCGCTGTACCGCCGACGCTGGACTACGCCGGCCCCCAGTCGCTGGACGGGCTGCGCATCGCCACCTCCTATCCGAAGATTCTCCGCCGCTGGCTGAACGACCGCGACGTGCGCGCCGACATCGTCACCATGCGCGGCGCGGTCGAGGTCGCGCCCCGGCTGAAACTGGCCGCCGCCATCTGCGATCTGGTCTCGACCGGCGCGACGCTGGAAGCCAATGGCCTGCAGGCTAAGGAGACGGTGCTGGACAGCCAGGCGGTGCTGATCCGCTCGCCCGCCGCGCCCGAGCCGGGCCTGCAACACCTGCTGGACAGCATCATCGAGCGGATGAGCGGCGTGGTCGCCTCGCAAGGGGCCAAATACGTCATGCTGAACGCGCCGCGCTCGGCGCTGGACGCCATCACCGCCATCCTGCCCGGCGCCGGTTCGCCCACGGTCATGCCGCTGTCCGGCCGCGACGACGCGGTCGCCGTCCACGCCGTGTGTCAGGAGGCCGTGTTCTGGGAAACGCTGGAACGGCTCAAGGCCGCCGGCGCCTCGGCCATACTCGTTCTGCCCATTGAGAAGATGATGTGATGACCACCCTGTTCGGAGACGTCATCGACTGGGCCGCGCTGGACGCAGCGGGCCGCAAGGCCGCCCTGGCCCGTCCCGTTCGCCGCGCGGAAGCGGCCGTGACCGACGGGGTGCGCGCCATCCTGGACGACGTGCAGGCGCGCGGCGGCGCGGCCGTGACCGACTGGGCGGTGAAGCTGGACAGAGCAGCGCCTCGCCGTATCGTCATTGACGAAGCCACCGTCCGCGCGGCGCGCGCCGACCTGCCGCCCGCCGCCACGCGCGCCCTGCGCGTGGCCGCCGACAATATCCGCGTCTTCCATCAGGCCACACGGCCCCAGGACTCGGCCGTCATCGAGACCACGCCCGGCGTGCGCTCGAAGCTGGTCTGGCGGCCCATCGCCTCGGCGGGCCTCTATGTGCCCGGCGGCACGGCGCCGCTGTTTTCATCGCTGATGATGCAGGCAATACCGGCCCAGGTGGCCGGCGTCGCGCGCCGCATCGCCGTCACACCTCCGGGCAAGGACGGCAGCGTCCACCCCGCCATGATCGTCGCCGCCGCCGAAGCGGGGCTGGACGACCTGTGGCTGATCGGCGGGGCCCAAGCCATCGCCGCCCTGACCTTCGGCGCCGAACTGGACGACGGCGTCATCGAACCGGTCGACAAGCTGTTCGGCCCGGGCGCCGCCTGGGTGGCCGAGGCCAAGAAACAGGCGTCCGCCCTGCCGCGCGGTCCCGCCGTCGACATGCCCGCCGGGCCGTCCGAACTGATGGTCATCGTCGACCGCGACGCCGCGCCCGAGATCGCCGCCGATCTGCTGAGTCAGGCTGAGCACGACGCCGACGCGCAGGTCATCCTGGTCTCCACCAGCCGCGCCACCATCGGCTATATCCTGAGCGAGGTGGAGGCCCAGCTGGCGACCCTGCCGCGCGAGGCCATCGCCCGCGCCTCGCTGTCCGAGGCCCGCGCCATACTGGTCCGCGATCTGGACGCCGCCTGTCAGGTCGCCAACCTCTACGGCCCCGAACACCTGGCTCTGCAGGTCGAGGAGGCCGAGGAGATGGTGGACGCGATCACCGCCGCCGGCGCCGTCTTCGTCGGCCGCCACGCCGCCGAGACCCTGGGCGACTACGCCGCCGGGCCCAGCCACGTCCTGCCGACCGACGGCGCCGCGCGCACTGTGGGCGGCATCACCACCGCCAGCTTCATGACCTCCATGTCGGTACAGCAAGTCAGCCGCGAGGGAGCGCAAACGCTCGCGCCGGTGGCCGCCATTCTGGCGCGCCTTGAAGGATTGGAGGCGCACGCCCGGGCGGCTGACCTGAGGCTCGGGAGGTGAGAAATCAACCCGACAAAGCCCTCCCCCTCGATGGGGGAGGGTTGGATGGGGGTGACACCCCCAACCCCGGCCCTTCCCCCATCAAGGGGGAAGGGAGTGGAGGGCGCCCCCGAT
>Ga0160473_100400_pt1 | contig 31388 bp, 27 predicted proteins | sample HID1975I_E11MG_FD_108217 | JGI IMG/M metagenome (GOLD analysis project Ga0160473, IMG submission 108217) | Enriched soil microbial communities from UW Madison campus, WI, USA - HID1975I_E11 MG | ecosystem: Environmental > Terrestrial > Soil > Unclassified | place: USA: Madison, Wisconsin... | reverse complement strand
CCGCCGTAATCCCGGCTGGGTATTTATCCTTCCAAAAATGTTCGATCATGGAAGCCCACTCCTTCAGCAACAGCGAAGTTCGATTCACGCGTCGATGCGCTTATTATTGATATGTGATGGCGGCTCATTGCAAACCGGATCATCTGAAAGCGGCCCGAGAGTAACAGCTTTGCCAGGGGTCGCCTAGAGGCCAAAACAGGCCTCACGGTCACAAAAATGACTCAATGAACGATACAAGTCATTTTTAGAGTATTTATCCAAAATGTCGCAAAACGGGCCAAAAGGCCCGTTCCAGAGGCGCCCTGCATCCCTGTCAGGCGATGTCACGCAACTCGCGCCGCAGGATCTTGCCCACCGGCGTCATCGGCAGCGACTCGCGCAGCACGATGTGTTTGGGCACTTTGTAGCCGGTGAAATTGGCTTTGCAGTACGCCTTCAGCTCATCGACGCTCAAGCCGCCCTCGCGCGGCACCACGAACAGTTTCACCGCCTCGCCAGAACGCTCGTCCGGCACGCCGATGGCCGCGCAGTTGGCCACCTGCGGATGGCCCATGATCACGTCCTCGATTTCGTTGGGGTACACGTTGAAACCCGACACGATGATCATGTCCTTCTTGCGGTCGACGATGCGGGTAAAGCCATCCGGGTCGATCACCGCGATATCACCCGTCTTCAGCCAGCCTTGTGCGTCCAGGGTCTGCGCGGTGGCCTCGGGTTGCTGCCAATAGCCCCTCATCACCTGTGGGCCCTTGATGCACAGTTCACCCCGCTCGCCCAGCGGCAGCTCGTTGCCGTCGTCGTCGATTACCTTGAACGCCGTGCCTGCCACCGGGATACCCACCGTGCCCAGCCGCGCCAACTGGCCATAAGGGTTGGTACTGGCGACCGGCGAGGTTTCGGTCAGGCCATACCCTTCGACGATGCGGCAGCCCGTGAGGCTCTCCCAGCGCTCGGCGGTGGCCTTGACCAGCGCGGTGCCACCGGAGTTGGTGACCTTCAGCGCAGAAAAATCCAGTTGCCGGAAGCCGGGGTGGTCCATCAGCGCGACGAACAGCGTGTTGAGCCCCAGCAGGCCGGAAAAACGCCACTTGCCCAGCTCCTTGATGAAGCCGGCAATGTCCCGCGGGTTGGTGATCAGCACATTGTGGTTGCCGGTGACCATCATGCACATGCAGTTCGCGGTAAAGGCATAGATGTGATAAAGCGGTAGCGGCGCGATCATCACCTCTTGGCCTTCTTTGATCATCTTCTGCCCGTCTGGCCCATGCTGCGAGAAACACGCCAGCACTTGGAGCATGTTGGCCACCAGGTTGGCATGGGTGAGCATCGCGCCCTTGGCCAGGCCGGTGGTGCCGCCGGTGTATTGCAGCACGGCGATATCGTCCAGGCTCAGCGGCACCGGCTTGTGGCTCAGCGAGCGGCCCTCACGTAGCACCTGCTTGAATGACACCGCCTGGGGCAATTGATAGGCCGGCACCATCTTCTTCAGCTTGTCGACCACGGTGTTGATCAGCCAGCCCTTGGCGACGGGCAGCAGGTCGCCCATTTTCGCCTCGATCAAATACTCGATACCGGTATCGGGCAGCACCTCCTGCACGCGCTTGCCGAACATGTTCAGGTAGACCAGCGCGCGGGCGCCGGAGTCCTTGAACTGGTGGCGCATTTCACGCTCGGTGTAGAGCGGATTGGTGTTGACCACGATCAGCCCGGCACGCAACGCGCCGAAGACCGCGATCGGGTACTGCAGGACGTTGGGCATCTGCACGGCGATGCGGTCGCCCGGCACCAGGTCGGTGTGTTGCTGCAGCCAGGCGGCAAAGGCCGCCGAATGGCGCTCCAGTTCGGCGTAGGTCAGGGTCACGCCCAGGTTGCTGAACGCCGGGCGGTCGGCGAAGCGCTTGCAAGAGCGCTCGAACACCTCGACGACGGAGGTGTAGGCATGGATGTCGATGGTGGAAGGCACGCCCGCCGGGCGCTTGTCATTCCAGAAGTCGGCTAGCATTTATTATTGTTCCTCTGCCTGGACCTGCTGCGGGGGGTGTAGCGGGTCGTTTAGTCCTTTGACCTGATCGCCAATGGCAAACAGGCGTTTAACCGACGTTAGCAGGTAAGCCCAAGGCGGCATATACGCCAAGCTCCGCCATTAACATTGTGAATCTTATTTGTGCCCTTCCTGCAATCCAGCCGGTTGCGCATACACTGTGCTCGTACCCCCCGCGCAAAGGACCGGCCATGCCCCACGACGCCTTCTGGCTGCCCGCCAGCGAGCATTGCAGCCTGTACGTACACCAATGGCTGCCGGCCACGCCGGTCAAGGCCGTAGTGCTGCTGGCCCACGGCATGGCTGAGCACGCCGGGCGCTACCAGCGCCTGGGCCATGCGCTGAGCGAGGCCGGCTTCGCCCTGTTCGCCCCCGACCTGCGCGGCCACGGGCGCACCGCCGAACTGGGCAGCCTCGGCCTGTTCGCCCGCCATCATGGCTGGAATGCCGTGGTCAATGACCTCGGCTTGCTCGCCCAGCACATCGGCCAGCAATACCCCTGCACGCCGCTGTTCCTGTTCGGCCACAGCATGGGCAGCTACATTGCCCAGGCGTACCTGCTGCACCACAGCGCCAGCCTGCACGGGGCGATCCTCAGCGGCTCGAACTTCCAGCCCGCGGCGCTGTACCGCGTGGCGCGGCTGATCGCCCGGGTCGAGGCCTGGCGCCAAGGGCCGCTGGGCAAGAGCGCGCTGATCGAGTGGCTGTCGTTCGGCTCGTTCAACAAAGCCTTCAAGCCCAACCGCACCGCCTTCGACTGGCTGAGCCGCGACCCTGGCGAGGTGGACCAGTACGTGAATGACCCCCTGTGTGGCTTTCGCTGCAGCAACCAGTTGTGGCTCGACCTGCTGCAAGGCTTGGCGCAGATCAGCCAGGCAAGTAACCTCGCGCAGATCGATCCGAACCTGCCCCTGCTGGTGATTGGCGGTGAATGTGATCCGGTCAGTACCGGCAAGCGTCTCACCCATCTGGCCGACGCGTTACGCGCGACCGGCAACCAGCATGTACAGCTGCGCATCTACCCAGAGGCACGGCACGAAGTGCTCAACGAAACCAACCGTGACGAGGTCACCGCCGATATTCTCGGCTGGCTCGAACAGGCGCTGGCCCTTGGCCGCCCTGCGCGCAGTGAATGATAGCCGCCCTCGCCCACCGCTTAAGGAAGCCCCGATGTCCCAGGTCACCAACACGCCTTACGAAGCCCTTGAAGTCGGCCAGACAGCCACCTATGAAAAGTCTGTGGAAGAACGTGACATCCAGCTGTTCGCCGCGATGTCCGGTGACCACAACCCGGTGCACCTGGATGCCGAGTTCGCGGCCAAGAGCATGTTCCGTGAGCGCATTGCCCATGGCATGTTCAGCGGCGCGCTGATCAGTGCGGCGGTGGCGTGCACGCTGCCTGGCCCTGGCACCATCTACCTGGGCCAGAAGATGAGCTTCCAGAAGCCGGTGAAGATTGGCGACACCCTGACCGTACGCCTGGAAATCCTCGAGAAGCTGCCCAAGTTCAAGGTGCGGATCGCCACCAATGTGTACAACCAGAACGATGAGCTGGTGGTCGAGGGCGAGGCCGAGATCCTGGCGCCGCGCAAGCAGCAGACGGTCGAGCTGGTATCGCCACCGAATTTCGTGGCCAGCTGATTTCAGCGCGGGTTTCTTCGCAAGGCCCGCCCCTTGATTGAGTGGGAGCGGGCTTGCCCCGCGAACACCGGCGAAGCCGGTGCCCTGCACCGCGTGAACCCTTCGCGGGGCAAGCCCGCTCCCACAAGGGCAGTATTGCCCGCTCATTTCAGTGCCTGGAGCCGCCGCTCGATATGCCGCCGCTCCGGCGCCTGCCGGGTCAACGCCAACGCCTGCTGCCACGCCGCACGGGCCTCTTCGACATGGCCCAGTTGAGCATGCAGCTCCGCCCTTGCCGCATGCGCCAGGTGATAGTCGTGCAGCTCACCCGCCGCCAGGATCGCTTCAACCTCTGCTAACCCCACCTGCGGCCCATCCCGTTTCGCCAGTGCCACTGCCCGGTTCAGCGCGACCACCGCCGACGGCCAGTGCCGTTGCAACACGTCATACAGCCCGACGATCTCGTCCCAGTCCGTGTCATCCGCCGTGGCCGCCTCGGCATGCACCGCGGCTATCGCCGCCTGCACGGTATAGGCGCCATAGCCGCGGCTTCGCAGGGCGTGGCGCACCAGCTCACAGCCTTCTTCGATGCGCTCACGGTCCCACACGCTGCGGTCCTGCTGTTCAAGCACCACCAGGTTGCCCTGCGCGTCGATGCGCGCACGCTGCCGCGATGCCTGCAACAGCATCAGCGCCAGCAAGCCGATCACCTCCGGGTCTGGCAGCAATTGCCCCAGCAGGCGGCCGAGCCGGATCGCTTCGTCTGTCAGGTCCTGCTGCAGCAAGGCGTCGCCGGACGAGGCCGAATAGCCTTCGTTGAACACCAGGTAAATCACCCGCAACACGCTCTCGAGGCGCTCGGGCAACTCATCGAGCGCCGGCACCTGGTAGGGGATGCCCGCGTCGCGGATCTTGGCCTTGGCGCGTACGATGCGTTGGGCGATAGTAGCCGGGCTTTGCAAAAACGCCCGGGCAATCTGCTCGGTGGTCAGGTCGCAGACCTCGCGTAGGGTCAGCGGCACCTGCGCGTCGGCAGCCAAGGCCGGGTGGCAGCAGGTAAAAATCAGCCGCAGGCGATCATCGCTGAGCAAGGCTTCCTCGCTGGGGTCTTGCACCTGGCCTTCCAATAGCATGATCAGGTCCGCCTGGGAGCGGTCGAAGCGGGCACGTCGGCGCAACGCATCAATGGCCTTGAAGCGGCCGGTCGACACCAGCCATGCCCGAGGGTTAGCGGGGATACCATCGCGCTGCCAGCGCTCAACAGCGATGAAGAACGCATCGTGCATGGCCTCCTCGGCCAGGTCGAAGTCGCCCAACAAGCGGATCAAGGTCGCCAGGATGCGCCGCGAATCGCGACGGTACACCGCCTCGACTTCGGCGCGCACCTGCCCCAGCCCTGCCATCAGTCCGGCATCCGCTGGGTCACCACCTCCACCAGGCGGTCCAGGCTTTCTCCCCAGCCTTGGTGGAAGCCCATTTCCTCATGGGCTCGGCTGTCGGCGGCGCTCCAATGCCAGGCGCGGGCGGTGTAACGGGTCTTGCCGTGCTCCTCGTCAAAGGTCACCACAGCGGTCATGAACGCTTTGTCAGAAGGTACCCAGCCCGGCCCGAAGGCGTCGGTAAACACCAGGCGCCTCGGCGCGGCAATCTCCAGGAACACGCCCTGGGTCGGGTACTCGGTGCCATCCGGGGCCCGCATCAGGGTGCGGAACAGGCCACCGACCCACAGTTGCATTTCGCATTCCGGGGTGGTCATGCCGTGCGGCCCCCACCATTGCATCAGCCACTGGGGCTCGGTCCAGGCGCGGAACACCTTGGCCGGGGGCGCGTCGATCAATCGGCTGATGGACAACTCGTGCTGCGCTTGCGCAGGGTGTGCAAGGCTCATGCTGGTGGTTCTCCGTGAGTGTCAGGGTTGCAGTTCGCGCACAGGTCGCACTTCAACGCTGCCGACCCTTGCGGCGGGGATGCCTTTGGCGATGTTCAGCGCCTCGTTCAGGTCTCGGGCATCCACCAAATAGAAGCCGGCCAGTTGTTCCTTGGTTTCGGCGAACGGGCCATCGGTGAGGCTCATGTGCCCACTGCGCACGCGCACCGTGGTGGCGGTTTGCACCGGCTTGAGCGCCTCGGCCGCGAGCATGCGCCCAGCGCCCTGCAACGCCTCGGCATAGGCCATGCATTCGGCGTCTTCCGGGCTGTCGGGCAGGCTGTGCAGCAGCCCTTCGTCACAATAGACCAGGCACAGGTATTTCATGGTCGCCTCCAGGGCATTGGCAAAGTGCGTTTGGCGATATCAGATCAGGGCTTCAGATCGAACAGGGCTTTCTGCGTTTCCATGTCGAACGGTGCCGACCAGTGTTCATGGATGACTTGCCATTGCCCGCCCTGGCGACGATAGCCGACCGTGGCGCGCATGAAGCCGCATTGGCTCTCGTCGTCCGACGGGCCGCAGCGGTTCAACCAGTGCGCCAGGCCCAGGTCTCCGTCGGCGTATACGGTGAGCTCGGCCAGCTCGAAGATCATCGGGCCGGTGCACAGGCCCATGCACATTTCCCAGTGGGCCTGGTAAACAGCCTTGCCTTTGAATTGCAGGGTTTTGATGGCATCGAAGGCGACGATGTCGTCGGCATAGGGCGCAGTGATGCCGGGGATGTCACGGTCGCGCACGGCCTGCATCCAGCGGTCGATCAATTGGCGGAGTTCGTTTTCGGCTGCGGTGCTCATCGGTGGGGCCTCCGATCGTTTGTCAGGTTTGGGCATAGGTGTGGCCTGTGCCTTCAACTGTTGGTCGAACGGTAGCTTGGGAAATCGACAGGCCGGTGAAAATAAATGGGCTTGAGGTTGGGTGAGGGCTACCAGGTGTTCGCTTCGGGATATTTAGCGCCTGGGAGACCCAAGGCATGCACCCTGCCTACACCCCAGGGCTGGCGAGAATGAACTCGCGATACCCCGAAACAATCACGTAAACCGCGAAATAGCAGAAAATCGCCGCCGACAGCAGGTACGACCAGGTCAGCAATCGATCCCCCAGCAATCGCCCTCCGTGGCTGGCAATGCCGCACAGGCTCAGGCACCAGACCAACCCCGCCGCAAAAAAACCGCTGAGGAACAACCCGGCCTCCAGCAAGCTGCCACCACCGGAACGGGAAATCAGCACCCCACCGACCGCCGCGAACCACAAAATCGCGGTGGGTGAGGACATGGCCAAAAAGATGCCACGCAAGAACTCGCGCCAGCCCGACTCCACCACCACGTCTGCCCGCGTGTCCATGTGCCCGCCGCGCCACGCCGCCAGCAGCATTTTCACTGCGAACCACACCAGCAGCGCCGAACCGCCCAGCCACAAGGTCCAGCGCACGCTTTCAAACTGCAGCAGCACGGTCATCCCGGCCAGTGCGGCAACGGCATAGATCAAGTCCCCCACACAGGTCCCCAGCCCCAGCCAGAAACCCTTGAGAAAACCACGCTGCATGGCCAAGGTAATCATGGCGATGTTGGCGATGCCGATGTCCAGACACAGGGACAGGCTGAGGAGAAAACCATTGGAGAAAGGCATTGAGCACTCGATGACCGGCCAATTAAGCGCCGTAGAGCCTGCCACGAGTGATCAGGGGATGGGAAGAAGAAGTGTTCGATCAGGCAAAGGCCGCCTGCTCGAATACCTCATCCGCCCATTGGTTCAGGCTCTTGCCGGCGGCCCGGGCGGCAATGCTGGCAGCAGCGTGGACTTCTGGCCGGATACGCAGCATGACCTTGCCTGATGCCGGCTTTTCAGGGGTGATGCCCTGTTCTGCACAATCAGCGAGATAGTCCTCGAGCGCTTCACGGAAGGCTTCATGCAACTCAGGAACGGAGCTTGCGTGAAAGCTGATGATGTCGCGCATGCCAAGCACGCGACCCACGAAAATGTCGTCACGCTCAGCGTATTCGATTCGGGCGGCATAGCCCTTGTAGCGCATGCAACTCATAGGCTGACTCCTGCCAAGTGCTATCAAAATACGATAGCACTTATTGCGTGTCATTCAGGATTTTTCATCACCCGCCAGCACGCGCGCATAACGCGCGCGATCCACGTTCGCCCCGCTCAGCACCACGGCCACCCGCCGGCCCACTTGCCGCTCGCGCTCCTGCATCAACGCCGCCAGCGCCGCAGCGCCCGCACCTTCGGCGGTGTTATGCGTGGCCTCGTGGTACACGCGCATGGCTTCGGCGACTTCACTGTCACTCACCCGCACGATGCGCGCGGCATGCTCGCACACCAAGGTGAACGCCTCCGGGTGCGGTACCCGGCAGGCCATGCCATCGGCGAAGGTGTCGGCAGTGGCAGTGGTGACGATGCGCCCGCGCTCGAAACTTTGCGCATAGGCATCGGCCGCGCTAGACACCACCCCCACGATCTCGGTCTTCAACCCCAGCAGGTTGCGTGCCTGGATAAGCCCGCAGATGCCCGACCCCATGCCGATAGGCACGTATACACAGTCCAGCTCAGACACGGCCTCGAACAGTTCCAAGGCATAGGTGGCTACCCCGCGCACCAGCTCCGGGTGAAACGACGGCACCATCATGTAGCCCAATGCGTCAGCCAGCCGGGCCGCCTCTTCACGGGCCACATCAAAATCGACACCGTGCTCTACCAGCTCGGCACCCAGGGCGCGCATGGCGGCGTTCTTCTCGGTGGAGTTGCCTTCGGGCACCACGATCACCAAGGGTATGCCCGCCTGGCGTGCGGCCAGTGCCATGCTCTGGCCATGGTTGCCGCGCGTGGCGGTGACCAGGCCACGGGGCGGCGCGCCATCCGCCAGCAGCGAACGCACGTAGACCAACCCGCCCCGCACTTTGAACGCTCCGGTGGGCGCGTGGTTTTCATGTTTCACCCACACTTGGCAGCCCAGCCGCTCGGCCAGCAAAGGCCAGGCGTGCTGGGGCGTTGCGGGCACATGCTGGTGAACGAAATCGGCGGCTTCGCGCAGGGCTTTCAAGTCGAACATGGCGATCATCCCTCATCGGTAGGTGGTTGATCCGATCCTAAGCGCCGGGCATTGTATGGGTACAACCTTATATTGCATGGGTAGCAATTTCGTGTGGATCCCAACGCTTGTGGATGATGACCAACCCCGCTACCTGGCCTTGGTCGATGCGATTGCCGACGCCATTGAGCGCGGCGAGCTCAAGGTCGGCGACCGCCTGCCACCCCAGCGGCGCCTGGCCTGGAAGCTCGACCTCAACCCCAGCACCACCCAGCAGGCCTACCGTGAAGCTGCCGCGCGCCACCTGGTGGCAGGTGAAGTCGGCCGCGGCACCTACGTGCTGGCGGGCAGCAAGGAAGCGACGCTGTTTCGGCTCAAGCACCACGATGGGCAACAGCCATTGATCGACCTGTCGACCAACGTCCCGGTGGCCGATCCGCACAATCAGGACCTGCAAAGCAGCCTGCGTAACCTGCTGCAACGGCACGAGAGTGGCCTGCTGGATCATTACCTGGGGCCCGAGCAGTTACTGCTGGGCCGCATTCATGGCGCGCAATGGCTGGCCAATCGCGGCTTGGCCCTGCCACCGGACGCACTGCTGCTCAGTAGCGGTGCGCAACAGGCACTGACCCTGGTGCTGCAGTCGTTCTGCCAGGCCGGTGAGCCGGTCATGCTCGAAGCCTTGACCGCACCCGGCATCAAGGCGGCCTGCCGGCAGTTGCGCTTGCCCGTGCATGGTGTGGCGTTGGACAGCCAAGGCCTGCGCCCCGACGACCTTGACCGCGTCGCCCGCGCCAGCGGTGCCCGTGTGCTGGTGACCACACCCACCCTGCACAACCCTACCGGCGCCTGCATGGATGACGCTCGCCGCGAAGCGCTCGCTGCGGTCGTCAAACGCCTGGGGCTGCTGGTGATCGAGGACGACGTCTATGGCGCACTCAGTGACAGGCCGCCGCTCTACTCACTGTTGGGCGAGCAAGGGATTTTCATCAGTAGCCTGTCCAAGACGGTGGCTGCCGGGTTGCGCCTGGGGTGGATCGTGGCCAGCCCACAGTTGCTGGCACAGGTCGACCCGCATGCCCAAGCCAGCCACTGGCCTGTATCGCCGTTGAACCTGCTCATTGCCTGCCAGTGGATCGAAGACGGTACGGCTGCGCGGCGGCTGGCCTGGCAGCGGGCGGAAATTACCGAGCGTTGGCGCCTTGCGCGAAGGCTGCTGGGCGATGGGCTGCATAACACAGCGCAGCCTTCACCTCACGCATGGTTGGCCACACCGCAGGGTGCGGAGGGGGTGGTAAGACGGTGTCGCGAGCAGGGTGTGGAAATCGTCCCGGCCAGTGTCTTCGCCATTGGTGCGACCGAGGTGCAGGCGGTGCGCATCAGCCTGTCGGCGGCGGCTAGCCGGGCCGAGCTGAAACGCGGGCTGGAGGTGGTGCGCCAGGTAATGTCCAGCCCATGACACCGAGGCCGGCCTGGCCACCTCTTCGCGACAGCTCGGCGCGAAGAGGCGGTTGGCGTTGCAGTATCAACCCTGCTGGCAACCCTCGCCCATGGCGCGGTACTGAATAGTGTGCACCTGGCCTTGGTGGTCTTCGTAGGTCATGGTCGCAGGCACTACTTCGCAGACATTGGGGATGGTCGACAGGTTGATGACCCGCTTGATATCCAGGTTCATGGAGTAGTCGTATTGCTGGGCCACGGGCTCGTTGGAGACAGGTTTGACCTCATCGGCGAGGGCGAACGAGGACATACCGACCAATGCAAGAATCAGTAATGGTTTCATGTGGGTTTGCCTATAACGCAATCAAGCTGATCGATTGACTTCTAATGCCGTCACTGGCGCGGAGAAGTTGTCATCGACTGCAAAGATGACACGAAGTACCGATCCCGCTTCGTCGTACTGCTGGTGGGATGAGTAAAAGTCTACTCCCGGTTTGCAATAGTTGAACCCCGAAGTCGGATATTCACCCTTGCCGGTTTTGCAACAATCTGCGACATAATGGGTTGGAAATAGTGGGATAGAGCCTTTGGCATGTACTTGCCGGTGTTGGCCGTTTAAACAAGGGATACACGCCATTTCTGATTATCTGCATTGCTCCGAGTTGTCGGACACGGAGCGTCGCCTGCTCGATCACTTCTACCGCCAGCACGGCTCGCCCATGCGCGCAGCACGTGATGCTGCACTGTGGGTGGCGCGGGCCAGCGGCATCATTGCAGGCATGAGCCTGACCGCCGTTGGCGATGGCTATTGGCTGACCGGGCTGTTCGTCGCCCCGCCACAGCGTGGCCAGGGTGTCGCTGGGCGGCTGATCGACCGTGCGTTGGCGCAAGCGGCTGGGCCGACCTGGCTGTTTTGCCACCCCGACCTTGTGCCCTTCTACCAGCGCCTGGGCTTCGATGACGCGCAAACGCTACCCGAGCCCCTGGCCGCGCGCCTGCAGCGCTACCAACGCAGCAAGCGCCTGGTGGCCTTGGTGCGCGGTCAGTCGTCGCTCGCGTCCAGCCCGGGGAACAGCACCTCGGTGTAACCGAATTTGGCGAAATCCTGGATGCGCGAGGGGTACAGCCGGCCGATCAGGTGGTCGCACTCGTGCTGCACCACACGCGCATGGAAGCCATCGGCAAAGCGGTTGATCGGGTTGCCCTGAGGGTCGAGGCCTTCGTAGCGAATGTGCTGATAACGCGGTACTACACCGCGCAGGCCGGGCACCGACAGGCAGCCCTCCCAACCGTCCTCGACCTCGCTCGATATCGGCGTGATCAGCGGGTTGAGCAGGATGGTCTGCGGCACTGGTTCGGCATCCGGGTAACGCTCGCTGCGTTCGAAGCCGAAGATGACCAGTTGCAGGTCGATGCCGATCTGCGGCGCAGCCAAACCCACACCCCCGACATGGCGCATGGTCTCGAACATGTCGTCGATCAGTTGCTGCAGTTCAGCGCTGCCGATCATCTGCGGGGGCACGGGCGGGGCGATACGCAGCAAGCGTTCGTCGCCCATCTTGAGAATGTCACGGATCATCGGGGATTCGGCTCGGTGGTTTGCGGCTCGACGGGGTGTTCATGGCCGAGCACAGTGATGGTTTCCTTGGGCTTATCGCCGTCGAAATCCTTTTCGCCAGGGTTCTTGCCCTCGGCCGACATGTGTTCGATCACGGCGTTCATTTCCGCGCCAAGCAACAGCACGGCGGCAGAAATGTAGAAATACAGCAACAGCACGATGATTGCACCGATGCTGCCATACATGGCGTTGTAATCGGCAAAAGTTTTCACGTAGTAGGCAAAGCCCAAGGAGGCGACGATCCACACCACCACGGCCAGCACCGAGCCTGGGGTGATGAAGCGAAACTTCTGCTTAACATCGGGCATCACGTAATAGATCAACGCCACCGCCACCATCATCAGGATGATGATCGCCGGCCAGCGCAGGATGGTCCACACCGTGACGATGACTTCCTGCATGCCGACCTGGGCGGCAATCCACTCCATCACCTGCGGCCCCAGCACCATCAACGCGGCGGCGGCCAGCAGCATGACGGCGATGCCCACGGTATAGAAGATAGACAGCGGTATGCGCTTCCATACCGGGCGGCCTTCGGGTACGTCATAGGCGGCGTTCATGGCGCTCATCATCAGCCGCACACCTGCCGAGGCAGTCCACAGGGCAATCACGATACCCACCGACAACAGCCCACCCTTGGACTGTTGCAACTGGTCGATCACCGGGTTCACCTGTTCAAGGGCCTGGGGCGGCAGCACCAATTCTGATTGCAGGCGCAGCCAGGAGAAAAAATCTGGCAAATGCAGGAAGCCGATCAGGGCAATCAGAAACAACAGGAAGGGAAACAGCGAAAACAGCATCTGGTAGGCCAGCGCGGACGCATAGGTGGACATCTCGTCGTCAAGAAACTCTTTGACGGTGCGCACCAGCACGCGGTGCAAGGGCAAACCTTGCAGGGCGGAAAAAATCATAGCGTCTCCTTTCGCCGCTCGATCGATACAACAGACAAGTCTAATAGACCACGCCGTTGCTGTGCTGCTCCCGAGGGTTTAAAAGAAAATGCCTACGTTAAACACAATCCTTGTAGGAACAGCGTTGCACTGCGAAGAGGCCCGTAGCAACTTACATAATAGTCATTGGTATCACTGGCCTCTTCGCAGCACAAGGCTGCTCCTACAGGGCGACGCCTACACCCTGGTGAACAGGGCAGGATGCATCAAGGCTTTTTCACAGCGTCCTTTACATCGCCTTTGATCTGCTGGGCTTCACCCTTCAGTTCCTGCGCCTTGCCTTCAGCCTTGAGCTTTTCATTGTCGGTCACTTTGCCGATGCCTTGTTTCACGTTACCGATTGCTTCGTTGGCCAAGCCTTTCGCTTTGTCTTTAGTACCGCTCATGGCAAAACTCCTGCAAATGGAGACACGTGAACCGTGTCGACAGTCTGTGGACCTGAGGCCCTTCGCAAGAGTTTCAACCAATTTGCCACGATCAAGCCGAGCGGCAAATCTGCGGGCGAATACCGCACCAATTCCCGCCAACCACCTGCGCAGGGCCGACTGCCTGCCCTAGAATCCCCGCATACGACCGCCTGCAATAAAAACAACGACTTATCGGAAAACCCGCCCCATGCGTTTGATGCCTGTGCTCGTGGCCATGCTGCCACTGCTCCCCCTGCCTGCCCTCGCCGCCTCGCCGGCCGACACCGAAGCCCTGCGCGTCGAGCGCTATGCCGATGACGGCCAACCCGGCAGCCTGCGCTGGGCGATCGAGACCAGCAACCAGAACCCCGGCCACTACCGCATCGAGATTGCCGCGGTGGGCCAGGCGCCCTATGTGATTAAACCCACGCGCGCGCTGCCTGAAATCAAAGGCCCGGTGAGCATTACCGGCCTGGCTTGGGCCCGCGACGGCCAGTACATCGCCATCGACGGCTCGGGCTATATCAAAGACCAGGGCGTGCACACCTGCCCCGGCGCCCTGCCCGGCCAGTTCGGCACCAACGTACGCACCACAACCCACCCGGGCCTGGTGCTGCGCGACACCCAGGGCGTGCACCTGAGCGGCCTGGAAGTGCGCAACTTCTGCATCGGCATCCTGGTCAACCGCGCCAGCGGCAACGTCATCGAAGACAACCGCGTCGTCGCCAACAAAGGCGGTGCCGGCATCATGCTCACCGGTGACGACGGCGCCGGTAACCCCACCGCCACCAGCACGGTCAACAACAAGGTGCTGCGCAACCAGCTGATCGACAACGGTGACGGCCTGGAGCTGACGCGTGGCGCGGCCTTCAACCTGGTGGCGGACAACCTGTTCCGCTCCACACCGGCCAACCCCGAGCCGTCCCAGGGCATCGAGATTCTGCTGGGCAATGACAACACGGTGGTGCGCAACCGTTTCGAGCACTACTCGGACGGCCTGCAGATCAACTGGGGCAACCGCAACTACCTGGGCGCCAACACCTTCACCGGTAACTCGATCGGCGTCAGCGTCACCGGCGAGGGCAACATCCTCGATGGCAACCTGATCCACGGCAACCGCATCGGCGTGGCCTTGCGCCCAGAGCCGAGCGTCACCGCCACACGCCTGAGCGCCAACCGCATTTGGAATAACAGCCAGGACATCCGCCGCTGCGAGGCCGGTGGCTCCTGCGTGCCAAACCAGCGCACCGGCGCCATCGTCTTCGGCGTGCCGGCACAGGCGCATGCGTTGTATGTAGGGTCGCGCGGGGTGGGTGCGGAGCTGGCGAAGAAGGACCAAGCGATCATCTGCGATGCCAAGGGCGAACCCAAGCCTTGCCAACCGTTGCCTAACCACAACCAGCAGCCACCTCGGCTGATTGCGCTTGAGGGAAATGTGATTCGCGGCGAGGTGCAGGGGCCGGCGTCGAGCCTGTTGCGCATCGAGTTGTTCGGCAATGCGCAGGCTGCGGGCAGCGAAGCGGAGCAGTATCTTGGGGACGTGCTGGTGAACAGCAATGCCCAGGGGCAGGCGCGGTTTGCACATCCGCTGGAGAATATCGGCGGGTTGCGCAGCTTTACCGCGACAGTGACCACTGCCGATGGGGCCACTTCCGAGTTGAGCCGGCCGGTGAGTCGCTGAGGCAAATGGCCTCTTCGCGGGACAAGTCGGATCGCCGCACCGCCGCTCCCACAGGTTACACAACTGTTCTCAGGGTAATCGTATACATGTGGGAGCGGGCTTGCCCCGCGAAGAGGACAGCCCAGGCAAAGCGCATGGCAAACCTTGCCCCGCTAACCGCCACCCCTCACAATGCAGGCCTTATTACGCGTCAACCCGCAGGAACCTGCATGAAACTCGACAAACCCGCCGCCATCGCCCGGCGCAACGAAGCACTGGCCCGGCCCGTGCTGACCAGCAGCAACACCCTGTTCGCCATCCTCGACCCCAAACGCAACCTGTGGTGGTTCGAAGTGCCGGTAGCGCTGTTGGGCAAAGGCCAACCCGATTGGGTCAACCTGCTGCTGCACACCCCGGACAGCGATGAGCTGCAGCACCTGAAAGTACCGACCAACTTCCTCAAGGCTCACCTGGAGCAGATGGAAGTGCGCAAGCCAGGCAAACGCCGTTCGACCATCAGCCTGGCCCTGAGCGCCGACCGCGACTCGCTGCTGCGCGACACCCGCCCGGGTGGCGAGCAGCTGGACTTCCGTACGTTCGTGCAGGCCTGATCAGACCCGCTCGATACGATCGTCATGGATGACGATGCGGCCTTGCTTGAACAACGCGCCAATGGCCTTCTTGAAGTTGCCCTTGCTGACGTTGAACAGCTTGGTGATCACTGCCGGGTCGCTCTTGTCGCACACCGGCAGCACACCGCCTTCGGCGTCCAGGCGCGCCATGATCTGCTCCTGCAGGCTATCAGCCAGGGCCGCGCCCACCGGTTGCAGGCTCAGGGCGATTTTGCCGTCGTGGCGGATTTCCTTGATGAAGCCCTTCTCGTGCATCCCCGAACGCAGGAACTTGAACACCTCGTTCTTGTGGATCAGGCCCCAGTGGCGGTTGTTGATGATCGCCTTGAAGCCCATCGGCGTCTCGCCGGCCACCAGTAGCTCAACCGGCTGGCCGACCTGGTAATCGGCCGGGGTACGGTCCAGGTAGCGGTCCAGGCGCGCGGTCGCGGTGATGCGGCGGGTACGCTTGTCGAGGTACGCGTGCACCACGCAGTAGTCGCCGATCTTCAGTGGCCGCAACTCTTCCGAGTAAGGCATCAGCAGGTCCTTGGACAGGCCCCAATCCAGGAAGATACCGGCACCATTGATGTCCTTGACCTTGAGGCTGGCGAACTCACCGACCTGCACCTTGGGCTTCTCGGTGGTAGCAATCAGCTGGTCTTCGCTGTCCAAGTAGATGAACACGTTCAACCAATCGTCTACCTCGGTCTCGGCGTTCTTCGGGATGTAACGCCCCGGCAGCAGGATCTCGCCATCGGCGCCGCCGTCCAGGTAGAGGCCGAATTCCACGTGTTTAACGATTTGCAAACTGTTGTAACGCCCAAGCAGAGCCATTTCCGATGTTCCTCAAGACAAGACGGCTATTCTACACCTGAAGCCACCGTACTGCCCGACCGCTGATTCGGTGGAACCGTCATCTTCCCCCTTGCGTCTACCGACTGGCCAGCCACTGCAAGGATCAGCACATGCTTCGACGCCTGCTCAAGCCCCTGCTCATCACCGTCGCGTTCGCCCTGGCCCTGGTCGCGTGCAGCCGCATCGACCTGGCCTACCGCAACCTGGACCGCCTGGTGCCATGGTCGCTCGGTGACTACCTGGACATGAACCGCGACCAAAAGGTGCTGCTCGACGAGCGGCTCAGGCAGCACCTGGCCTGGCATTGCAAAACCCAACTGCCCAGTTACCTCGACTGGCTGGACCGGGTGCGGGCTATGGTCGCCGAAGACCAGGTGACCGACCAGGCGTTGCAGCAGCGCACCCGCGAAGCGCGCGAGGCGATTGGCCGGGTTGCCGAAGAAATCACCCCCTCCGCCACCGAACTGCTGCGTGGCATGAGCGACGCGCAGGTGGCGGAAATGCGCGAGGCGTTTCGCGACGACATCAGCGAACGGCAAAAGCAGTATGTCGATACGCCTTTGCCCAAGCAGATTGCCCGCCGCGCCGAGCGCATGGAAAAACGCCTGACGCCGTGGCTGGGTGAACTCAATGCAGCGCAACGGCTACGTGTGCTGACCTGGTCACAGGCGCTGGGCGATCAGAACCGCCAGTGGATCGCCAACCGTGCCCACTGGCAGCAACAGCTGGTGCTGGCGATGGACAAACGCAGCGATGCCAGCTTCGAACCGCGCCTGGCGCAGTTGCTGCAGCGCAAAGAGAGCCTGTGGAGCCCGGAGTACCGCATCGCCTACCAGAACACCGAGCTGCAAGCACGCAGGTTGCTGGTCGATCTGATGCACTTGAGCACCCCGGAGCAGCGTCAGCAACTGCAGGCGCGACTGAGCAAGGTGCGCACCGATTTCAGCGAGTTGAAGTGCCTGAAGGGCTGAAACCCCAGACGTGCGTGGCGCTGATAGTTTGCGACTGCAGCGCAGCCCCAGGGGTTACCGCACCTTACGTCGATACGGGAACACATCGATCACCTTCCCGTCGCGAATCGTTGCCTGCAAACCCTTCCAGTAATCCGCGTCATACAATTCGCCATGCAAGCGGCTGAACAAACGCCGCTGGCCCATATCGGCAAACAGAAACGGCGGGAACTCTTCGGGGAACACGTCATGCGGCCCGATCGAGTACCACGGCTCGCCTGACATCTCGTCTTCCGGGTAGCGCGGTGGCGGTATATGGCGGAAGTTCACCTCGGTCAGAAAACAGATTTCGTCATAGTCGTAAAACACCACCCGGCCATGGCGGGTGACGCCAAAGTTTTTCAGCAACATGTCACCGGGAAAGATGTTCGCCGCCGCCAGTTGCTTGATGGCCAAGCCGTAATCCTCCAGCGCTTCGAGCACCTGGCCTTCACTGGCGTGCTCCAGGTACAGGTTCAGGGGTGTCATGCGCCGCTCGGTCCAGCAGTGGCGGATCAGCACTGTGTCGCCTTCCAGGGCGACCGTGGACGGCGCCACTTCCAGCAGCTCGGCCAGGCATTCCGGCTCGAACTTGCTGCGCGGAAAGCGAAAATCGGCGAACTCCTGGGTATCGGCCATGCGCCCTACCCGATCGACGCTTTTCACCAGGCGGTATTTGTCGATCACCGTGGCGCGGTCAACGGTTTTTGACGGTGAGAAGCGGTCCTTGATGATCTTGAACACGGTATTGAAGCCCGGCAGCGTGAACACGCTCATGACCATCCCACGCACCCCTGGCGCCATGATGAAGCGGTCGTCACTGTTGGCCAGATGATTGATCAGTGCCCGGTAGAACTCCGACTTGCCATGTTTGTAGAAACCGATCGAGGTGTACAACTCGGCAATGTGCTTGCCGGGCAAGATACGCTTGAGGAAGTTGACGAACTCCGCCGGCACCGGCACATCGACCATGAAATAAGAGCGGGTGAAAGAGAAGATGATGGACACCTCCGCCTCGTCGGTGATCAGCGCATCGGCCTCGATGCCAAGGCCTTCGCGGTGCAACAAGGGGATCACCAGCGGCCACTGCTCGTCGGGGGTGTACAGGCGGCCGACCAAGTAGGCGCCCTTGTTGCGGTACAACACCGGCGAAAACAGCTCGACCGCCAAGGCCGGGTCCTTGCACACCCAGTCCGGCAGGCATTCGCGCAGCTGTTCTTCCAGCCGCGTCAGGTCGCCCTCAAGGTCACCATAGGGCACATCGAACGGGTAATCGGCGAAGATCGCCCGCAGCAGGCCCTTGAGCCCTTCTTCAAGCTGATAGGTGCGGGTTTGCGCCGCGCGCTCGTGGCTGCGCAGGGAAGGCCGGGTGGTGTGGATGAACATGCAGCCGTCGCTGATCTGGTCATGGCTGAACAGGCTGCAGAACAGCGAGTTGTACCAGGTCTCGGACAACTCGTCGTCGAGCCGTGGGTCGATCAGGTGGATGTAGGCGCTCTTGACCAGCGGCCACTGCTCCACATCCAGCAGCACCTCGTCGGCAACGCTTTGCCGTAGCCGGCCGTTGGCCTCGGCCACCTTTTCTTCGTAGAGGTTGATACGCGCCGCCGCTGCGCGTTGGATGTCTTGCCAGCGCGCCTGCTCGAAGCGCTCACGGGCGCCGAGGGTGATACACCGAAAGTGTTCGCGGTAGTCATCGAAGCCATCGAGGATCATCCGGGCGATTTCGCTGGCAGGCCAGTGCTGGGACATGCAGGGCATCTCGGTGCAGGGTGAGAGATACAGCTTAGCCGGTCCACAGCCCGCCTAGATTCACAGCGCAAGAAAGCACAAGAATCCCACTCCCCCCTGGCGTAAACTCGCGCCCTGCCCAGAACCCGGAGACCGTTGTGACCCCCATTGCCCTAGCCCGCCTGCTGACCCTTGCCGCTGTCTGGGGGGCCAGCTTCCTATTCATGCGTATCATCGCCCCCGAACTCGGCACCGTGCCGACCGCGTTCTTCCGCGTGTCGATCGCCTGTCTGGGCCTGGTCGCCATCGTCGCCGCCGCGCGGGTACGCTGGGACTTCCAAGGCAAGCTCGGCGCCTGCCTGGTGCTGGGCATGATCAACTCGGGCATCCCGGCGACGTTCTACTCCGTGGCCGCGCAAGTACTGCCAGCTGGCTACTCGGCGATTTTCAACGCCACCACACCGCTGATGGGCGTACTGATCGGCGTGCTGTTCTTCCGCGAACCGATGACCCTGCCCAAGCTCTGCGGCATCTTCCTGGGCCTGTTCGGCGTCGGCATCCTCAGCGGCGCTGGCCCCGTCGCACTGGACCTGGCCTTGCTGCAAGGCGCCCTCGCCTGCCTGGCGGCCACCACCTGTTATGGCTTCGCCGGCTTTCTCGCCCGCCGCTGGGTCAGCGGCCTGGACAGCCGCCTCTCGGCCCTGGGCAGCATGCTGGGCGCCACGCTGCTGCTGAGCCCGCTGTTCGCCTGGAGCGCCTTGGCTCAGCCCCCTGCCAGCTGGGGCGGCTGGCAGGTGTGGCTGTCGCTGCTCGGGTTGGGCCTGCTGTGCACCGCATTCGCCTATATCCTGTACTTCCGCCTGCTCGAAGAAATCGGCCCGGTCAAAGCCAGCACCGTGACCTTCCTGATCCCGGTATTCGGCGTATTGTGGGGGGCATGGTTGCTGGATGAACCGCTGTCGATGGCGCACCTCTACGGCGGTGTGTTGATTGGCGCGGCCTTGTGGCTGGTGCTGCGGCCGACGCGCCATTGAAGCGGGGCACACGATGAACAGTGCATACAAGAAGGTGTTGTTCCGCCTGGTGCAGGACGCAGACGGTTACCCGCCGGCCTCGGTCGAGGGCCTGTGGGCCAAGGCAGTCGACGGCGGCTACCAAGTCGATGGCATCCCGTTCTATGTCTACGGCATTGCGCCGGGCGACATCATCGACACGCGGGAGGACAGCGGTGAAACCTGGTTCGACAGCTTGCGCATCAGCAGCGGCCGCTCGGTGTTCCGGGTGATCGTCAAGCCACCGGAAACGCTCGACCAGGTGCGCGCAGCCCTGCAAGACTTTGGCTGCAACTGCGAAGCAGAACAGGCGGTGAGGATGCTTGCCGTCGAAGTCCCCTCGCAGCGCGCGCTCGACACCTTGCTCTATTACCTGCTGACCCAGCGCGAAGCCGACCTGCTGGACTTCGAGGAAGGCGTGCTGCGGCACACCATCCCCGAAGAGTTTCGCTAGAGCGCTACGCTTACGCCTCCGCCAACCGCGCAGCCGGCTTGCGGAACACGAACAGCAAGCCCACCACGATCAGCCCCATCCCCAGCAGGCTCAGCGCTGCCAAACGGTTACCGAAGATCAGGAAGTCCATCACCGCAGTCACCGCAGGCACCAGGTAGAACAGGCTGGTGACATTGACCAGATTGCCCTTGGCGATCAGGCGATACAGCAGCAGGGTCGCCAGCAACGACACCACCAGCCCCATCCACAGCAGTGCACCGACGAAGCCGCCGGTCCACTGCACGTGCAACGGTTGCAAGGGGGCGAACAGCGCGCACAGGGCAAACCCTGCCAGGTACTGCAACGGCAAGGTGCCCATGGGGTTGTCGGTGATGCGTTTCTGCAGGATCGAACCCAAGGTCATGCTGCCCAGCGCCAGCAGCGCGAACAGCATGCCGGCCAGGGACACCCCACCCAGGTTGATGCTTTGATAGACCACCATCACCAGGCCAGCAAGGCCCAGCCCCAGGCCGAACAGCCGGCTCCAGGAACGCTGACGCTCCATCAGTACTACGGTGAGGATCGGTTGCACCCCCATCACCGTGGCCATCACGCCAGGGGTGACATGGGTATTGAGCGCCAGCAGATAGAAGATCTGGTAGGCCCCCAGCAACACGCAGCCGGTGCCCAGGGCGCGCAGCACCGCCCCACGACTGCGCGGCCAACGCAGGCCCAACAAGGGGCCGATCATCAACAGGCCCGCAAGGGCCAGCGCCGAGCGCAATAACAGGAAAGCGAACGGGCTGGCGTGCGCCAGGCCCAGCTTGGAGACGATTGCCCCGCTGCTCCACAGCAGGACGAACAGGCTGGTGGTGGCCGCCGAGGCCACGGATGCTTTGGAAATGACAGACATGTATTGCCACCTTTCGGGCGAATGAGCCGAACGGAGGGCGTACGCTTCAGCGAGGGAAGTAGCCGACCGTGTTCAGTAGGTTGCGAGTGCGGTGGGATGCGGCCAGAAGCCGATCAGCCCAGCACGACCACGCAAGGAGGCGGAGCTACGCCGCCTACAACGCCACTGACAGGTGGTGGGTAGTGACTGATCATGGCCGGCTGCTGGCTACCACGCACGACCTCGCCCGCGACTGGCGCGAAGGCAAAGCATGAGGTGGAAGGGATGGCTGGCATGAACAGGTCTTCAGGATGAGATCAATGGCCTGGACTATAGCCCGGCGTTTTCTGGCTGGCAACTGGCTAAACCGACCTTTGTAGGCGCGGTCGTTGGTTAATTTTTCACCGCCTTGGCTCGTCTGAATGCGAAACGCCGCACGCATTCACCCGCTCCGAGGACCACTCATGAACGCAAAAGCCTGGCTCTACCGGCCAGCCCAGATCACCTGCCTGCTGCTGGTCAGCGCCTACGCCCACGCGGCCAAGCCAGGTGATGTATTCCAGGACTGCAAGGACTGCCCAGAGATGGTGGTACTGCCCGCCGGCAGCTACGTGATGGGTGCACCCGATGACGAAGCCGGCCGCCAGCCCGACGAAGGCCCGCTGCACACCGTGACCTTCGCCAAGCCCTTCGCGATGAGCCGCTACCAGGTTACCGCCGGCGAGCTGGACGCCTACATCAAGGCCACCGGCACCGTCATCAAGAGCGGCGACGACCGCCCCGGCCGCTGGTGCGAAGCCAGCAAGCCCACCTACAAACAAACGGCCCGCCAACCTGCGGTCTGCGTCGACTATGACGAAGTCCAGGCCTACACCGTGTGGCTGGCAAAAAAAACCGGCAAGCCCTACCGCATGGTCAGCGAGGCTGAACGTGAATACGCCGCCCGCGGTGGCTCTACCGGCCCGTTCCCCTTCCCGTTCGACGAGCCGGGCAAGTACGAGATCAGCAAGCACGCCAACACCTACGGCCCCCGTGACGGCTACACCTTCACCGCCCCCGTGGGCAGCTACCCGGCCAATGCCTTCGGCATGTACGACATGCACGGCAACGTCTACGAGTGGGTCGCCGACTGCTACCACGAAAGCTACGAAGGCGCCCCCAGCGACGGCAGCGCCTGGGTCCAGGACCCCAAGTGCATCCGCGCGCACATGCGCGGCAACGACTGGGGCGAGCCACCGATCTTCTCGCGCTCGGCCAACCGCAACGACCGCCTCAAGACCACCCGTGGCGACTTCCTCGGCTTTCGTGTAGCCCGCGAACTCTGAACGTTGTGACGCGGTTAACAGCACCTGCGGAAAAACAGTCAATAAGAATCGTTCCGGTTTTTCACAGGTGCTGCGTCACATACAGCACATAGAAAAAAACCCCTCTGCCAACGAGAACGCAACAGATGTCCATGCCATTGCCCAGTGCGCTCAACCCGCTTGCCAAAGCCTTACTGATTCGTCATTCCCTTCGCCCCCAGCGTGCGCTGTCACGCATTGGCCTGGGCCTGGCGCTGTCCTCTGCGCTGGTTGCACAGGTGCAGGCACAGGAATGGACCCTGGATATTCCCGCGCAGTCGATGAACTCGGCGCTGCAGGCGCTGGCCAAGCAGACGGATACGCAGTTGTTGTACAGCCCACAAGATATCAGCGGGCTGCGTTCTTCGGCACTGAAGGGGCGCCATGACCTGGCGTCATCGCTGCGCATCCTGTTGCAAGGGACGGGGTTGAGGTACCAGATCGATGGCAACTCGGCGACGGTGACAGCGAGTTCGGCCGCAAAGGAAGGCCAGGTCGAGCTTTCGGCGACCAACGTCAATAGCGTGGGCCTCGGCGCTACTACCGAAGGCACCGGTTCGTACACCACAGGTATCACCAGTACAGCCACGAAGATGAACCTGTCGCTTCGTGAAACGCCTCAATCGGTCACCGTGATGACGCGTCAACGCATGGATGATCAACACCTCAGCGCCATCACCGATGTGCTCAAAGAGACCCCAGGGATCACCATGTCCCAGGATGGCGGGGAGCGCTTCAACATCTACTCTCGCGGGAGTGCCATCGATACCTACCAGTTCGACGGCGTCAATACCAGCCAGGAAAACCAGACGCGCAACATGCCCAGCACGCTGCTGGACATGGCCTTGTATGACCGGGTCGAGATCGTCCGTGGCGCCACGGGCCTGATGACCGGTGCCGGCGAGCCTGGCGGCGTGATCAACTTGATCCGCAAGAAGCCGACCCGCGAGTTCAAATCCTATGTCAAGGGCAGCGTTGGATCCTGGGATAACTACCGCAGCGAAGTCGATGTCTCCGGCCCACTGACAGAAACAGGTAACGTCCGAGGGCGCATGGTTGCGGCCAAGCAAGACAACCACACGTTCATGGACTGGTATGACCAGAAGCGGGAAATCCTCTACGGCGTCGTCGAAGCCGACCTGACCGACACGACCCTCGTGCGTTTTGGTGTCGACTACCAGAAGTACAAATCGACGGGCGCGCCGGGTGTCCCGCTGCTGTTCACCAATGGCAAGCAAACTGATTTCTCGCGATCCACCAGCTCCGGCGCTCGGTGGATGTACGATGATTTCGAGACCATGAACTACACGGCGACCTTGGAGCAGCAGTTGGTCAACGACTGGAAGCTCAGGGTGGTGGCCAATTACATGGACGTCGATCGCGATGCTGACCTGGGCTGGTACCGCAGCACGTCCGGGGTCACGTACTTGAACGAGGAAACCGGCGCTGCAAGCGCCGAGCGGGCAAAGATTTCCGCCGATCAAACCCAGAAGGGCTTGGACGTCAACCTCGCCGGTACTTACGAGCTATTCGGCCGTTCCCACGATTTGGTCGTGGGGTACAACTATTCCGAATATGAAAACGACCACCACTCGCAGACCGGTGGTATCGCCACGTTCAATTTCTACACCTGGGATAACTACCTGGCCCGCGATGGCTACCGGCCCTCTCTGATTTTCAACATCAAGACACGACAAAGCGGTTACTTCGTGGCCAACCGTTTCAACATTACCGATGACCTGCACCTGCTGTTGGGTGCACGGGTTTCGCAATACACTTACGACTCCGACCTGACCTCGCTGATTGCCAACACCAACACGGTCAGCAAGATGCGTGAAACCGGCCAGGTTACCCCCTATGCCGGTGTGGTCTACGACCTGACCCCTGAACAGTCTGTCTATGTCAGCTATACCGACATTTTCAAGCCGCAGACGTCGATGGACAAAGACGGCAAGGTACTCGAGCCTGTGGTCGGCAAGAACTACGAATTGGGTTGGAAAGGCGAGTTCTTCGATGGCCGCCTGAATACCAGCGCCGCCGTGTTCATGGTAGAGCGGGACAACTTCGCCGAAATTGATCCGGGCCAACTCACACCGACCAATGGCCAGGCGTATCGGGCCGTAGACGGCGCGAAAACCAAAGGCTTCGAGTTTGAAATCGCGGGTGAGATCGCGCCTGGCTGGAATGTCCAAACCGGCTACAGCCATGCCCGTACCGAGAACGCCGACGGCGACCGTCTGACGACCCAATTGCCCATGGACACGTTCCGCCTGTGGAGCACTTATCGCCTCCAGGGCAACTGGGACAAGTTGACCGTAGGCGGCGGCGTCAACTGGGATTCCAGCAAAGCGTTGACGTTCACCAACTTCAACAATGCCAAGGTCAAGGATGACGACTATGCCGTGGCCAGCCTGATGGCGCGTTACCAGGTCACTGACCACTTGGCGGCAACGCTGAATGTGAACAACCTGTTCGACGAAAAGTACTACTCCGGCATGGCCGGCAGTTATGGCCACTATGGTGCACCGCGTAATGCCACGCTCGACCTGCGCTACGACTTCTGATGGCGTTCATCTAGCCAGGCGGGTCTAGCCGGCCACGGTGCATACGACAGGCCTGTTGAAAACGGCGCTTCCCTAACCGGAGCGCCGTTTTTTCATGCCCAGCCTTTGCGAAGGCGAGCGCCATTTACGCCTGCATACAAAAAGGGGCTATCCCGTACGGATAGCCCCTCTTGGTACTTCTACAAGGCCGTTGTTACGCGACCGTATCCACCTCCCTCAACTTAGCCACCAGGCTCTCGATCACCTCTGCATGCTTGAGGATGTCATAGTGGCCAGCTGAGACAGCGTTGCTTTCAGCATAGGCATGGGTCCAGGCAGGGCTCACGCTGCCGCCTGCCCACCAGCACGATGCCAATGCCTGGGTGGCCGGAAGCGGCTCGACCCCTTGCGACAACACCTTCAGCCGCATGGCAACGATGAATGTATGAGCCAATTCAGCGCTGCCGACTTCGGCAAACGCTGACTGCCCACCCTGCATCGCGCAGACTTCGTCGATCACCTGCTCCAGCATTGCAGTTGCAGTACCGGCTGGCACTGAGCCAATAGCCAGTTGTTCCTTGGGTACGCCCAACACGACACCCAGGAAGCCGCGTAGGTCATCGCTCCAGTCACCTTGCACGTCATTTGGCTCGGTCCCCGGCATGAAGCTGTCGACCAGCCCGAGCAACGATACCTGCTGGCCCTGGCTTTCCAGTTCCTGGGCCACCAGCACGGCCAGCGTCCCCCCCAACGACCAACCCAGCAGGCGGTAAGGCCCTTCGGGCTGCTTCTGGCGGATGTACTGGGCGTAATCGATGGCCATCGACTGAAGCGAATCGTCCACCCAGTCACGGTCGAGCAGCATTCGGCATTGCACACCGTATACGCTGCAGCGCCCCTCCAGGCGTCGGGCCAGTGGTTCATAATCGAACACCGTACCAAAGCCCGCGTGCAGGCAGAACAGGGGGGCCACATCGGGCACCCGGCTGTTGAGCAGCAACAAAGGATCAAGGCTTTCATCGGCGGCGGCATAGCCACTGAGTTCACCGATGGTCGGTTTAGCCATGACGTCCCGCAGTTTCAGCTCTATCGGAATATCATCGCTGGCGCGGACCTTCGACAACATCTTGAGCACCCGCAGCGAGTCACCGCCAAGCTCGAAGAAGTTGTCGTCCACACCCACACTTTGCACGCCCAGCACCTCTTGCCAGATGTTCACCAAGGCCTGCTCCACGGCATTGCGCGGTGCAATCCGCTGCCGCTGTGCTGCAAACTCAGGGGCAGGCAATGCATTGCGATCGATTTTGCCATTAGGTGTGAGCGGCAGCGTCGGCAACAGCACCAACTGCGCAGGCACCATGTAGTCAGGCAGCTCGGCGCGCAGAGCCTCACGCAGCTGCATCGCATCGGTTGCGGCCGTACCGGTGACCACATACCCGACCAGCTGTTTGCCGGCAGCGCCCTCACGCGCCACGACTACGGCATCCCTGACATCGGCCAGGTTACGCAAGCGCGCTTCGATCTCGCCCGGTTCGATACGGAAGCCGCGCACCTTCAGCTGGCTGTCCAGGCGCCCAATGAAATCGATCACCCCGTCGGCACGGCGGCGCACGCGGTCCCCCGTCCGATACAGGCGCGCCCCTTCGGCGAAGGGGTCGGCCACGAAACGCTCGGCCGTCAGGGCACTGCGCTGGTGGTAACCCCGCGCCACACCCTCGCCCCCGATGTACAACTCACCCGCGACACCCTCTGGCAGCGGGTTGAGGTCATCATCGAGTACATGCAACGTGCGCTGGCCGACCCGATCACCGATCGGCGCATACACCGCCTCGCAACGCTGCTGTGCCGATACCTTCCACAGCATCGGCGTCACTACCGTTTCTGTAGGCCCATAACCATTGGTCAAGTACTGCGGTTGCAAGGTGCGCTTGACCAATTCGAACAAGGCATCGGGTACCGCATCCCCGCCGAAGCAATAGATGCGTACCGCAGGTGGCGCCTCTGGCTGACTCTCGGCGAACTCGGCCAACTGCTGCAGGTAGGCAGGCGGGAAGCACGCAATATCGATGCTTTGTGCCTGCAGCACCTGCCAGGTTTCTTCCGCGGTCCACAAGCGGTTCTCGCGAACCACCAGGCAACCACCGGAGGACAGGGTGGAAAGCCACCGTTCCTGGGCTCCGTCGAAGGCAAACGACATGAACAACAACTCGCGCGTGGCCTCGTCCATCTCATACAACTGGGCGATGGCCTGGCAGTGCATGCGGATTTGCCCATGGCTTACCGCCACACCTTTCGGCTTGCCGGTAGAGCCAGAGGTGTAGATCAGGTAAGCGAGGTTGTCTTCCTGTACCTGAAGCTGAGGTGCAGTCGACGGCAGCTGCGACAGCGACAACTGGTCCAGTGCCACCACGTGTTGTACGTCACCCAAACGCTCACGCAGGCTGCTGCTGGTCAGCAGCAGGTGCATGTGCGAATCCTCCACGATCCACTGCAGACGTTCCTGCGGGTAGTCAATGTCCAGTGGTACATAAGCCGCGCCGGTTTTCATCACTGCCAGGAAGGCCACGATCGTCTCGACCGAGCGCTCCAGCGCAACCCCCACCGTCGCTTCAGGCTGCGCGCCCAGGCCGATCAAATGGTGCGCAAGGCGGTTGGCGCGTTCGTCCAGTTGCGCATACGTCAGTTGCTGCCCAGCACACATGACAGCCACAGCTTGCGGCCTGGCTACCGCGTGTTGGGCAATGCGCTCAGCCAGCAACGGCAGGCCCTGTTGCTTAGGTTGCAGTTGGTTGCGCTCGCGTGCCTTGAGCGACTGCATCGGCGTGAGCATGTCCAGGCTGCCTATCGCTGCGTTCGGGTTATCCAGTATGCCGGTGAGCAAGCGCTCAAAGCTGCCGCGGATCATGTCCGTTGCCGCATGAGTCAAGCGGTTTCGCAGGTACAGGAACTCGACGGACAAGGTCTCGCCCAGGTGCACGGCGAGGTCCATGGCATAGTTGGTCACGTCACGGCTACTGACTTCACCGAACCGCAGCGTGCCAGCCCCTTCCTCGCGCAGACGCTCATCCACTGGATAGTTCTCGAAGACCACGATGCTGTCGAACAGCGGTTGCCCCGCGCGCCCTGCCCAACGCTGGACGTCAGACAAGGCAGCATGTTCATGGTCTCGCAGTTCCAGGTTGTAGGCCTGAAGCTGACGTACCCACTCACCGACAACGTGATGAGGTTGTGCTGACTGCACCACTGGCAAGGTATTGATGAACAGCCCGAGCATCTCATCGGCGCCGGCCAAACCTGCTGGCCGCCCAGCTACCGTGGCCCCGAAGCACACCGTGGATTGACCGGTATAGCGCTGCAAGAGCAACAGCCAAGTGGCCTGAATCAAGGTGTTCGGGGTGACGCGCAGACGCTGTGCCTGTTCGCGTAAACGGGAAGTCTGCTGGCGGTCCCATTTCAGATACAGGGCATCATGGCCAACCTGCTTGGCATCAGGCTGTGGCGCTATGCTGCCCGCCAGCAGCGTCGGGCTTTCCAGCCCTTGCAACTTACTGCTCCAGAACGTCTCGAGCGCGCTTTGCGGCTGCTCGCCCAGCCAACGGATGTAGTCAGCGAAGCGGCCGAGCGGCGCCTTGGCAGCATGACCGTGGTAATGCTGCAGCACCTCGCCCAGCAGGCGTGAGTTGCTCCAGCCATCCATCAGGATGTGATGGCGTGTCCAGATCAGGTGCAAGCGTGCGTCTTCGAGCTTGACCAATGTCAACCTCATCAGCGGTGCAGCCATCAGGTCAAAGCCTTCTGCCGCCTCCCTTGCAGCCAAGTCTTGCAATGCCTGAGCGGTATCATCACGGCCGCGCCAGTCAAGCACTTGCACAGGCAGGGTGGCGTGGCGATGGACCACTTGCAGCGGCTGGTCTGCTTTGGCAGACAACCAGAAGCCGGTACGCAGGATGTCATGGCGCGCAATCACATGGTTCCAGGCCGCGATGAAACGCTCGACTTCAAGGCCTTCGACTTCTACTGCGGTCTGATTGATGTAGAGCGCGGCTTCCGAGCCCTGCAGCGTGTGGAAGAGCATGCCCTGCTGCATCGGGGATAGCGGGTAGAGATCGGCAATGTCCGCAGCTGCAACCGGCAAGCCGTCCAGCTGAGCCTGGGTAAGGCCCGCCAATGGGAAGTCCGATGGAGTGACACCTCGATGGGACGGTTCGCAGCAGTGGGCCACCAACGCTCTCAACTCATCGGCATACGCGTCCGCCAGCTGCTTGAGTGTCGCCTCGTCGAACCGCTCGCGGCTGAAGCTCCAGCTCACCTTCAATTCGCCGCCATACACCTGGCTGTTCACTGTCAGCAAGCTGGGCAATGGCGCGTCTGCGTCCTGGTTAGCACCCGCGTACTCCTTGGCAGGCACGAACAGGCTCGACTCGCCGTCAAAGCTACCGTCGAACTGCCCCAGGTAGTTGAACACGATTTCCCCCTGGGGCAGCGCCGCGAGCACATCACGCGCGTTGTCCCCGCCCAGGTATCGCAGCAGACCATACCCGACCCCTTTATTGGGTACTGCGCGCAATTGCTCCTTGATGGCCTTGATCGAGTCGGCCAGGCCAGCGTGAGGGCGCAAGGTGATCGGATACATGCTGGTAAACCAGCCTACCGTGCGGCTCAGGTCGATGCCATCGAACAGGTCTTCCCGACCATGGCCTTCCAGGCGCACCAACACTTCCGGGCGCCCCGTCCAACGGCCCACTACCCTGGCCAGCGCAGTCAGCAGCAAGTCGTTGATCTGTGTGCGATAGGCCACCGGGGCTTGCTGAAGCAGTTGCCGCGTGGTCTCGCGGTCCAATTTGGTGCTGACCGACGCCGCATGTTTGAGCAGGTTTTCGCCTTGCGGGTAGTCACACGGCAGCGCGTCATTGGCGCCCTGCAGTTGTGTTTGCCAGAAGCCCAGCTCGGCCTGCAACTCAGGGCTGGTGGCATGCCGCTGTACATGCTCCGCCCAGACTTTGAACGCGCAGGTCTTGGCCGGCAAGCGCAGCGCATTACCGGCCCGCAGTGCTTGGTATGCCTGTTGCAAATCCTCCAACAGCACCCGCCACGACACACCATCCACAACCAGGTGGTGGATCACCAGCAGCACGCGTTGGCTGCCATCGGCGAGGTTAGCCAGCACCGCCCGCACCAGCGAGCCCTGCTCCAGGCTCAAGCTGCGCTGGGCTTCTTCGACAAGAGGCTGAAGGTCGTCTGCATTGACGGCTGAGCGCGTCCACAGTTGATGGGGTAGCGCTTCGCGGAACTCGGCTTGCCAGGCGCCACCCTTCGACTCGAAGCGCAAGCGCAGTACATCATGGTGCTCGACCAGTGCGAGCAAAGCCGCGTCCAGCGTATCCGAGTCCAGTCGTTCACTCGGTGTCAGCAGTACCGACTGGTTCCAGTGGTGTCGTTGAGGAATATCCGCCTCGAAGAACCAGTGCTGAATCGGTATCAGCGGCGTGACGCCGGTTACCGGCCCTTGATCGATGACAGCACTCGCCGCGCGGCGGGCCACGGCTGCCAGGCCTTGAACTGTTTGAGCCTGGAACAATTCCTTGGGTGTGAACTGGATGTTTTGCAGGCGTGCGCGACTGACCACCTGCAGCGACACGATAGAGTCGCCCCCCAACTCGAAGAAGTTGTCACTCAAGCCGACGCGTTCCAACCTGAGTACATCTGCCCAGATCGCCGCGATCTGCTGCTCCATTTCGCTCTGGGGTTCGATGTATTCGCCTTGCAGCAAACTGGCATCCGGTTGCGGCAGGGCCTTGCGGTCCAGCTTGCCGTTCGGTGTTACCGGCAGCTTGCTCAGCAACAGCAGGTGCGTGGGCACCATGTAATCCGGCAGCCCGGCCTTGAGGGCCTCACGCAGGCTGTCGCGCAACGCGGCCTCGTCTTGCGTGCTGTCGGCCGGTACCACATAGCCCACCAACTGCTTGCCACTCGGCCCGTCCTGGGCCAGCACCACCGCTTCCTGCACCGCTGGCAATTCCAACAGGCGCGCTTCGATTTCACCCAGTTCAATCCGCAACCCGCGGATCTTCACCTGGTGGTCGAGACGCCCGGCGTAGTCGATCACGCCGTCGGCGTTGTAACGCGCCAGGTCACCGGTGCGGTACAGGCGCCCGCCGTTGTCGCTGAACGGGTCCGGCACGAAGCGCTCGGCCGTCAGCGCCGGGCGCTGATGGTAACCACGGGCCAGGCCT
>Ga0160473_100393_pt1 | contig 32196 bp, 30 predicted proteins | sample HID1975I_E11MG_FD_108217 | JGI IMG/M metagenome (GOLD analysis project Ga0160473, IMG submission 108217) | Enriched soil microbial communities from UW Madison campus, WI, USA - HID1975I_E11 MG | ecosystem: Environmental > Terrestrial > Soil > Unclassified | place: USA: Madison, Wisconsin... | reverse complement strand
AGCGCTGCGGACCACGCTGTAAAGTGAGGTTGGATAGTCTGATCATGATGGTCGCGGAGTCTACCAGCTTCCTCGGCCCGTAGCGTGAGTGGAATCATGTACACCGACCTGTGGAATCACGCCCTGGCCTTGTATGCCAGGGCCGGCGTGGAAGAGGCCTGCCTTGACGTGCAAGCGTTGGGCGGTGACGTTTGCCTGTTGCTCTGCGGCACGTGGCTGCAAGCACGCGGCGTGGCCGCGACAGGTCAGCGCGCACAAGCCCTGCGCGACATTGCCGAACCTTGGCAGTGTGAGGTGGTGGGGCCATTGCGTAACCTGCGCCAGCAATGGCGCACGGCAGCGCACAACGATGCGCAGTTAGCAGCGTTGCGTGAGCAAGTAAAGGGGTTGGAATTGCAGGCCGAGAAGGCCTTGCTGGAACGCCTGCAGGCGTGCTCGCAACAGTGGCCCGCGGACTCGCACGAGCCCACGGACGACTGGCTGGCCCGGCTAGCGCCGGACCAGGCCCAAGATCACCGCGCGCTGCATCAATTGCGCGTCGCGGCGGCAGCGCTTCAGGATGCCGAAGACGGCGCCTGAGCCGGGGTGCTGGCGGGTGCCGACGGTGCTGCGGCCGGGCTGGCCGAGTTGGTCGCGGCGGCAGGCGCGCTGGTGGCAGCCGTGGCGGGCTTGGTTTCGGCTGGCTTGCTCGCGGCGGGTTTGGTAGCAGCCGGTTTTGCAGCAGCTTTCACAGCCGGTTTTGCAGCCGGTTTGGCGGCAGCACGCGCGGGTGCTTTAGCGGCAGCCGCGGGCTTGGTAGCAGGCTTGGCCGCAGGTTTTGCAGCTGCAGGTTTGGCCGGGGCTTTGGCCGCTGCAGGTTTGGCTGCCGGTTTAGCAGCGGCGGCCTTGGCTGGCGCCTTGGCAGCAGCTGGCTTGGCTGCGGGTTTTGCAGCTGCAGCCTTGGCCGGTGCTTTGGCAGCGACGGCTTTAGCGGCTGGCTTGGCCGCAGGTTTGGCGGCGGCGGTTTTGGCGGGTGCCTTGGCGGCAGCGGCTTTTGCTGGCGCTTTGGCCGGCGCTTTGGTGGCAGCGGCTTTGGCGGCTGGCTTGGCGGCAGCGGCTCTGGCCGGCGCCTTGGCTGCAGGTGCTTTGGCGGCAGGTTTGGCGGCCGTGGCGCGTGCTGCTGGCTTGCTGGCAGCCTTGGCCGGTGCTTTAGCAGCAGCTGGTTTTGCAGCCTTGGCAGCGACAGCGCGCTGGTCCAGTGCCTTGCTCGCGGCTTCACGCACCTTGCCCACACCTTGGGCCAGCCTCAGGCTGTCCTGGGCATCACGCTTGAGTTGTTGGATGTAGGTACGGGTCTGGGTCTGGCGGTCCTTGAGCGAGTCGAGCAAACCTTCAAGTTCACCGATCGCTTTTTGTGCCTTGGTCTGCGCCTTGGCTTTACCTGCCTTGGCCGCGTCCTGCAGTTTCAGGCGACCGTTGTGCAGTTTCTCTTGTGCCTTGCCACGTTGCTTTTCCAACTTGGCCAGCAGTTTTTCCGCATCAGCCAGCGCTTGCGAGCAGGCATCTTCCAAATGTTCGAGCAGGCTGCCCGAAAGTTGCTGGAGCAGGTGCAACGGCGTACTTACTGGCTTCTTTTTGGCCGACATGGTTTACCTCCTGGCTGACGAGATTGCGGCTCATACTATGCTTCTGCTGCTACCGCCGCTAGGGCATGTTGACAGTAATATTTACGCCGCGTTGCATGCCTGGGCAAAGTTGTTATCTTGCAGCTCCGTGAAAGTGTAGTTGCTGAATTAAGCGTTGCTCATATTTGGCAGATACAGGCCAACCCCGATGTTGGCTGCCACGGCCCGCTCATTGCGCAGGAACTGTCCATGCCGCGTTTTCTTGTTTTAGGTTTGTGCCTGGTGGCGCCCTTTGCCCTGGCCAATGCAGACGACCACGACCTGGCCTACAGCCTAGGTGCCAGCCTGGGCGAGCGGCTGCGCGAAGAGATGCCGGGGCTGCAACTGGACGCCCTGGTCGAAGGCCTGCGCCAGTCTTATCAAGGGCAACCACTGAAGCTCGACAAGGCACGCATGCAGGCTGTGTTGCAGCAGCATGAAGCGCAAGCCGACAACGCCGCCGAGCGGGCTCAGGCAGAAAAACTCAAGGCGGTGGAAACACGCTTCATGGCCAACGAGCGGGCACGTGCTGGTGTGCATGAACTGCCCGAAGGCGTGCTTTACAGCGAACTGCAAAGCGGCGCCGGCGCGCAGCCGACAGCGGGTGGCAAGGTGCAGGTACGCTACGTGGGCAGGTTGCCGGATGGCTCGGTGTTCGACCAAAACCAACAGCCGCAGTGGTTCAGCCTGGATTCGGTGATCGAAGGGTGGCGGGTGGCGTTGCCTCGGATGCATGCAGGCGCGAAATGGCGCCTGGTGATTCCGTCGGCGCAAGCCTACGGTGCCGAGGGCGCGGGTGACCTGATCGCGCCCTATACCCCCTTGGTATTCGAGATCGAACTGCTGGCGGTTGGCGACTGACGCCACGCCTCAGGCTTCGACCGTGCCCTCTTCCTTGTGCGCGTTGTGCAACACCTCGATCAGGCAATCCTCCAGCTCGAAGCGCTCGTGCAGCAGGCCGCCCAGCTTGGCCAGTTTTTCGGCGAAGCGCTCGGGGTCTGTGCACTCGCCCTTCTCGCAATGGTCATTGAATGCCAGCGCGATCTGGGTGCTGTCATCGATACGCGGGTTGATCTGCGTGGCCAGTTCAAGGCCGCGGGTGTCGCCGAAGGCCTTGGCTTCACTGACCAGCTGTTCGCTGACTTCGAAATGCCAAGCCGAGACATAGTCGACCAGCACCGCGCAAAAATCGCGGTTCTTGTCCTTGTCGGCGAAGGCTGGCTTGGCGTCGCGCAGTGCGCGGAAAGCCTGCACCAGTTCATGGCGCTCCTCCAGCCAACGGTCGATCAGCTTGTGAACCCCACCCCAGCGTTCCTGGGCGTTCTGACAACTATCGAGCATGGCGATCTCTTCCCTTCTGGGTAGATGCCGCTGCACCTCGCACCACGACCGCGCAGCACAAAGGTGACATCAGCAGGACGGCATCGAGCAGTTGTATTTTCGGTATGCGTGCTGGGAGATTATTCCCGCGCGTGCTGACCATCAAGGTACGCAGCAGACAAAGTTCATACAAGTGTTTAATACCCCGTTACAACACCATTGGTCGCGATAGCGTTCCAGGCTTGCGCCAGGTCAATCGCCTGCCAGGGTGCGGAAACGATACGCCAGCAGGCGGCTCAAGGGCAGCGCGCCCAGCAACAGGAATGCCAGCAGGCTCCATTCAGGCAGTGTCAGGTCAACAAAACTCCAGGTCAGCGCGTTGCAATCCGGGCCACCCAGCAGCAATTGCCGCGCAGCTTCACGCCAGGATTGCTCGAACACATCCCAAATCGGAGCCGGGCACACGTGAACTGCCCCACCCGCCCCTTGCAGCCAGACATGCCGTGCCGCCAGCATCGCCCCCGCCGCCGAGCAGGCCAACAGTGCTTGCGAGTAACGGCGGATACCCGACCTGCCCGGTGCCTGCAGCACTGCGCCCAGGCAAAGCAGCCCATACAGGCCCAGTAACAAACGTTGACTGAAGCACAACGGGCACGGCACCAGCCCCAGCGCACTTTCCAAGTGAAATGAACCGGCCAGCACAGCCAACGCGGCAAGGCAGGCAGGAAAGAAAAAAGTGCGTAAACGGGCCGGCAGCATGGGCGATGGAGGTCCCGGGGAATGAAGTGGCTTGAAACGGTAGAGGAAATAACCGCTGTGTTTCAAGGCGCTACAGGGACGACAAGTCGCTGAATAGCAAAGGAAGTTTCCTGCCTGGCAGTAGGAAACGTCTTAAGAAATGGACTGCAGAACTAACTTATATCGCCGGACAAGTTACCCGCCCCCTTAGCCCGCACGCTGGCGCGAACTAAGGGGTAACCCAGGTAAAACGATTTGGCGTAACTCAGGCGCGCACTGCTTCTGGCAACGGCAGCGCCAGCAAGCGCTCATCCAGCAAGCCGAGGCCTTCCTGGAACAGCTGATTGCTGCGCTCGGTCTCGCCAAGGCCGGCGAGCAAACGGGCCAATTCGGCACAGGTTTCCGGGTTGCGCTCCATCTGCAAGCTGCTTTCCAGATAGTCCCGCGCCTTGCCCCACAGGCGGTTTTGCAAGCTCAGGCGGCCGAGGGTCAGCAGCAGGCTTGGGTCCTGTGGATGCGCCTTCAGCCAGCCTTCGGCTGTTTGCAACTGGCGCGCCGGGTCATCACCGCGCACCAGGCCATACAAGCGAGCCAGGTGGCTTTCGTATTCACGCTTGAGGGCCGTGCGCAGCACTTGCTCGGCTTCGCCCTGGGCGCCGACCTGGCGCAGCTGCTCGGCGTAGGCCAGCACCAGCTGCGGCTCCTGGCGCTGGGCGGCAGTCAGTTGCTGCCAGGCACGTTCCAGGGCCTGACGCGCACTTTGCGCATCCTCGCCGCGGGTTGTCGCCAGGCTCAGGTTCTGGCCCCAAGCACGCTTTTCAAGCTCGGCAAGCTCAGCCGCTGGCAGCACCTTGCCCTTGCGCAGGTCAGGCAGCAGGCGAATCAGCGCCGACCAATCGCCACGTTCCAGGTACAAGCGCTGCAGCAGGCGCAGCACCTGGGTGTTATGCGGGTGCCGCGCCTGCATCGCCAACAGGGTTTCCAGCGCACCATCCGTGTCGCCACGGTCCATCTGCAACTGGGCATGGGTCAGGGCAATGGCCAGTTCCGCCTGCGGCTGACGCTCCAAGGCGCGCTCCAGCAGGTTGTCGCTGTCTTCCTTGCGGCCTTGCTCGTTGGCGGCGCGGGCGGCGCCGAGGTAGTACAGCAAGGGCTGGCGCTCGGCTTCGGCGGCGCGGTGCAGATGGCGCTGGGCACTGGCCCAGCGGCCCTCGGCGAGGTCCAACTGGCCTTGCTCGATGGAAAGACGGATGCGGCGGCTGCGGTTACGACGCGACCACGGGTTGACCACGCCGCTGGAGGTCAACACCAGGCCAACCAGGTAGCGCAGCAACCCGAGCAGGGCGATCACGGCAACAAGCCCGGCCAGCGCCGCCCAAAGCCCCGACTGGTAGCGGAAGCTGCCATAGGCGATCAAGACGTAGCCACTGTGCTTGGCCACCGCAATGCCCAGCGCGGCGGCGATCACGATCGCCAGTACGGCCAGCAGGTAGACCCGCTTCATGGTTTGCCCCCTTCACCCTCGGCCGGCAGGTGGCGGCGCTGGATGTAGGCTTGCACCGAGGCCAGGCTCTCGCTCAGGTCAGGGGTGACCACAGACACCGGTTGCTCGGCCAAGGCGTTGAGGCTGTCGAGCATGGCCTTGCTTTGTGGGTTGTCGGCGTTGAAGTTGGCCAGCAGTACGCTGCGCGCATCATCCAGTGCCTGGGTGTAGACCTTGGCCTCGCCATTGAGCGCAGCCCACTGGGCTTGCTCGATGGTCAGGCTCAAGGCCAGGCGCAGCTGGTTCAGCGACTGCCCGGCCAGCAGCGGCCGCACGTTGTCATCGGCGTTGAAGTCGATCTGGAAATACTTCGAGATTTCCGCCCACCACTGCGACCAGCGACTGGCGCCATCGCCGTCGGAGGTCAGCGCACCGAGCGCATCGGCATTGCTCTCGAACTCAGGCGACTGGGCGCTGAGTTGTTGCACCAGCTCGCGCTGTGCAGCCAGCTTGAGGAACAGGCCCGTGCGGTCTGGCTGCTGCGTACTGTTGAGGGTTGCCAGGCTGCGCGCCAACTGCTCGCGGGCGGCGAAGGCACCGGGGTCGCTCTGCTCGCGAAGGATTTCGTCGGCGCCTTCGACCAGGGCCTTGGCGCTGGTGATGTCCTGCAGCGCCGAGAGGCGCAGGGTAGCCAGGCGCAGCAAGTGTTCGGCCTCTGCCAGGCGCCATTCCTTGCGGCTCTCGCCCAGCACGGTTTCCAGACGCTGGCTGAGGCGTTGCTGATCGCCTTGCAGCTGCGAAACCAGGCGGCGGCGGTCTTCCAGCTCGCTGGCGGCCGGCAGGCTGGCCAGCTGCGCGCTGATCTGCTGTTCACGCTGCTGCAGCGCTTCGGCGCGCTGGTTCAGGGCTTCAAGGTGCTGCCCTTGGTTGAATTCGCTGCCTTGCAGTTGCCGCACCTGCCAGACACCCCAGCCACCTATTGCGACCCCGGCAGCACCCAGCAGCAGCGCCAGCGCTGCCAAACCGGTGCCGGAGCGCTTGGCGGGTGTGGCGGTGACAGGATCCGCCGGCGTCTGGGCCGACGGCTGATCGTTATTGGACAAGACAGTTTCGCTCACGTATCCATCCTTTGCATGGGGGCGCTAGGCGTTCAGCTTAGCGCCTTAAGAGGCAGGTGCAGCGCTGCGCTGCACAGCTGCCAGCAAGGCCGTGGCACTGGCGCCACGGCAATCCACAACCTGTTGGGCCCCGGCGGCCCTGGCCTGCTCGGCAACCCGCGGGCTCGGCACGAACAGCGGCAGACGCGCCACCTGCGGCCAATCGGCGCCGGCCATCTGCTGCAAATGTTCAAAACCCTGCCCACTGCTGACCACCAGGCCATTGAGGCGTTCCGCTTCGATGCGACGCATCAGCGTGCCCGCCGGGTACTCTGGCAGGCAGCGACGATACAGTTCCAGATAATCGACACTAGCACCTTGCTCTGCAAGACGCTCTGCCAGCAGTTCGCGACCTCCCACGCCACGGACGATAAGGACGCGTGGTGTAGGAAGCGCGATAGCGTCGCGCAGGACCGGCAGTGCGAGCAAGGCCTCGCTGTCGTCACCTTGCGTAGGGAAAGTCACCTGAAGACCGGCGGACTGCAGCACTGCAGCCGTTGCTTCACCGACGGTAAACCAGCCGGTTGCCGGAGGCTGCAGGCCGGCGTGCGCGAGTTGCTCAAGCAGCAACCTGGCGGCCGGTTTGCTGACCACGATCATGGCCTGGTAGTGCCCCAGCCCGGCAAGCCGCTGACGCGCCACGTCGCCCAATCGCACAGGCTCGATCGCCAACAAAGGCAGGCAGTTGCTGGCCACGCCGGCGGCTGCCAGGCTCTGCGCCAGTGCCGCGCAGTCCTCTTCAGGCCGGGTCAGCAACAGGCGCCAAGGGCTCACGGGTGCCCGGCCTCGCCATAGACTTCCTTGAGGATGGCCTCGGCGCCTTGGCCGAGCAGGTCTTCGGCAACCTGCACGCCCAACACTTCAGCCGACGCGCGTGGCGCCCGGGCATCGGCCACCAGCAAGGTGCCACCGCTCGGCTGGCCAACCAGGCCGCGCAGCCACAATTGGTCGCCTTCAAGCACTGCGTAGCAGGCAATCGGCACCTGGCAGCCGCCATTAAGGCGCTTGTTCAGGGCCCGTTCGGCCACCACCCGGTCGGCGGTGTCGAGATGGTGCAGCGGCGCCAGCAGTGCATGGATTTCGCTGTCGGCACTGCGGCATTCGATACCCACTGCGCCTTGACCGCCCGCGGGCAGGCTGTCATCGACGCTGATGCTGGCGGTGATGCGGTCTTCGAAACCGAGGCGGATCAAGCCGGCGGCGGCGAGGATGATCGCGTCATATTCGCCAGCGTCGAGCTTGGCCAGGCGGGTATTGACGTTGCCACGCAGGAAGCGGATTTCGAGGTCTGGCCGACGCGCCAGCAACTGGGCCTGGCGGCGCAGGCTGGAGGTGCCGACGATGCTGCCGGCGGGCAAGGCTTCGAGGCTTTCAAAACGGTTGGAAACGAAGGCGTCGCGCGGGTCTTCCCGCTCGCAGATGCAGTACAGGCCCAGGCCTTCAGGGAAGTCCATGGGCACGTCTTTCATCGAGTGCACGGCGATGTCGGCTTCGTTGTCCAGCAGGGCGGTTTCCAGTTCCTTGACGAACAGGCCCTTGCCGCCGATTTTCGCCAGCGGCGCATCCAGCAGCTTGTCACCGCGGCTGACCATGGGCACCAGGGTCACGATCAGCCCAGGGTGCGCCTGCTCGAGGCGGGCTTTGACGTATTCGGCCTGCCACAGGGCCAAGGCACTTTTACGGGTGGCAATGCGGATTTCGCGAGTGGACATGGAACGCCCCGATGCAGAGAAATGCTGCCGATGATAACAGCTCCGGCGGCATCACCAGCAGATGCGGGTCAATGGCTATGTACGTCCCGTGCGCGGCCGTGGGCAGCGGCCGCGCAAAGACGTGGTCAGAGCGTCTGCATCATCTTGCGCACGCCAGCCACATGGCGCCGGCTGACGGTCAGGGCATCGCCGTCCAGGCCTTTGAGAAACAGCTGAAAATGCCCAAGCGGGGTGCGCTGCAGGCGTTCGATACGCTCGCGGGCCACCAGCGCGTTGCGGTGGATACGCACGAAGCGTTCGCCAAATTCGTCTTCCAGGGCCTTGAGGGGCTCATCGAGCAACACCTCACCGCCCTCGTGGCGCAAGGTCACGTATTTGTGGTCAGCGATGAAATAGATAACCTGGGGCAAGGGAATCAGCTCGATGCCCTTTCGCGTTCGCGCACTGATATGGCTGCGCGGGCCGCCGCCTTCATTGGCCGGCCGGGTGAGCGCCGCCAACTGGGCGCGGTTGGGCTTCTCGGCCTTGCGCAGCGCATCGCGCAACGCCTGAGGCTGGAAGGGTTTGGTCACATGGCTGAGGGTGCTGTCCTTGAAAGCCTCTGTGCCGTATTCATCGTCGCCGGTGCAAAACACCACCGAGGGCGGCGCTTCGCGCTCGCACAGGCGAGCAGCGACCTGAAGGCCATCCAGGCCAGGCATGCCGATGTCCAGCAGGACCACATCGGGCTTTAGGCTTTCGATCAGCGCCAGGGCCTCCTCGCCGTTGGTGGCGCTTGGCTCCAGCACGGTATAACCCTCTAGTTCGCCGAGTAGCCTACTGAGGCGTTCACGGCCTTGGGGTTCGTCATCAACGATCAGGACATTCATAATTGCGCTGGATTCCTGAATGAGTCTCGCACAGGTGTAGCGTAGACAAGTGTGGTTCGAGCGACACTGCGTGTCACGCTCTAGACCGGTGCAATGGCCAAAGATTCACTCGGCCGGCAGATTCACTGCCAGTCCTCTGTCCAACTGTAGACGGTCCGTGGAACACTGCCGTTCAATCCTGCAAATCCTTGCTTGCTCGTTTGCCTGCCCATTTGCCGTCATTTCTCTCGACCGGCGTCCTGCGGCAGCCAGCCCAACCCTGCTATTATCGGCGCCACTTTTTCGTTCACGCCTGCAATGAGTGAATCCATGAGCACCGACAAGACCAATCAGTCCTGGGGCGGCCGCTTCAGTGAGCCCGTCGACGCCTTCGTCGCCCGTTTCACCGCTTCGGTCGATTTCGACAAGCGCCTGTACCGCCACGACATCATGGGTTCGATCGCCCACGCCACCATGTTGGCGCAGGTCGGCGTGCTCAGCGATGCCGAGCGCGACACCATCATCGATGGCCTGAAGACCATCCAGGGCGAGATCGAGGCCGGCAACTTCGACTGGCGCGTCGACCTTGAAGACGTGCACATGAACATCGAGGCACGCCTGACCGATCGCATCGGCATCACCGGTAAAAAGCTGCACACCGGCCGCAGCCGCAACGACCAGGTCGCCACCGACATCCGCCTGTGGCTGCGCGACGAGATCGACCTGATCCTGGCCGAAATCACCCGCCTGCAACAGGGCCTGCTGGAGCAGGCAGAGCGTGAAGCCGAGACCATCATGCCCGGCTTCACCCACCTGCAAACCGCCCAACCGGTCACCTTCGGCCACCACTTGCTGGCCTGGTTCGAAATGCTCAGCCGCGACTACGAGCGCCTGGTCGACTGCCGCAAGCGCACCAACCGCATGCCCCTGGGCAGCGCCGCGCTGGCCGGCACCACCTACCCGATCGACCGCGAGCTCACCTGCAAGCTGCTGGGCTTCGAGGACGTATCGGGCAACTCGCTGGACGGCGTTTCGGACCGTGACTTCGCCATCGAATTCTGCGCTGCCGCGAGCCTGGCGATGATGCACCTGTCGCGCTTCTCCGAAGAGCTGGTGCTGTGGACCAGCGCCCAGTTCCAGTTCATCGACCTGCCTGATCGCTTCTGCACCGGCAGCTCGATCATGCCGCAGAAAAAGAACCCAGACGTGCCGGAGCTGGTACGTGGCAAGAGCGGCCGCGTGTTCGGCGCCTTGATGGGCCTGCTGACCCTGATGAAAGGCCAACCGCTGGCCTACAACAAGGACAACCAGGAAGACAAGGAACCGCTGTTCGACGCCGCCGATACCCTGCGCGACTCGCTGCGTGCCTTTGCCGACATGATCCCGGCCATCAAGCCCAAGCACGCGATCATGCGTGAAGCGGCCCTGCGCGGGTTCTCCACCGCCACTGACCTGGCTGACTACCTGGTACGCCGTGGCCTGCCGTTCCGTGACTGCCACGAAATCGTCGGCCACGCGGTGAAGTATGGCGTGGACACTGGCAAGGACCTGGCCGAGATGAGCCTGGACGAACTGCGCCAGTTCAGCGACCAGATCGAGCAGGACGTGTTCGCCGTGCTGACCCTGGAAGGGTCGGTCAATGCCCGTGACCACATTGGTGGTACCGCACCGGCGCAGGTGCGTGCGGCCGTAGTGCGTGGCCAAGCCTTGCTGGCTTCGCGCTAAGGGCCATTGCGAGGGCTTCGCCCTCGTTCGCGGGGCAAGCCCGCTCCCACAGATGTGTGCATGCTTCAGGAAAAGTGCGGCACCTGTGGGAGCGGGCTTGCCCCGCGAATGGGCTGCAAAGCAGCCCCCGGTCGTTAGCGCTTGCCGCTACGAATCATCTCCATGAAGGCCGGCATCGCAGCCTCCTTGTCTGCCACGATCCGCGCCATGTGCGGGTTCTCGCCCATCAGCTGCAGCAATGCCTTGGCCTCGGGGAAGTCCGCGAGGAAGTCGAGGTTCAGCACCTTCTTGCCCACCGCGTAGGCCAGGTCGACCGAGAAGCAGAACATCAGGTCGGCAATGGTCAGCTGCTCACCCGCCACATAGGGTGCGAAGCGCCCATTGCGCTTGAGCGTGGCGAAGCCTGCCAGTAGGTCGGCACGGGCGCGTTCCTTGATCAATGGCTCCACCGCCATGCCAAAGAAGGACTCGGCATAGCAGGTACGCGCCGGCAGCTCGATGTACAGCTCGATTTCCTTCAGCAGCTCACGCACCTTGGCCTGCTCGAACGGGTCGGTTGGCAGTAGTGCCTTGCCGCCTTGGGTCTGCTCGATGTAGTCGAGGATCACACTGGTTTCGCTGATAAAGCCGTGCTCGGTTTCCAGTACCGGTACCTTGCCCCGCGGGCTGACTTCCAGTGCCTTGGGCGCCTGGCCGCCGTAGAAGGTGACCTCCTCGAAAGGCAGGCCTTTTTCCAGCAGCGCCAGCTTGACCATGTTGTAGTAGTTGCTGACCGAGAATCCGTGAAGCTTGAGCATGGGGTAACAGCCTCCAGGCCGTATGGGGATGGCCCGGCTTTTATAGCCCCTGCGCGAGCGCCTGACCAGCGTCATGCACCCGGTCGATGACCGGACATTGCCAGCACAGGCGTGGCAAACTGTATGCCCCATCACAGGAGTACCGCCATGAGCGAGCCCACCGACATCGACAATGACGACGAAGCCTTCGCCGAGGCAACGCTGACCCAGGCCATCGAGAACCAGATCGAAAGCGGCGAGCCGCCGGCCGCCAAAGCCACCTTCAACAAGCTCACCCTGGTCGGCTACGCGCGCGAGGACATCCTCAACCTGATGGCCCATGTGTTGGCCTTCGAGATCGACAACATGCTGGTGGAAGACCGCGCCTTCAATAGCGAGTGGTATGAAAGCGCCCTGCGCGCCCTGCCCGAGCTGCCACCTGAGATGGATCAAGGCGACGACGAATAACCCGACTACACTCGAAGGTCAGGCACCGATGACGGTGCCGCCATCCTCGTCTGGAAGTCAGGAGTCGCCATGTCCTTTACCCCCGATCTGATCGCCGAACTGGAAGTCCTCGCGCTGTTCAAGCACGACAGCAGCCAGGAAGGCATCAAGATAAACAGCCACGCCTCCCCTGCCCTGATCGCGGCCGCTCAGCGCCTGTTCGAGAAAGGGCTGACCGATCAACCCGATGGTGGCTACCTGACCAGCCTGGGTCATGACGCCGTCGACAGTGTTCAACTGCTGCAGAACATTCTCAAGGCGCCACAACCGGCCTGATCGAACAGGTATACCAGGAGGGCGGCCTTAGCTGGCCGCCGCCCTGCGCTTCTCGGCCAACCGCGAGCGCCCGTACAGGAACACGATGGCCAGCAATGCCACCGCCTGGGCTGCCAGCGAGTAGGCATCGGCATGAATGCCCAGCCAGTCGAACTCGAAGAACGCCACCGGCCGCGTGCCCAGCACCCCGGCCTCTTGCAGTGCCTTGACGCCGTGCCCGGCGAACACCACCGACAGCGCGCACAACAGCGCCGCGTTGATGCTGAAGAACAGCGACAGCGGCAGCTTGGCCGAACCGCGCAAAATCACCCACGCCAACCCCACCAGCAGCACCAGCGCCGTCGCGCCCCCTGCCAGCACCGCCTGATGCCCGGCAGGCCCCGCCTGCAGCCACAGGGTTTCGTAGAACAGGATCACCTCGAACAGCTCGCGGTACACCGAGAAGAACGCCAGCATGGCAAAGCCGAAGCGCCCGCCGCCACTGACCAGGCTGCTCTTGATGTAGTCCTGCCAGGCTGCAGCGTGGCGGCGGTCGTGCATCCATACCCCCAGCCAAAGCACCATGACCGCAGCAAACAGCGCCGTGCAGCCTTCCAGCAGCTCGCGCTGGGCGCCGCCCACGTCGATCACATAAGCCGCCAGGGCCCAGGTGGCAAAGCCGGCAACCAGCGCCAGGCCCCAGCCGATATTGACGCTGCGTACAGCCGACTGCTGGCCGGTGTTGCGCAGGAAGGCGAGGACCGCTGCCAGCACCAGAATCGCTTCAAGGCCTTCGCGCAGCAGAATCAACAGCCCGGAAATGAAGCTCAGCGACCAGCTCAGGCCATCGCTGCCCAGCAGTTTGGCGGCCTGGCCGAGCTTGGCCTTGGCTTCGGTCAGGCGCTGCTCAGCCTGGGCCACTGGCAAACCGTCCTGCAGTGACTGGCGGTAAGCCATAAGGGACTTTTCAGTGTCTTTGCGCGCTTGGGTATCGATGTTGTCCAGCGAGCTTTCCACCAGCTCGAACCCTTCCAGGTACGCGGCCACCGACAGGTCATACGCCTGGTCGTGATCGCCTTCGCGGTAGGCGGCCAGGCTTTTATCCAGGGTGCTGGCGGTGTATTCGAGCAACTGCGCCGGGCCGCGTTTGACCTGCGGCGGCTGGGCACGCTGAGCACGGAAAGCGTCCAGCGCACTGGCGCCTTCGTTGGCCGCGACTTCAGCCGGGGTCTGGCGGGCAAGGTCGGCCAGGTTCCAGACCTTGTCACCTTTGGCGGCTTCAGGCTGGGCCGTGAAGCTTGCCACATAGGCAGCGACGTCCCAGCGCTGACGCTCATCGAGCTGATCGGCGAACGATGGCATCTCGGTGCCTTCGATGCCCAGGCCAAGGGTGTTGTACAGGTCGAACAGGCTCAACTGGTCAAGCCGCTCGACGCTGCGCAGGTTAGCGGGCGGCGGTTCCAGGCCGACACCGGCCGGGCCATCGCCGGCGCCGGTATCGCCATGGCAGATCGAGCAGTTCTGCGCATACAGCGAAACCCCGCGGGCCGGGTCCGGGGTGATCACCGGGGCCTGGCTAACCTCGTAGGCCACCGCCAGGCGCGCGCCCAACTGGCGGGCCTGACGGGCAACGGCAGCGCCTTCATGACGCTGCTCAATGGCCTGGCGCAACCCCTCTACGCCCTGCTCCAGTGCCGTTTGCTCCGCATGCGCCGGCAAACCTTTGACCAGTTCGGCCAGTAACGCAGTGAATTCCTGTTGCTCGCGGTATTCACCCTCGTCGATCACCTTGCCGTCACGCACGGTCGGCGGGTAGTCGGCACCGATGTAGTCGAGCAGGTGCAAGGCTTTGGCGGCCTCGGCGGGGTCTTCGGCCAGCACCACGGTGCTGCACAGCGCCAGCACTGGGCCAAGCAGTAAAGCAGGCAGCCAGGCAAGCAGACGGGAACGGGTTTTCATGGCCAGTCTCGGAGGAAATGCGAAAGAGAACATTGTTCACTTCCACTCTATTTCTCTCAAGGGTAGCGGGCGGATTTCATGAAAAATCTTGTGACAAATCGAGTGGGGCGCAGCAACGGCACTTACAATTTTTGCCTATGATTTTGAAAAAAAAATGATCAAGGTCTCTTCAATTGAAAATTTTCCAAGCATGCTGAAAATAAAATGGCGAACTTGGACCCGGTGAAGGGATCTTGAAATGGAAACCGCTGGCTACGCGCATCTCATTCAACAATTGGATCTGGCTGCAGTGCCCATGCTGCGCCCCGCCACGGTGCTTCCTGTTACCCGATTGAAGCTCATCGGGACCACGCTGGCAGTTCCTGCAGCCATTACCCCTGCCAAAAATGAGCTTCTCGCTCACGTGCTATTTGCACTTAAACATGAAGGCATCAACTTGGCGGTTCTCGCCCAAGCATTGCCCCGGATCCCAGCTGCCGATTTCGAACACGCCCACCAGGCGTCTCCGAATGGCGTTTTCATTAGAAAAGCCTGCTATTTACGTGAAGCGTTCACAGGTGAGCAACTCAATCAAACTGTTAATGTCACCGGTCCGTATCGCCCGCTTTTCGATCCGCAACGCTATATCACCCGCGCCGGCGAGCGGAACACGAAATGGCGAATCGACTTCAATGGCCTTGGCGACCTGACCTATTGTGCGACAGTTGAGCGTACTGCCGAAATCCAGTCGCTACTCGATCATGACATCCTCACTAAAGCACAAGCATTCATCGCGGCACTGCCTCCTATCATGATGGACCGGGCACTGAATTGGGCCTACATGCATGAAACCAAGGATTCATTCGCCATCGAGCGAGAGTCCCCTTCTGAAGACAAGTCCCGTCGCTTTATCCAGCTACTCCGTCAGGCCCACCAGCGCCAGCCTCTTACCGAGGACTATCTGGTAGCCCTGCAGAATGCGACGGTGTCCAACCCTTTTGATCTGGCAGCCGCCTTCAGACACGAGCAAAACTATCTCTCGGACGGTACACCAGGTGCTGCTGGGGTTACCTTCCTGCCGCCCCCTGCAGACCTGTGCCGCGAACTTATGGAAAGCTTGATGAGCTTTGCCAATGACGCCCCGACTCAGGTTGACCCTTTGGTGGCAGCAGGCATCACCTCGTTTGGGTTTGTGCTGCTCCATCCGTTCATGGATGGTAATGGTCGTTTGTCACGCTTTTTGATCCACCAAGCGCTGTGTCGCGCGGGGGCATTAGACAATGGTCTGCTGCTGCCCATGTCAGTAGCAATGAAAAGCCAAGAACTTCGCTATCTGGAAGCCCTGCAATCGTTCTCACGACCGGTGCGGGATTTATGGGAGGTGAGGTGGATCGATTTCGGCCAATATAGCTTCGAGTTCAAAGGCCACGAAGCCGTCTATCGTTATTGGGATGCGACGCCGTGCGTGGCCTTCACGCTCGACATGGCCAGAATGGCCCTTGAAGTGGAACTGCAAAAGGAAGTCGATTTCCTGGCCAGTTACGACGCTGTCTATCGGGCAGTGGACAATCAGTATGATGTCCGTGGCAGCGACTTGGCCAACCTGGTGATGATGTGCCTAACCAATGATGGCATCGTATCCAGGAACCGGCGCAAGCAATACCAATACACCGTTCCGGTCGAGGTATTCGACTTCATCGAACAGCAGTCGCAACACATCCTTGCGACACAACGGGCCGAAGCCAAGCAGGAGTGAGCGCACTCACTCGCTGCCTTGGCGCTAGTGCACTCAATGCACCCTGTTCATCCCCCGCTCCATATCGTCGATCAATGCCTTGGCCATCTCGCTGAGAATCCGCGCTGCACTGCCGGCCACGCGGTCATTCTCCATTTCCGCTTCGGTGGTCAGGTGGCGGATGCAGCCGAGCAGTACGGACAACTGAGAGAAGGCGTGGTTGAAGGGGACGTCAGGTTGCAGGCGGAACAGGTCGAAGGTTTCCTCGCCTGCGGTGGAAGACGCTGTGGGGTCGTCGCGCATTGTGTGATTCCTCGGCTCAGGCGCTGGCGCGGGTGTGGTCGCACAGGGCGTTGATCATCCGGCACAACAGGCGGATGTTCATGCCCATCGCGTCACGCATCAGGCCAGGGCTGCTGTCTAGCAGGGCGGAGGTGGTCTGCTCCACGGTCAAGGTCAGGGCGCGGATCAGCAGGTCGCACGTTTCGGCGCAGGGAGGGTCTTGGAGCGAGATGAGGGGTGGGTCGAGCAGAAGGAGGGTTGCGGGCGGTGGGTCGGGGACGATTTTTTTCATGGTGGGGCTCCGTATGCGGAAAGAAAAAACTACCGTCCTCCTCGTCTCACGGAATTGGGTGGCAGTCGTGCACGGAGTGAGACCCGGGACATACGGTAACCCCGGCCAGGCCTAAGCCTGCCCGCGCACGACCGCCATGAAGCGGTGCTACCGAATGCAAACCGGGTGTCTCACGCCCGATCGCCTTGCGAGGCGACCCGAGGACATTATTCCTGAGGCATCTCCCCGCCTAGACAGCACCTTCCGACAGGCGCGTAGGATAGTTCGCCTGATAGCGAGAGCTGAAGCATTTGGTTTCAGATTCGGAAATGTCTTACGTATTCGGGGTGTTCGACGTTAGAGGTTCGGCGCCCTCAAGACCGAGCGCCGCCCGCGCGGCGCTTCGCGGGGCAAGCCCGCTCCCACATTTGTTTCGGGCCAATTTTCCTGAGGCATTGGCACGCGCCCCCTTGGCGCCCGCCTCAATATCGCGTCATACAAACAAGGCGGTCGCGCGCCGCCTTCACAGGCGTGACTGGCCCGAAAAAAATGTAGGAGCAGCCTTGTGCTGCGAAGCGCCGCGCGGGCGGCGCTCGATCTCATAGGCGCCGCAACCCTGTCGCCAAACACCTTCTCGCCACCACACAATGATCAAGGCTTGCCAGCAGCTCCCTTCCATCCCCCACCCAACGCCAAAAACACCCCAATCTGCCCCACCGCCACCTGGCTATTCGCCGCCGCCAACTGCGCGCGCATATCGGTATACGTCCGCGTCGCCTGCAAATCCGCCAGGAACGACTCACGGCCAGCCTGGTAATACCGGTGCGTCTGGTCCGCCGCTTCCTTGGCCGACTTCTCTGCCTCGGCCAATGCATCACGCCGGTCGAGCAAGGCGCTGTACTGCGCCAGCCGGGTCTGGGTCTCGCGGATGGCGTTCAACACCACGCCGTCGAAATGCGCCAGCGCCGCTTGGGTCGAGGCTTCGGCCATGCGGATGCGGGCACGGGTGCCGTTGGTGGGGATGGTCCAGCTGATCTGTGGGCCAAAGCCCCAGCGGTTGGTGGAGGGCTCGCCAAGGTTCTCGAGGATACCGATGGTGCCCACCTGGGCGCCGATGCTGATGTCCGGGTACAGCGCGCCCGTGGCCACGCCAATGTATGCGGTGGCGGCCGCCAGTTGGCGCTCGGCCTGGCGCACGTCGGGGCGGCGCTTGAGCAGCGCGGCACCGTCGCCTACCGGGATCAGTTGGGCCAGGTGCGGCAGTTCGGCGCAATCGGCGGTGCCGGCGGGCAACTGCTCGACCGGTTTGGCCAGCAGTGCAGCGAGGGTGTACAAGCCGGTTTCGCGCTCGGCCTTGAAGCGTGGCAGCTCAGCGCGCAGGGATTTGAATTGGGTCTGCGAGCGGGTGACCTGGGTTTCGTCGCCACGGCCGGCATCGCGCAGGCGCTGGTTCAGCTTTACGCCTTGCTCCTGCAGGTCCAGCGACTCGCGGGCAATGTGGTATTCCTCGTTGGCCGAGCACACCTGGGTGTAGGCCTTGACCACATCCGCCACCAGGGTGATGCGTGCGGTGTCTGCTGCGGCCTGCACCGCGTCGGCGTTGGCCTTGGCCGCCTCGGTGCCGCGCTTGAACGTGCCCCACAGGTCGAACTGGTAAGAGGCGCTGATGATGGCTTCACCGATATTGGCCACGGGCACCTTCTCGGGCAGCAAAAAGGCTTCGCCAGACTCCTGCAAGCGCTGGGCGCCAGCCTTGATGCCACCACTGAAACCGCCCTGCGATTCGGCCACTTCGACTTGGGCGCGGGCCTTGGCGATGTTGGCCGCAGCCACCCGCAGCTCGGTATTGGCGCTCAATGCCTGGCGCACCAGTTGGTTGAGGCGCTGATCCTGGTACAGCTGCCACCAGTCTTCGGGCACCGGCGCCGACACCACACTGTCGGCGTCCTGGCGCAGCGGGCCGTTGAGGTCGCTGCGCTGCACGGCCGCGTCTTTCGGCACTTCGTAATCCGGGCCAACCAGGGCACAGGCACCGAGGGACAGGGCCATGCCCACCAGCATCAGGCGTTTCATGGGCGCTTGTCCTCGATGATCGACACCGTGGCCGTGCGCCCGGCGATCATGCGGAAGTCTTCCGGCACTTCGTCGAAGGCGATACGCACCGGAATCCGCTGGGCCAGGCGCACCCAGCTGAACGCCGGGTTGACGTTGGGCAGCAGGTTGGCGCCGCTGCTGCGGTCGCGGTCTTCGATGCCGGCGGCAAAGCTTTGTACGTGGCCGCGCAGGCGGGTGTTGTCGCCCATCACGCGGATGTCCACGGCATCGCCGATGTGGATGCCACCGAGCTTGGTTTCTTCGAAGTAGCCATCGACGTGATACGAGGCGCTGTCGACCACCGACAGCACCGGGCGGCCGGCGGTGACGAATTCGTGGTTACGCGGGGCGCGGTCGTTAAGGTAGCCGTCCACCGGGCTGCGCACTACCGAGCGATCAAGGTTGAGCTGGGCAGTATCGACAGCCACCTGTGCCTCGTTGACCGCCGAGCGGGCGCGGGCTTCGCGGGACTGGCTCTCTTCCAGTTGCTCGGCCGCGACCAGGTTGCCCAGCTTGCGGTTACGGCGCGTCTCGCGGGCAGCCTGGGCCAGGGTTTCCTCGCGCTCGGCGAGGGTCGCCTTGGCCTGGCGCAGGGCCAGGCTGAAGCGGTCCTGGTCGATGGTGAACAGCACGTCGCCGCGCTTGACCACCTGGTTGTCACGCACCTCGACCTTCTGGATCAGCCCGGACACATCCGGGGCGATCTGGATCACATCGGCGCGGATGTGGCCGTCGCGGGTCCAGGGGGCGAACAAGTAGTAGCCCACCATCTGCCACACGAGCACGGCAGCGAAACTCACGACCAGCAAGGTCAGGACCACACGGCCCAGGGTCAGCAAAGGTTTTTTCATGGCAGCATCAGGTTTCGGCAAAAGTGGTCGACCGCGCCCAGCATCACGGCGTAGAGGGCAACGTTGAACAAAGCCCGGTGCCAGACCAGGCGGTAAAAATGCAGGCGCACGAGCAAGGCGTGCACGCCCAGAAACAGCAGGTAGGTGAACACCATCATCACCAGCAGCGTGGGCAGGAACACCCCGCTGATATCCAGATCACCGATCACAGTGGGGCTCCATCGATGCCGGGGGGCAGTTGCGGTTGTTCGGTCGGCTCGAGCATCACCTCGACCCCAGGCAGCAAGGCCAAGCGCAGGCCACTCAGGGCATGCAGCAGGTGCACGCGGGCATCGCCGCGGTCGTTGTGGTCGTCCAGCGCCAGCCCTTGCCGCGCGCGCTCCATGTTGCGCAGCAACGTGGCCGGTGCGTGCAGGCGTTGGTTGGCGCGCAGGCAAGCGGCGTAGTGGGCGCCGACTTCCTCGATGACCGTGGCTAGGCGCTCACGGGCCTGCGGGGTGGCGCGGGGCATGTAGGCCAGCAGGTCGAGCAGGTTCAGGCCCACGCGCAGGTCACGCAGTGCCACGCCGCTGTCCTGGCCGGTCTGCGACAAGCGCGGCAGGTGCTGCATCAGGCGGTCGAGCATCTGTACGCCGACCTGGCGGTGTTCGGCCAGGGTGGCGGGCTGGGTCATCTCGACGATGTCGCGCCAGGCGAAGCGGGTCATGCGCTTGGCTGCCAACTCGACGCCGAACGGGCGCAGCAGCAAGGTCCAGATGAACGCGAACAGCAGCCCCACCGGGCCGGCCAGGTTGGCGTTGATGAAGGTCAGGAAGTCTGCGTCGTACGCGCCCTGGATGCTGATGAAGGTGGCGGTGTTGACGATGGTCAGTAAGGTGCCGAGGTAGAAGCGCGGCTGCACGGTCAGCGTGCCGACGCAGATGAACGGCACGGCGAATGCCAGCACCAGCATCGGGAAGTCGTGCAGGTTGGGCAGCACCAAGAACAGGTAGACGCTGGAGAAGATCACCGACATCAGCGTCCAGAAGAAGAACCGGTAGATCTGCGGCGCCGGGTCGTCCATCGCGGCAAAGAAGCTGCAAGCTACGGCCGCAAGGATGACCGCACTGCCGCCGTCGTTCCAGCCGAGCAAAATCCATAAGCCGCTGGCGACGATGATCGCGGTGACGGTGGAGAACACCGAGTACAGCATCAGGCCCCGGTCGAAGAAGGGCGTGAGGCGGCTCAGGCGCCAGTGGCGGTAAGCGGCGCGCCAGGGCGTGGCGTCGTCCTTGCGCAGGGCGTGCTGGAGGGTGCAGCAGTCTTGCCAGAGGTCGACCCACTCGGTCAGGCGATACAAGGCGTTGGACAGCAACAGGCCGGCGCGCTGGTCCAGTGCGGCGGCGCTGGGTTGCAGGCGGGTGATCTGCTCGTGCAAGGCGGCCCAGGGCGCCAGGGAGGCATCGTCGGCAGTGCCTTTGAGCCACTCGCGGGCCTCGGCCAGCAACGGTTGCAACTGGGCGAACTGCGCAGGTGCACGGCCTTCGAGGGCGACCAGGGCGTCGTCCAGGGCGTCGATCACCGGCAGCAGGTGGATCATCCGCCCACGCAGCTCGCTGGCGTTCTTCAGGGTGTGGGGGCCGGCACCCTCGTGGCCGAGCTGGCCGATCATCATTTCCAGGGTGTTGAACGTGGCCACCATCGAGGCACGCATGCCGCCCACCTTGTCGGCGGCGACGTCACGGGCCAGGTAGGTATCACTGTAGCGGATCGCCTCGGCAAACCAGTTGCCGGTCGAGCCAACCACCACCGGGGCCAGGCGGCGCGGCCAGAAGATTGCACCGACCACGGCCGCGCAGACGATGCCTAGGCAAATTTCCTGAGCCCGTGACGAGGCCACATCGAACACCGCGGTGGGGTTGTCGACCACGGCCAGGGCAATCATCGGTAGCGTGTAGCCCGCCAGCATCAGCACGTAGTTGTTGGCGGTGCGCAGGTTCAGCGAGAGGAACAGCAAGGTGCCGGTCCACAAGGCGATGGCGACGCTCAGCAACAGCGGCGACTGCACCAAGGGTGGCACCAGGAGTATCGCCCCGCCGGCCCCGAGCAAGGTGCCCAAGGCGCGGTACAGGGCCTTGGAACTGGTCGGGCCGACGAACGGGCTGGAGACGATGTAGACGGTCGCCATGGCCCAGTACGGGCGCGGCAGCTGCATGAGCAGGGCGATGTACAGGGCGATCATCGACGCGGCGAAGGTGCGCACGCCGTAGAACCAATCGCGGGCTGGGGGGACCGAGCTGAAGAATCCGTTCATGCTGTCCCGCCGGGTGTGCCGAGGCCGGCGGCTTCGAACGCGCGCAGCACGCGCAAGGCGGCCTCGAGGTCAGCTTGGTCGATGCCCTGCAGCACCTCACGGCGCAAGCGCACCAGCTCGGCTTCGATGGATTCGGCCAAGGCGCGGCCTTCGGCGGTCAGGCTCAAGGCCTTGGCGCGGCGGTCGAGAGGGTCCTCGCTGCGGCACACCAGCCCGGCTTTGCACAGCTGGTCGAGCAGGCGTACCAGCGACGGGCTTTCGAGGCCAGCGGCCTGGGCCACCGCCACCTGATGCACACCGTCGCCCAGGCGCACGATCATCAACAGCGGCGCGGCGCAGGCTTCAGAAATGCCATAGCCAGTCAGGGCCGCGTGGCAGATGCGCCGCCAATGGCGAGCGGCAACCACCATGCCGCTGCTGACTTGCAGGCGCAGGAGATCAAGGGTCATGAAGGGAACCAAGGATATTCATAGTTTGCTAACTATCAATATACGCCCCGCCCTCCCCCTGTCGTCAACCGTGGGCGACGGGTAGCGTGGGTGAAATTCTGTTCATGCGTGGTCTTTAGCCCGTGAGAGCAACTGTGTTGCACATTCCCTGTGGGAGCGCGACCTCCCACTGCACAGGTTCAGGGCTGGACCTGGTCTTCCAGCTTCATCGTCAGCGCCAGCGTGCTGCCCATCTGCACGGCCCGGTCGCGCCAGTCGAGGTAACGCGCGCGGTCGCGGCTGCTGAAGTGCACCGCCAGCTCCTCGGCCGCCTGCATCACCCCTGCCGCAGCCGCCAACTCAAGCCAATACAGCGCGCCTTTGATATCGGCCTCCACATACAGGCCATGCATCAGCCGGTACCCCACCTCGAACCGGCACCGCGCTTCGCCCCGCTGGGCACCGCGCAAAAACCATTGGTAGGCCTGCACCAGGTCGACCTGCCAGTCCAGGTCGCCATCGCACACTTCTTCTTCATACAAGTCACCGAGCGCGGCGGCAGCATGCAACATGCCGCGGTCAAACGCCTGCCGATAACACTCGGCCGCCTGCACGTAGGAGGTTTCGATGCCTTTGCCGAAGTAATGCTGCTGGCCCAGGTTGAACCAGGCCGCGGCGTTACCCTGCAAGGCCGCCATGCGCAACAGGTGGCCGGCCAGCACGGTGTCGGCACGCCAGTACTTGCCATTGAGCCAGATCCAGCCGAGGTCATTCAGTGCGGCCACGCTGCCTTGCAGCGCTTGGCGGCGCAGGTCGGCATACACACCCTGCAGATCGCTGGCCTCGTCCAGGCGGCTGACCAGCAACGACCGCTGGCTGGGCAGCCCGACCCCGGCAAACAGCCGATGACGCCTCCCGGCAGGGGCTGGCGGGGCGATGACCCGCTCTGGCAGAAGACGGGCAAGCAGCGAATGGATATTGCTGGCAGCAGACATGTTCATCCTCATTGAACGACACACAACCTCGACCTCGGCTGTGATGAGGCGTGATTCTGCGTGACGTCACGACAAAACCTGTCGCGAACGATTCGGCACGAGGCAACCAAATGCGACTTCCTTGATCTGAGCAGGCTGTGGCCAATTGCCATGCCCCGCTCGTGCCGCCATCCTATTGCGGCAAGCCTAGACAAGGACGTTATCTTTTGCCGTTCGCCACCACTCGCGCCACCCTCAGTCGTCAGTGGGCGCTGCTGCGCCAACTGCCCAGCCGCTCCCCAGGCATCACCAGCGCCGAGTTGGTATGGCGCCTGCGTGATGTGGGGTTCAATGTCAGCAAACGCACGGTTGAGCGCGACCTCAACGAGTTGTCGCTGATTTTTCCGCTGGAGCGCAATGACAAGAGCATACCGTTCGGCTGGCACTGGTCGTCGAGTGCCGTGGGCGAGCTGCGCGGCAATTTCGACTTGCTGACATACTTGCGCGGTGATGCGCTGCAGCCGGCCCAAGGCGAGGGGGTAGAGCTGGTGGCGCGGGTCAGTGATGCCTTGGCGCGGCAGTTGCGCGAGGCGCCGTTGAGCACCGACATGCAACTGACGGCGCTGGAACATGGGCATCGGTTGCGGGCCACGGTAAGCGATGGCTGGCCGCTGCGTTGGTGGCTGCTGAGCCAGGGGGATGGGGTGGTGGTGGAGCAACCAGAGGGGTTGCGCGAGGAGATTGGCAAGATGCTGAGCAATGCGGCGGCTCAGTACCAGAATCCATAGCCTGTATCGGCCTCTTCGCGGGCAAGCCCGCGAAGAGGCCGGAGCAGGCTTACTGGCTAGCGCTGCATCCCCCACCGCCGCACGGTCAGCCGCTCCAGGGTGTTGAACACCAACCCCTCGACGAGCAAACCAATCAAGATCACCACCGCCAACCCGGCAAACACCTTATCGGTGTACAGCTCGTTGCGGTTCTGGAAGATGTACCAACCCAGCCCGCCCTTGCCGCTGCTGGCGCCAAACACCAGTTCGGCGGCAATCAAGGTGCGCCAGGCAAACGCCCAGCCGATCTTCAAGCCCGACAGAATCGACGGCAAGGCCGCGGGCACCAGGATGTGCAGCACCAAACGCAGGCCCTTGAGGCCATAGTTGCGACCGGCCATGCGCAACGTCTCGGACACCCCGAGAAAGCCCGCATACGTATTCAGCGCCAGCGCCCACAGCACCGAGTGCACCAGCACGAAGATCAGGCTGTTGTCGCCCAGGCCGAACCACAACAGCGCCAGTGGCAGCAAGGCGATTGCCGGCAAGGGGTTGAACATGGAGGTCAAGGTGCCCAGCAGGTCACGGCCGAGCTGGGTCGACACCGCCAGGCTGGTCAAGCCGAACGCCAGCACAATACCCAGCACATAGCCCTTGAGCAGGATCACCAGCGACACGCCGACCTTGGCGGGCAACTCGCCACTGAGCAGGCCGTCCCACAGCGCAGCAGAGGTTTGCAGAAAGCTTGGCAGCAGCAGGTCGTTGCCTTGATAGCGGGCCACGGCCTCCCACAGCGCGGCGATCACCACCAGGATGACAGCCTTGCGCAGCCAGCCTTGCTGCCACAAGCGCTGGGCTAAGGGCAGTTGGCGTTCCAGAGGCACACTGAGCAGCGGCTCCAACTGCACCTCGTATTCCTGACGTACAGGTGTAGTGGTCATGGCTGAAGCTCCTGTCAGTAGGCGATACGGATATCGTTGAAGCCAAGGTCGTCGGCCTGCTCGGGCGTGTCCGCCTCATCGAACAACAGGCGATGGATACGCCGGGCACTGGCTTGGAAATCGGCAGCGCCCAGGCTGCCAAGGTCGTACTGATGGCTGTGTACCTCAGCCCGTACCCGGCCTGGGTGTGGCGACAGCAGCAAGATGCGGTTGCCGACCACCAGCGCTTCTTCGATGGAGTGGGTCACGAACAGCAGGGTAAAGCGCACCTCTTCCCACAGCAGCAGCAGCTCTTCCTGCATCTTGCGCCGGGTCAGCGCGTCCAGCGCGGCGAACGGCTCGTCCATCAGCAGGATCTTCGGCTGGGTGGCCAAGGCCCGGGCAATCGCCACGCGCGCCTTCATGCCGCCAGAAAGGGTGTGTGGGTAGGCATCGGCAAAGGCGGCCAGGCCGACTTTGTCCAGGTAGTGCAGCGCCCGGTCCTCGGCCTCGGCACGCTTGAGCTGGCCCGATACCAGCAAAGGGAACATGACGTTCTGCTTTACCGTCTTCCAGGGTGGCAACTGGTCGAACTCTTGAAACACCACGATGCGGTCAGGGCCGGGGCCTTTGACGGGCTGGCCCTGCAGCAGAATCTGCCCTTCCTGGGGCTCGATGAACCCGGCCACGGCCTTGAGCAAGGTGGACTTGCCGCAGCCCGAAGGCCCCAGCAAGACGAAACGGTCGGCGCGGTCGACTTCGAAACTGACCTGGTGGGTGGCCCGCACCACGCGTTGCGCGGTGCGGTATTCGAGGCTGAGGTTATCCACCGAGAGCAGCGGTGGCGTGGCGACACGGCTCAGGTTGCTGGCCGCGTGGCCTGGCAATGGGGCGGTCATGATCGATCAGCTCCCTTGCAACGGGCGTTCATCCTGGAAGAAGTAATCCTTCCACGACTCCGGCTTGTGCTTGATGGCGCCAACCCGATACAGGAAATCCGCCAGTTTGTAGGTGTTCTTCGGCGTTACCGTGAACTCGTACTGCGGGTTGTCGATCAGCTTGATCAGCACATCGCGGTCGATCTTGGCCTTGGTCACGCGGATGTACGTGTCAGCAGCGGCGGCCTTGTCCTTCTGGGCAAAGTCTGCGGCCTCGGCCAGCGCGTCGACGAAGGCTTTGTAGGTCTTGGGGTTGTCCGTGCGGAATTTTTCAGTGGCGAACAACAGGGTCGGCGAGTTGGGGCCAAGCAGGTCGTAGCTGTTGAGCACAACGTGTACATCCTTGTTGGCCAACGCCTGGTCCTGGAACGGCGGGTTGGAGAAGTGCCCGTTCAGTTCGGTGCCACCGGCGATCAGCGCGGCCGTGGCATCGGGGTGCGGTACGGCCAGGGTGTACTTGTCGAGGCGGTTGTATTCCTTGTCGCCCCACTGCTGGGCGGCGGCGTACTGCAGGAAGCGCGACTGCACGGAGACGCCCACGGCTGGCACGGCGATGCGGTCTTTCTCGGAGATGTCAGCGATGGTCTTCACATTCGGGTTGCTGCTGACCAGGTAGTACGGGAAGTTGCCAAGCGAGGCGACCGCCTTCACGTTCTGCCGGCCTTTGGTGCGGTCCCAGACGGTCAGCAGCGGGCCAACGCCAGCACCGGCGATATCCACCGAGCCGGACAACAGCGCGTCGTTGATGGCCGCGCCGCCCGAGAGCTGGGCCCAGTCGACTTCAATGTCGACGCCCTGTTCTTTACCGTGTTTTTCGATCAGGTGCTGGTCACGCACCACGTTCAACAACAAGTAGACAATGCCGAATTGTTCCGCGATGCGGATTTTGCCTTCGGCCTGGGCCACGGCGGGGGCCGCCAGGCTGCCGACGACCAGGCTCGCGCCCAGGCCAATGCTTGCCGCCAGGCGGCTGATGGATTTACGCATGGTGTGTTTCCTCAGTCGTCAGAACGGGGCATCGCCCTGGATAGTGGTGCGATAGAGCTTGCGCCGCAGGTGCGCGGGGCAGCCGGTGGCGAGGTGGATCAGCGAACGGTTGTCCCAGAACACCAAGTCGTGGGGCTGCCACTGATGGCGGTAGATGTTCTGCTCGAGCACGCTCAGGGCATACAGCTGCTGCAGCACGTCGCGGCTTTCGTCGTCCGGCAGGCCGACGATACGGGTGGTGAAGCCTTCGCTGACGAACAGCGCCTTGCGGCCGTTTTCCGGGTGGGTGCGTACCACCGGGTGGATCACTTCCTGCACCTGGGCCAATTGCTCAGCGCTGAGGGCCGGGCGCCAGTTGCCTTCGAACTTGGTCTCGGCATACCGGGCCGTGTAGGAATGGGCCGCGTTGCGGCCGGCGATTACCTTGCGCAGGGCTTCGGGCACGGCGTCCCAGGCTTTGTGCATATCGGCGAACAGCGTATCGCCGCCCTCGCTGGGCAGCTCCTGGGCATGCAGCATCGAACCCAGGCTGGGGAGCTCTTTATACGACAGGTCCGAATGCCAGAACTTGCCAGCATCGCCCAGGCCGACGTTGCGACCGTCTTCGACGATGTTGGAAACGATCAGGATTTCGGGGTGCCCGGTCAGCAGGAACTGCTTGAGCACATGAATCTGCAGCTCGCCGAAACGGCGGCTGAAGCTGATCTGTTGCTCCGGGGTGATGCGCTGGTCGCGGAACACCAGTACAGGGTGATCGAGGTGGGCGCGATGAATTTGGGTGAAATCCTCGGCGTTGACCGGTCGGGTCAGGTCCAGGCCGATGATCTCGGCACCGACGGCACCGGAGAACGGGCGGATTTCAAAGCTTTGCGGCTGGGCGCTGTCGATGGACGACAAGGCGTTCGAGGCGGCGGACATGGTTCACTCCCACGCAGTGCGCGACGTCAAAGGCGCGCAACGATCAGAAACGCACGGGGATTTCCCGTGTGGGTTCAAGTCGTGCGGCGCATCGATTGGTCGACGGGTACGCAGTGGGAGCAACTATAAAGTCATAAGAAAGATATTTTAAATATCTTTAATGAATAACCATATCACTGTAGATCGGGGCTTATCCGCGGTCAGATCAACCCGCCCTGCTCTTCTTCATCGATCAGGTTGTTCAGGCTGCCCAGCGCCTTGCGCGCCTTGGAACGGTTAAGCAGCTTGGCCTGCGCCCCGGCCGGCAGGTCGGTGATGCTGAACACACCCTTGGCGGTCAGCACATCGATCAAGTCTTCAAGCACGCGGATCATGTCCAGATCACTTTGCTTGAGCTCTTTGAGGCTGTTTTCCACTTCGTCGTCGGCAAACCATTCCTGAACGTCGGCATGGTCAGCAGGGAGTATTTCGGTGAATTCGTCAAAAGAGGCTGCTTCTACCCGCAGCAACTGGCCGCTAGCGTTGCGTTGCACGTAGAACATGGCGGTGTCCCTCGTCACGTTGGTTCCTTGTTGGTAGACAGCAGCATAGGCAAAGATTCCCGGGCACGCAGGCCCGGGCGCACGAGTATGCGCTGTCAGGGGAAGGCAGGAAAGAGCCGGCACCCACCCGGGCGGTCGTTTCGACCGCCCGGGTGGGCTGGGCATCAGCTGTCTTTGTTATCGATACGGATGGTCGGGTCGCCACCGCTGATCAACGAGTTGATCGAGGTATTGGACCAGTTGACCCCTTCCAGCTTGATCGTCACATCGGCGTTGGCCAGGCCACCGGTGGCGTTGAGCTTGCCCTCGCTGCTGACCTGCAGCGTCGAGGTGCCGTCCACCGTGGTGATCTTCAGGTAGTTGTCGATGGTGCTGCCCTTCTCGAACTGAAGCAGATCCTTCAGATCGATACGGTCACCCTCGGCCACCTTGAAGTCCTTGATCACGTCGTTGCCGACATCGCCCGACTTCCACACGAAGGTGTCCGCACCGCTACCGCCGATCAGGATGTCATCGCCTTGGCCACCGATCAGGATGTCCTTGCCGGTACCGCCCAACAGGATGTCATTACCTTTGCCACCATCGAGCGTGTCATCGCCACCTTGGCCGAAGAGGATGTCGTTGCCATTGCCGCCCGACAGGAAATCCTTGCCGTCGTTGGCACCGGAGATATCGAACTCGGTGTAGTGCTCGGTGATGTACTGGTGGACATTGTTGGTGGTGATGGCACTGGCCTCGACACCGCTCTTCTGCGCAACGTACGCCTGCAGGGCTTGGTAGCCCTCGCTGACGACACCGTTGAGGGTGATCAAGTCACCGAAGATGATGTCGTTGCCGTTGCCGCCATCGACCTTGTCGGCGCCTGGCAGGGTCGCCTCGGAATGCCCGAGGATCGCGCTGGCCAGGTTGGATGGGTCGATATTGGCCTGCGGCTTGCCGGCACTGTCGTATGGCTTCAGGTCAGTCAGGCTGACATCGCTGTTCAAACCAATTGCCTGAACCTTGCTTACACCGTTAGTCCCACCCAAGAGGGCGAAGCTGGCAGACGTGTTGCTCGCCGAATCCGCGTAGTTCCAGGAATCGGCATAACCGGTACCGCCCAGGCCGGAGAACTCGTAGGTGCCATCCCCTTGAGCATGAATCGTCCCGATCGTGCGGGTGGAATCAAGCACCAGGTTGCCCCAACGGTTTTCTGTGTAGGTCAGCACTTTGAGGCTGCCTTCGCTATTGATTTCAACTTTGTGCGTTGCGTCGGCCCAGACACTGAAGGTCTCACCCACCTTGTAGTTGTTGACGTTGACTACGTCATCCAGGTACTTGCCGCCGCTCCACAGGCGGTAGTTGGTCGTTTCATTGGTCTGGTAATAAGTCGGCTTACCGTCGGTGATGAAGTAGGTCAGGTTCTCTGCACCGCTGTTACCGGTAGCCATGGTGCTCTTGAAGAAGTTGGCCGTGGTTTTGAACACATCCTCATAGTTGGTACCACCGCCGTAGCTTGAACCACCCACCATCGAGTCCAGCACCGCCTGAAGCTTGGTCAGTGCGTCGGTATCGGCAAGATTGACCGCCACGTTCTTGTTTACCTGGGTATCGAAGTCGGCGATGAAGATATTCACCGTCCCCGAGGTATCAGCGCCCAGGCTGGCTTTCAGCGTCTGGAACACCGACGCCAACTGTGCCTTGGCCGCGGCGACGGACTGGTTGCTCATACTGCCCGAGCTGTCGACCATGAAGGCAATGTTGTAGTTCTTGCCCGCAACCACGTTCAGGCCAGCCACGTCGGCGACGATGATGTCGTTGCTTTCGCTGCCATTGAGGGTGTCATCGCCCGAAGTGCCCACCGTCGCTTTATAGGTGGCGCCGTAGACAGTAACCGGAATCTTGCCGGTGATGCTGTCCGAACCGCCGAGGCTTTCGGTGGCCGTGGAGGTGACGGTGATGTCGAACGTGCCTTTGTAGTAGGTCGGCGGGGTCAGGGTCAGGCCGCTGAGTTTCCAGCCTGTCACGTCCACCGGCGTACCGCCTACAGTCACGGTGTGGCCCGCGCCATCGCTCAGCACAGTCCCTTTCGGAATGCCGCTGAGGGTCACGCTCAAGGTTTCGGAACCATCGGTGTCGGTCAGGCCGGTGCTGATACCGACCAGCTTGACCGAGCCACCTTCCGGCCCTTCGTTGAGTTTGTAGCCGTCGTAGTAGCTCTGGCCATTGACGGTGTGAAGGTCGGACACGCCCAGGCCAGCGTTGGCCATCTCGGTCACGTTCTGGTACATCGGGATGTTGCTGCTGCTCAGGTCGGTGATGGCACCGGAGCCCGCCTGAATGTTCAGGTCATAGCTACCAGGGCCTGACTGGTTGGCGTGGTAAACCTCGATCGGGTAGTAGCCGCTGGACGTTGGGGTGAAGGTGCCAGAAATCTGGCCACCTGCGCCCCAGGTCGCAGTTACCACGGTCTTGCCACCAATGGTGACCACCAGGCTGTCATCGGCGGTGCCGCTGAAGGTATAGGTCTTGCCGGCTTCCAGGAAGATCAGGCCCGACGTTTTCGAACCGGTGCCAGCGGTGACGCTGCCATCGGACTGCACGTTGGTGGTGGTCGTGCTGGAGGTGGCATTGCCGGAGTTGGCGAAGACCGTTTTCAGCGCATCGCCAGTGATGCCGTTGCCGCCGGTACCCAAGTCTTTGAGGGTGGTCCAGACCTCTTTGGTCAGGCCTTTGGACTCGACATCGGCACTGCCAATAGTCAGCGTCGGTTTGTCGGCCACCGGTCTGATGTCGACCTTCATGGTCACTTCGCTGCCCAGGTTGGTGCCGTCGTTCGGCTTGTACTTGAACTGCGCGTAGTCAGCCTGTTTGTTGCCGACGCCCGAGCCGCCATAACCGTCAGTGCCCGACTCGTTCGCCTTCGGTACGAATTTCAGGTAATTGCTGGTGATATCAGCCTGGCTGACGACCTGGCCCGCTTTTACATCGACCCACGCGGTGCCGTTGTAGAACTTCAGGCTTCCGTCGACCGGCAGCGAGGTGATGGTCACGAACAGGCCGGTGTTGCCATCGGCATCGGTGACCTTGAAGTCGCCCCAGGTGAACAGGTAGTCGGTGTCTTCCACGCCATTGACCGCGCCGCCAGTCGAAACCGGCAGGTGGTCGTTGTCGAGGATGTTGGTAGTGACACTCGCCTTGGTGCTATCGACCTGCAGGTTTTCGAAGTTGCCACCGGTGGCAGCTCCGATGGTCACGATGATGTTTTCGGTACTTTCAACCAGTTGGTCGTCGATGGTCTTGATATCGAACGTGACGCTGCTGCTGTTAGCCGGGATCTTCACGGTAGTGACCGCAGTGTAGTCCTGGCCGTTAGCGGTGCCGCCGTAGGTCAGGGTAACGGTGACTTCCGCCTTCGCCGGGCTGCTCAGGGTCAGGGTGTACTTGCCGGTTTCACCTTCGGTCAAGGAGGTGGTGCCGGTGATACCGATGGTGGTCACATCGCCCTGGTTGCCAGTGCCTGGGGTGCCGACACCTGGCTCGTCGTTGACCACGGTGGTGGCCGTGGTTTTGTCCAGCGTCAGTTGCTCGAACTTGCTGGCACCCACGCCGCCTACCGACTGCAGCGCCAGGCCGACAGAGGTCTGGCCGATGTAGACGTTATCCGGTGCATCCACGTTGATGAAGCCTGTCGCACTGTTGGCCGGCACGTTGATGACGGTTTTGCCGTCGCTCAAGGTGAAGGTCAGTGCGCCGTGGTTGTTGATCGGCAGGCCATCTTTGCTGGTCAGGGTAACGGTGTAGGTGATCACACCGCCTTCGGTGACCGAAGGCGTGGCGGTCAGCTTGGCGATGACTTCGTTCGAGGTGTCCTTGATGTCCACCGAAGCCGAAGGCTTGCTGACCACCAGGTTCTCGAACTGGCGACCGTCCGGCACGCTGGTGCCGGTGATGCTGACGGTCAGCGAGCCGGCATCGACGTACACGTCTTCGCCTTGCGCGTCGTGGGTGAAGATGGCCGAGGTTTCGCCCTTCTTGATCACGACCGACTTGCCTTCGGTCAGCTGCACGGTGAGGTCCTGGTCCAGGGCCTCTTTGATGCTGATGGTGAAGGT
>Ga0160473_100389_pt1 | contig 32586 bp, 31 predicted proteins | sample HID1975I_E11MG_FD_108217 | JGI IMG/M metagenome (GOLD analysis project Ga0160473, IMG submission 108217) | Enriched soil microbial communities from UW Madison campus, WI, USA - HID1975I_E11 MG | ecosystem: Environmental > Terrestrial > Soil > Unclassified | place: USA: Madison, Wisconsin... | reverse complement strand
ATGCAGGCAGAAAACTGGCTTGCCGGCGATCTTCCCCTTCGACGAAACGGCCCATGACCAAGTCTCCCGAGACGCCAGAAAACCCTATCATACAAAGGCGTTTTTACACAGCCTCGACCCATCTCGATCGCGAAATTTCGGATCATCATGTTCAGTGCTGCCTTGCTTGCCCGATAGGCATGCCAACCGCCAAGCCGGTTATCGCCGATCGACCCGACCTTTGCTGAAAGCACAGCGAAGATGGCGCGTCGATCTTTCGCAAGCCGTGGCAGGACATGTTTGGCGATGAGAGCGGGGCCGATAGCATTTATCAAATAGCTTCGCGCGAGTGCTTTGGCGTCCAAGGCACGCATCGTCTTTTCCGGAGCGATTGCCGCCGCCTGATCGTGCAACATGCCGGTGCAGACAAATATCAGGTCGAGCGAGCTTGGCAGAGTTGCTGCTGCCGCCACAATCGACGCCTCACTCTCCAGGTCGAAGCTGAAGGGCACGCAGTTCGGGGCTGGAACAGATCGACCTTTTCGCGAGCCGGTGTGGACCGAACTGAACCGACCACCTTGCGCGAGACTGAGCGCAACGGCCTGGCCGATCGCGCCACTCGCGCCGAATATCGCCGCCGTTGCGGGCCGGGCCAGATATTTGCCTGTCTCATTTTGCAAAGCGCTCATCGTTCGACGGCTCCATTGACGCTAGCATCGATCGGTTGCGACAGCATTGCGTCAGCGAGCAGGACGCCCGAAAGCCATGCGCCCTCGACCGTCGGTGAATGACACCAGTCTCCACAGGCGCCCAAGCCTATGCCTGGATTCCAGATGATCCTGCTCGACTGCGCATAGGGCTGCGAGAACCGCCAGCGATGGGCCTTCAAAAATGTGGGGGCAGGGAGCCTGATCTGGAAAAGTCGCGCAAAGGCGTCGAGAAGATACGCGGCAACCTCAGGCGGCGACCATTCCAGATGATCCTGGGACCAGTGGCTGTTGGCGTGCAATATCCAACATTCACCATCACCCCTTTCAGGTTTGGACCTGTTGCATGCAACCATCGAGAAAATATCGACGTTGGTAGCGAACGGCGTTGGTACATCCATTTGATGCGGAAATTCGACCATAACCGCCCAGCAAGGTGAGGATCTAACAGACGCGGCCTCGCGCGCAGCTTCGAGATCGTGAAGAGACAGCAGTGGTGCCGCCTGCTCAGCCGGAACGGCGATCACCACCGTGTCGAATGGACCTACGCAATCTCCCTCTGCCTGGATCATCCAACCGGCATCTTCCCTGACAAGAGATTGAACCCGGAACTCAAAATGGACGTCAAAACGCCGGCTTTGCTCGCGAACCAAGGTGGCCATTGCAGGCACGCCTACCATCGCATTCCCTGGGCCGTCGCTCCAACGCGCAACCCAGCCAGCCTTTCGCCAACGCCCGACTTCAGTTCGGAATCGGGGATCCCTTGCCGTGAACCAAGGCGCTCCTAAATCCCATGATGATGATCCAATTGCGACCGTTGTGAGCCTGCCACCGGGACGATGCCCCTTGTCGACGAGCATGATTTCACCGCAATGACGCAGCCGTCCTGCGCAGGCCAATCCTGCAATGCCAGCCCCGATGATGCCAATGCGAGGCAATTTATTGAGACTGCATGAGTGTCATGATCTCCCTACGGCTTGTAGGATCATCGCGGAAGCAGCCGAGCATCTTGCTCGTCGTCATCGTTACGCCATGGGTAAGTACACCGCGGCCGGTCATGCAACCATGACTTGCCTTGATGATGACAGCGACCCCATGGGGCTTGAGATTGTTCCAGATACAGTCCGCAATTTGAGCGGTAAGGCGCTCCTGGACCTGGAGGCGCCGGGCATATCCGTTCAGAACACGGGCCAATTTGGATATGCCCACGACCCTGTCCTTGGGAAGGTAGGCTATCGAGGCGGTTCCCGTGATTGGCGCAAGATGATGCTCACAGTGGGACTGGAAAGGGATGTCACGCAAGAGGACTATTTCATCATATCCTCCTACCTCATCGAACGTGCGAGAAAGATAGGTGGCTGGATCGATCTCATATCCGTTGCAATATTCTCTCCATGCACGCGTCACGCGCGCAGGCGTATCTCGAAGGCCTTCACGATCAGGATCGTCGCCCGTCCATCGCAGAAGCGTTCGAATAGCATCGTGAACTTCTTGGGGAGCTGAGAGAGGCTCTGGACCGCTTTTCGAGCTATCTTCATCGATAGGGACGAACCCGGCAGTAACGAAATTCATGACAGCTCTCGAATAACTGGCCGCCTGCCCCTTGCAAGCGATGCGAAGAGGACATGCTAGTCAACTGAACAGGGCTCTGCGATATGACCAAATGGGAAGGAGTTGCAGTGACCAGAATATCGGATCCCAATTCTCTGATTTGCAACAGCCAGGTAGCGGCCGTGGTCAGCGATCCTCGGCGCGCCGACAATCCTATCGTGGCCTGCAATCCTGCCTTTGTTGAGTTGACGGGCTACTCCCAAGAAGAGGTCATAGGCCGAAACTGCCGGTTCCTGCGCGGTGCCGGAACCGAGGCCGAGCAGACGGAGATGTTGCGCGACGCTGTAGCCCAGGTGCGACCTGTCATGGTCGAGCTGATTAATTACCGTAAAAACGGCACCCCTTTTCGCAACGCTGTAATGGTTGCGCCGCTTTTCGATGACGAAGGCGAACTGGAATTCTTTCTGGGTTCTCAGATGGCCATCGACGATCGGCCGGTCAGCCGCCATCAGCAGGCACGCATGCGAATTGAAAATCTTAGTGGCCGTCAGCGTCAAATAATCGAGGCGCTTGCCCAAGGGCGCCTCAACAAACAAATCGCGTTCGAGCTGGGGGTTACCGAGCGGACGGTTAAGATGCACCGTGCTGCCGTTCTTCGAACTTTGGAAGTGCGGTCGGTGGCAGAGGCAATCCGGATTGCGATAGAAGCTGGCCTCTAGAGGTCGCGCCGCGCAGCGAACCGGGCCAAAGTCCTCAATCGGGCAGCGCTTATGCCAAACGGCTCCAGAGCGCTATCGCATGCGCGCAGGAGCGCTTCCACTTCAAGAGCTGTAGTTTTTGCTCCCAGGACCGTGACGCCGGTCTCCCGGCTTTTATCTTTGTCCTTGTTTACGGCCTTTCCGACAATGGCTGCATCGCCCTCAGAATCGAGGAGGTCGTCCCTGAGCTGGAAAAGAAGGCCGAGGTCAGTAGCATAGGACTTTAACGCGCTGCGCGTTTGCGCATTGCTTCGGCCCAGCAACATGCCTGCTTCCACTGCGAACCGCACAAGTGCGCCAGTTTTCCGATTGAGGCAATCGATGAGCCCTTCTCGTGAAAGATCTGCTTCGGGATACAGATCCATCATCTGACCGCCGGCAAGTCCATCCTGACCGATGCATTTCGCAAGGCCCAGAACAAGTTCGCTGCGCACGGCCGCATCGGCATGGGTGCGCGGATCAGAGAGAATTTCAAAGGCCAGTGCCAGCAGAGCATCGCCCGCCAGGACCGCTGTGGCCTCGTCGAACCGACGATGAACGGTAGGTCGTCCTCGCCGAAGATCGTCATCGTCCATGCAGGGCAAATCGTCGTGGACGAGGGACTGAGCATGTACGCACTCAATTGCCGCAGCGACACGCAGTGCCGAACCCCGGTCACCCCCCAACATTTCAGCCACAGCCAAGGCAAGAGCGGCTCTAAAACGCTTTCCTCCTGCCGTAGCAGCGTAGCGCATCGCGTCGGCGAGACGAATATTGCGTGTGGGACAGTCACCGATCGCATCCATCAGCACCGTGTCGACTGCTGCACGATCATCAGTCAGAATCTTGGGCAGATGCGGAGGGGCTTGCTCGGTCGTTACCACTGAAATGGGTCGAAATCGGATTGATTCTTCCGGTCCAGCCATTTCCTCGCGCAAGAAGCCAAGGCCATCGAGCCAGGAACATATTTCTTCAATCGCCTCGTCCGGGGCGGATGCGGCTGCGCTCAACCCTATTGTAGAGGCTTTCGCCAGAGGAATATGAGCCAAATCTTCAGCATCTTCGATCAGAAATGCCTGCGGACAATCAGCCGCCAGCGCCGCTTCGACCAGTCGGTGCGCATTCGAAGATGTGGGATCTCCAACAATCAACATGATATCGCAACGCGGCGCTATTTGCGTCACAGCAGATTGCCGGTTTGTGGTTGCATAGCAGATATCGCTTGAACGCGGACCGACGCAATTGGAGAATCGAGCCTCTATCGCCTCGATCAATCGTGCTGAATCGGCGACTGAAAAGGTCGTCTGGACGGCGTAAGCTACTGGCGTTTCATCTGGCAGGGGGAGGGTGCTGACACTGGCCAGATCCGTTACTATCGAAATGGCGTCACGGGGCAATTGTCCAGTGGTTCCGATTATCTCGGGATGGTCCGCATGGCCGATGAGCAAGACGTGGCGGCCTTGCGAATTCCATTGAGCGACCTCGGAATGAATTTTTGCGACCAAAGGGCAAATGGCATCCACGACGCGCAAACCACGTTGATCCGCCTGCGCTTTCACGGCGGCTGCACTTCCATGCGCTGACAATATCGTGACCGCGCCTTGAGGGATTTCGCTCACATCCTCGACAAAAACGGCGCCTAATTCCTCAAGCTGCTTTAGCACCCTTCGGTTGTGCACGATCGCATGGCGCACATAGACAGGAGCACCATGGACATGCAGCGCGTCCTCAACGGCTGCAATCGCACGTCGTACGCCAGCGCAAAAGCCACGCGGATTGGCCATCAGCACCCGTCTGGGCCCAGGAGAAAAAGCCTGATCTTCTCTATCGTCTGGTGCGCTGATCATCGCCTCATCCTATCTATCTGACATATTTTCAGTTTTTGGCTTTGAATACCATACTCCCCTTTGGACAGGTTGTGGCACTCCACCAATTCCATAGCGATGCCTTGAACCAGCATTCCTCAAACCAAGGCGATACATGATGTCATCAAAGCGTTCTGCAATCGTCATCGGATCAGGCTTTGGGGGACTTGCGCTTGCAATCCGCTTGCAAAGTGCCGGTATCAGCACGACGCTCATTGAGGCACGCGATCGCCCAGGCGGGCGAGCCTATCGTTGGGAAAGAGAAGGTTACATATTCGACGCCGGTCCGACCGTGATTACCGATCCGGCCTGCCTGGAAGAATTATGGATGCTTTCAGGCAATCGAATGGATGAGGATGTGAGCCTCAAGCCGGTGAGCCCCTTTTACAGGCTTGTCTGGAACGATGGCACACAGTTCGATTATTCCAATGATGACGCGCTGTTGGAAAAAGAGATTGCCAAGCTCGATGCGAAAGACATCGAAGGCTACCGCCGGTTTCTGGAATATGCGCGGTCAGTTTACCAGGAGGGCTACGTAAAGCTGGGTGCTGTCCCATTTCTTGATTTCAAGAGCATGTTGAAAGCGGCACCCGCCCTTGCCCGGCACAAAGCATGGCGGTCTGTCTATGCAATCGTATCGAGCTTCGTGGGGAACGAAAAGCTACGCCAGGCCCTGTCATTCCACACTTTGCTGGTCGGGGGGAATCCGATGAGCACGAGTGGCATCTACGCCCTCATCCACCACTTGGAGCGGGAGGGAGGAATATGGTGGACGACTGGCGGCACAAACGCACTCGTGGATGGGATGGTGGCGCTTTTTGAGCGATTGGGCGGAACGCTCATGCTGAATGAACCGGTACGGGAAATTTTACATGAAGGGCGTCGCGTAACTGGCGTGGTCACGCAGGCTGGACGTCGCATTCATGCAGATCAGATCGCCTCCAACGCGGATGTTGTTAGCACCTATAAAATGATCATCGGGTCTTCTCACGCATTGAGGAAATGGCATTCACTCGAAGCTAAGCGATTTTCTCCCAGCCTTTTTGTTTTACATATGGGGCTTAAAGGAAATTTTCCGAAAATCGCGCACCACTCGATTCTTTTTTCCGATCGCTACGGTCCCTTATTGGACGACATTTACAAGGGGGGCCGCTTGCCGAAGGACCCGTCAATCTATTTGCATAATCCCGGAGCCAGTGACGCAAGCGTGGCTCCTGCCGGCAAATCGGTCTTGTACGCGCTCGCCCCTGTGCCGCATTTGGGCGCTGCGCCAGTCGATTGGGCGGAGGAGGGCGACCGCTATCGCCAAATCATCATAGGCCGCATTCGCGACCTGTTGATCCCCGATATCGAGGATCGGATCGAAATCTGCTTTCACTATACGCCGGAAGATTTCCAAAGGGATTTGGACGCTCATCTTGGTAGCGCGTTCAGTCTGGAACCGGTGCTGACGCAGAGCGCCTGGTTTCGAGCACATAATCGTGATGACCGATTTGAAAATCTTTTCCTGGTAGGAGCAGGTACCCATCCCGGCGCGGGCATCCCGGGCGTTGTCGGAAGTGCCAAAGCGACTGCAGGGCTCATGATGCAAACCGGGAGGCCCTGAGGCCCGTGTCAACATTGCTGTTCTATAGGCCTACAGAGCTCTATCGCTCACGCTCCATGGATGATCCGTTATCAGTCCAGCGCCAAGATCTGCTGCTCGGACAATAATTGCTGTTTCAGCATCCCGTAATCGACATCCTGCACGCTCCTGCCCTCCCGGATCGCGATGGATGCAGCAGCAGCGGCCGATTGGCCAAGGATCATGAAGACAGGCTCCATTCGGATCGAGCCATAGGCAATGTGCGATGCCGACAAGGCGACCGGGACCAGTAGGTTGGTCGCTTCCTGGCGCTTCGGGATGATCGCATCATAGCTGATCGGGTAGGCGCGTTCCGGGCTGACCTCGATATTCCCTTCGTTGCGCGCAAAGCCTCTTGCATCGACGATCCGCCGGACATTGTGCGAGTCCATATTATATGATCCCATGCCGACCGGCCGGGGCGTCGCCTTCGTGCCGCGCAGATGCGGTTCGGCCATGACAAAGTCCGAAACCATGCGCCGCGCTTCGCGCACATAAACTTCCCGCGGCCAGTTGCCATTGGCCGTGAATTCATCCTTGCACAGGCCCCAGCGCGCCATCTCCGTGCGCGTCTCGGCCGGCACGCCAGGATCGTTTGCCATGAACCACAGCAGTCCCTGCTGATAGTCCACATGCTCCTGGATGATGGCAGCCCGTTCGGTGTCGGTCCCCTCGGGATAGCGGTAATTCATACCAATATCATCGAAGGAGAAGGCACCGAAATTGTTGGTGTCGGTCTTGCCGTTGGGGATACGGTCGAATTTGCGGAAGAAATCCCGATAGCCCGCATCCATATAGCGTTTGAGCAACGCATATTGGCGCGGATCATAATGGCGCGGCCTGGAAAAAGGCGTGCGGTTGGCTGGCACGTCGGTCAGGCACATGCGGAACGTATAGGCCTGTATGCGATGGTCGCCCGTGCCGTCCGGCCCGATCGGATCTGCCGTTACCCGCGGCAACAGGCCGCTGTCGGGCTTGCCGGGGACGACATAGGGATCGACGTCCAGGGTGAATTGATGGTTGGTCGTGTTGGCCATCTGGACGCCGTTCAGCGTCTCGCCATAGGTGGCATTGGCTTCGCGCCCGACCGCAAAGCCCACCCCTGCCCCTGCCATCAGATCGCCTTCATAGCTGGCATCAATAAAGACACGGCCGGCAAAACGACGACCGGTTCCGGAACGGAAGGCGACAACCCGACCGGCTCTCACCTCCACGGCCCCGTCCCGCCGATCGATCGGCTGGGATCGAACGACAGTAACACCGGCCTCCTTCAGCCAGGCCTCGTAAATCTCCTCAGCCACCTTGGGCTCGAACTGCCACATCGCATCGTCATTGACGAAATTCTCGGCGTTCTCCGGACGCCTGGCAAAGGTCCAGGCAGCCGGATCATCATAATGACGCTTCACCCGCCGATAAAATTCGAGCGAGAGGCCACCAATGGCGCGATGATTGCCGGTGTCGGACCAGCCCAGGCCATTGGTCGTCATGCCGCCGACATAGGCGTCGCGACAGACGAGAAGCACCGACCGGCCCAGCCGCCGTGCCTCGACCGCCGCAATGACGCCGGCCGAGGTGCAGCCATATATCACGATATCCGCCGGTGTTTGTGCAACCGTGCTGGCGTCGGCCGCGCCGGCCAGCAGAAGGGCCGCGGCGAGCATGGGGCGAAGCGCCTTGATCCTGCCAGCCATCAGAAAGTCGCCGCCACGCCGAAGAAGAAACGGCGATCCTCTCGCAGCGAACTGAGCAGGCGCGCCGGGTCCTGGAGATATTGCCGTTCGACGGACCGGGTGAGATTGATGGCCTCAGCCGTCAGGCGGATCGTCTTGGTGAGGTTGATCTGGGCCGAAGCGTCGAGTTGCCCCCTGGCCTGCATATAGGAGCTGCCGCCCGATGCGGCGCTGCCCTGCCCCTGCAGATATTTGCTTCGGTGGATATAGGCGACCCGGAAGGACAGCAGCTCGTCCTCATAATAGCCGATGAGATTATAGCTATGCTTCGACAGGCCCGGCAATGGCAGGCCGAGTTGGGTCGCCTCGTCTACCAGCGGCGTCTTGCTGTCGACGAAGGTATAATTGGCCTGGATGCCGAGATTGTCGAAGGGCGCCGGCAGGAAACGCAGCGCGTGCTGATAGGCCAGTTCGAATCCCTTGATGGTACCTGACTTGCCATTGACCGGCTGGGTAATCTGGAACAGGTCGTCCGGCCCCGTCGACAGGCCGGGCACGAATTCGGGCCGGGTCGTGTTGATGGTGAAGGAACTGACGTCCTTGTAGAATCCCGCCAGCGTCAGCGCACTGGACGGCGCAAAATACCATTCCAGTGTGGCATCATATTGCGTTGCCTGGAACGGCCGCAGGGCGGGATTGCCACGCGATCCCGTGCGGGCGACGATGAATGGAATGAAGCTCACCCCGACATCGTTGAGGCTGGGACGCGCGACCACCTTGGCAGCGGCAGCGCGGAACATGAGGCTGGGAGACAGCTCGAGCGAGAGGTTGGCGCTCGGCAACCAATAGTCGAAGCGCGATTTCGACGCGGTTGCCTGTGTATCCGACAGATAGCCCGAGGATATGCGCTCGATACTGATATAGCGCACCCCCGCATTGCCGGTGATCGGCATTGATCCGACCTCGCTCTTGAAATTGGCCCGGACATAGAAGGCGAGCGTGTCCTGATCCACGTCGCGGATCGACACGCGACCAAGCGGGATCGTGTCGGCGCGAGGGATCGGCAGGCCAAATGCATCGCGTGCAACATCCTTGTCCACGGTCCCGGTCAGCAAGTCGCGTGGAAAATCGCCCGAGGCTCCGGGAAAGAAGCTGCTCATGCTATTGTCATAATTGAGCCCCGGCATCTCATCGACGGTGATGATGCCATCGCCATTCTTGTCACCAACGGCCAGCAGGCTTGCCGCGGAGGGGACGCTCTGTGGCGATTCCGAATAAAATTTGATCTTCTCGTAGCGCGAGCCGACCTGGATCGAGCTGAGCAAACCCCAATCGGTGCGGATGTCGAAATCGACACGGCCGTCATAGCCGCTGTTGTTGGTGATATTGTCGCCATCGAAGATCGATGCCAACTGATATTGCGCCGGATCATTACGGTCGAAATTGGTGTCGAGCGAGAGGTTGGGCACCGGGCCACCACTCGAGAAATCATAGCTTGCATTGGTGACATTGCCGGCACGCGGGACCACCACATAGGTGAAGGATGCGCCAGGGCCACCATCCGTGCCCTTGCCCTTGCTGTAGGAAGCGTCCGCCGACATCGTCACGACATCACCATCATATTTGGTGGAGAAACCAAGATTGGTGGATCGGAACTCGGTCGGCTCGTCATAGATGAGCGGCCGCAGCGTCACGCCGGTGAAAGTGCCGCTGACGACGGTGCCATGTTCGTCAGCAACGGCATCGACGTCATTATTATTGAAGAGAATCTGGTAATTGGCGCTGTTGCGTTCCCGTTTCAGCCGGGAATAAGTGCCGTCGAGAATGATCTCCCAATTGTCGGCAGGACGAAACTGCAGCGAACTGTTGAGCGTCAGGCGCTGCTCCCGCCGATCATAGATGCGCGCCATGAAACGATTCGGCCGGAAGAGGCCGGGATCGTCGACGCCGTCACCATCGCCGTCGATGGCATCAGTACGGGTCCAGCCGCCGGAATCGAATGACTGTCCCTGGGTGTGGGTGTTGGAATAGGCGATGCTGGCAAGGACGCCAAAGCGATCGTCGAAATTCTTCGAGACAAGGGCAGAGCCTCGGTAGCCAAGATGATCGGCCTGGTCGGTATAGGCCCCCTGAAGCCGCCCGCTGATGACAAGGTCGTCAAGGTCGAGCGGACGCTTGGTCTTCAGGTTCACGGTCGCGCCGAGCGCCCCTTCGGGCATGTCGGCGGTGGGAGACTTCGAAACGACGATGCTGCCGATGATTTCCGGACTGATCGATTCAAGCGACGCACTGCCCCCTGCACCCGGCCCCAGGAAGGTGCGGCCGTTGATTTCCAGACGGTTCTGGGAAATGCCGCGGACGGTGAAGTTGGAACCATCGCCTTCGCGCCGGGTGATCTGGACGCCGGTGATGCGGCTCATGGATTCAGCGACATTCTGGTCAGGCAGCTTGCCGATATCCTGCGCCGTGATGACATCAACGATGTTGCTGGCGCGGCGCTTCACATTGATCGACTGCTGCAGCGAGCCGCGAATGCCGGTGACGATGATGTCCTGCGCCGCCAGATTGTCGGAAGAGGCAATATCGTCTGGTGCTGCGCCCGCCGTTTCATGCTCCTGTGGATCGGGCTCGCCGGCCGGCATCATGGTGAAAGCGGCTGCCGGGGTCGGACCGGCTTTGCCTCGCTTGAGTACGATGGCGCTGCCGACCCTGACCATGACGAGATCTGTGCCTGCAAGCAGGCGCTGAAGCGCCTGCGACACATCCATCGCCCCTTTGACACCGGAAATGGTAACGCCTTCAGCTGTGGGTGCCGACACCAATATTTCGATACCCGCCTGTCTGGCAAAGAGCGGGATGCCGGTGCGCGCCGGTTGCGCGGGGATATCGAATCGCCGGATCTGGGCCGCCGCCTCCGCAGGCGAAGCCATACTCCAGGCCAGGCTGGCTGAAGCCGCAAGAAAATGGGCGCGCGAAGCTCTCATACATCCTCCCCTGTCTGGCGCCCTGTTTTCTGGTGCGCTCTCGATCATCAAGAGACGGGCGGGTCGGTTTTCCGTCAGCGGCCTGCGATCTTTTTTCGCGAAAGGCGAATTTCCTCTGCCGTCGTCGTTACCGAAATATCGAGGGAAACGGCCAAGGTTCGCGCAAAACCTGCCGGATTGTCGATCCGGAACAGGCCGACGAGCTTCTCATTGGCAAGGCTTGGGTCGGATAGCACCAATTGCTGCTTGTTGTAGCGGTTGAACCGGGCAATGGCGTCAGACAACATATCCCCTTCGAGCGCGATTTCACCCGCTCGCCAGGCGAGCGACCTCTCTATCGCCTGCGGTGAATTGCCAGTGGCGGGAACCAGCGCCCCCCGCTCGAAGGTCGCAAAATCCCCGGCCTTGAGGATGGTCATCGCCCCTGCCCCGTTACGGGCCCAGGTTGCCACGATCCCCTCGGTCACGGCAATCTGCACGCCATTTTCGGTCCGACTGACGGAAAAGGCCGTGCCGATCGCCCTTGCCTGCGCGATGCCGGCATCGACGATGAAGGGACGCCGCCGGTCCTTTGCAACCTGAAACCAGGCCTGGCCTTTTGCCAGCGTGACGCGCCGGCTTTCCTCGTCAAGGGCAACCCGCAGGTCGCTACCACTGTCGATCGTTGCGACCGAACCATCCTCGAGCGGAAGACGCCGAATTTCACCGCGCTCGGTCGCGATATGCTCCCCCGTCCAGCGCGAAAACCCGACCATGCCTGCAATCGCCGCCGCCATGGCACCACCAACCCCGGCCGCCATCCATCGACGCCGCGTCCAATGGGAGCCGTGCTCCGGCCCGGCGTCGGCAACAAGCGCTTCCTCCACCAGGGCCAGGGCAGCCTGCGCACGCAGCAGCGCCCCCGCATGGAGCCGGTCCTGTGCGAGCCATGCGTCAAGAGCGGCCTGCTGATGCGCATCCAAGGGATGGCGCATGGCCCAGTTGGCAGCTGCCTCGTCAATGCTTTCGCGCATGGACACCTCCGCTGCTCGAAGGCTGTTCCTGTTCGGGCTCGGTCAATGTGCGAAGAATGGTTCTCAAGCCGCGGCTCGCCTCATTCTCGACAATGGTTTCGCTGACGCCCAGCGTCTGGGCAATCATCTTCTGGCTCAAGCCCTCGACCCTGCGCATGATGAAGATACGGCGGGCACGATCGGACAGCTGTGCGAGCGCCGCCTGTACCCTGGCCAACTCCTGACGCCCCTGCGCGAAGCGCTCGGGCGTCAGAGGATCACCTTCCTCTTCCCAACCATCAATACCGGACGCAGTCTCGATGCGAACCACCCGCGCCCGCTCCACCTGTCGTTGCAATATGTGTCGCGCCATCGTGAAAAGATAGGCGCGCGGCACGGCAACATGCGCGACATCGGGCAGTTGGGCCAGACGGCAATAGCATTCCTGCACGATATCCTCCACATCGGCCGACGCAAGCACACGCCGCCGCAACCAGCTCCGCAGGTCACGTTCATGGGGCAGAATTTCCCGTGCTACCCATCTGGCAAGCGTGTCGCGTTCCGTAATTTCTCTCCTCTCTCGTTGCCAAGAGCCATGGAAGAGGCATTTCCGTCACGGTTAAAGCAATTTTGTGGCGGAGAAACGGATACGCGCCGATAGGTGCACATACTCGAACAATCTCCGCAAAAACTGACTGACTATCCCGATCCTTCGCTGCCACCGATGGGATTTTTTCGCTTCTTTCAGCGGATTGTAGGTTCCAAACGCTCATGTGAGATCAATGAATTGCAAAGGGAGATGATAATCCGATGAATTGCGGTAACTATCGGACATATCCCGATTGCCGCACTCTGGAAGCATGATTCATTAGGGCCGTGTCAAAGATGATCATTCCCGATGGCATGATGCAGACCAAGTTGGCGCGACGCTTGGATTTGACGCTGTTGCAAGGGCCAAAATGGCGAAGAACACCCCACACCGGTCTGGGCTCTTTCAACTGGCTGCGTGCGCGCTAGGCCCGCCAGCTATATATCCGACTGGTGCGACGGGCGAACCACATTCTGAAGCGCCATCGCGATCTTTCCTGCACGCTGACACGCAAGAAATCTTCGAGTATGTCGGCCATCTCCCCACGAGCCTATCACCGCGCGCCCCTTCAAATAGCGCGATCGATGGCGGAAGGTAGGATGTCCATTAAAACGCTGCGATCCGCCGTGAGAGGTATCGGTGGAGAGAGAAAACAACGGAGATCGGGATTGGAAAGCGCTCATAATGTCCGCAGTGCGCACGATATAAAGCCGATTTCCATAGTAGGCGAAAGCTACTTTCAGGATGCGATCGCGCGCTGCTCGATCGGTCAGAGCGTCGAATTGATAACTGAGCCGGGTAACCCGATTAATCCATGCGCGATCATGGTGTGGAACCAGGAAGTTCACCAGATAGGCTATTTGCCGCTGGGAAGCTAGGTCGCCGGAGCGATGCCGCCCAGAGGCTATACGCTGTACGCTTTTATCACGTCCATACATGGCGAGCCGCCGAAGCGTACGGTCATCCTGGATTGGTTTTATCAGCGAACAGGTCGATTGTTAGAGTGAGGAATGATGGAGCGACGGCGGAGCGCTACGAAAGCCGCTTCATCAGACTGATGGGTGAAGACCGGATGTCCGAAAGCGATCGTCGGCAGACGTAGCATTGTCCTGCCGACATTAGGGCTTCACTATCGGTTTCATCATCCTCTTACGATTGACGGTGAGACCGAAGCGTCGCATCAGCCCTTCGCTTCTGGCAAACGGGTCACTTTGACCATCCAGCGTAACAGGGCGGGGCACGCACGAAGCACGCCAATGGTCGCACCAGATAACCAGTGTTTTTCGGCAAGACGCTGCAAGACCATACCTCGCCGAACCTGTGGCCCGACCATTGCACGCAGCCTTTCATGATAGAGTGGCGCGGGGTGTCCTGCGAGAATGGATTGCGCCGCAAGCCAGCCGCTGCGTAATGCGATGGCCATACCATCACCTGTGAGCGAGGCCGTCATTGCGGCCTGGTCACCCACCCGATAAATGTCTTCAGCATCATCTGACGCGTGAATGCGGCCATAGGGCAGATTGGCGATGGTTACAGGTCGGGCGAGTAAAGGCTCCCCATCGGCAACCGCGCGAAGGCCTGGCGAAAGCGGCGCGATCATTGCCAGAACATCCTCCCATCTTCCGCCCAGCGCCGTCAGTCGTTCCCGCCGCAGGACAAGGCAGAGGTTCGCGATGCCACCCTCCACCAATTGGAGACCTGCATAGCCATCGGGGAAGAGTGTCAATTCGATCAACTCTTCAAGTCGGGCGAGCGCAGCTCCAGGCAGGCGCCAGTGCATCTTGAAACCAACATGCGCATTTTCGGGCACCATCTTTGGCAAGGTGCGCAGACCGATCTTGCCGGTCGCCAGCAAAATGGCACGACCGTGCCGCTCGCCAACATTCGTGCGTATGCCGCCCGGCAGAAGATCAAGCGCCCGGACCGGCCGCTCTATATAGGCCCCGAACTTGGCAGCCATGTCTATCAGCGCCTCGTCCAACCGCGATCGGCTAAGGCCTCGCGCCACGAACGGAAGACGGGCCTCGGCTATCCCACCGTTCGTCACCAGCCGCATGAAGCGCACTTGGGAGGCGCCCAGAACGTCGAGGTCGAGGCCAATATGCTGCAAATGCTGTTGCGCCTCTATGGACAGAAATTCGCCGCATGCCTTGTGGTGAATGCCCTCCTGCGATTCCAGCAGATGGACGGATCGGCCCGCCTGTGCGAGGCGGATTGCCGCTGCAGACCCGGACAGTCCGCCGCCCACGATCAGTGCATCTGGCATCACTGCCAGCGCGACACGCAATAACGGAAAGGGAAATGCCAGCGGAGCATGGCCTTGTCTGCAAGATCTGCCTGCTCCAGCAGCCCTAGCCAATCCTCGTGACGAAAAGCGCGCGCGATGGATAGCGGCCCGTCATGCCGTACGAAGGCATGCCAGCGCATCGCCGCCGAAAGCAGGCGAAAGCCATGATAAGGCAGTGCATGGCGATGCAAGTCGTTCACGAACCAGCCGACCCGCGCTCGATTTTCCATCCAGCGGAGGAAGCGTATGATTTCCTCATTGCTCATATGATGCGTGACGAGCGAACTGATGATGAGGTCAACCGGCTCATCCATCACCATCGCGTCACCGGTTCGATATTCGATCGCCATTTCCGCTGGCGTGTCGGTCCGGGCAGCGGGCAGGCTACGCGGGTTGATGTCGATGCCGATCAGGCGGATCGCCCGTCCCTTGCGCTCGGCCAGGCGGCGAATGGCGCGCAGCATGTCTCCCGCGCCATAGCCTATATCCACCAGGGTCAGGACCTGGCCCGGCGACGTCTTTTCCAGCGCCTGCGCTACGAAACGTAGCGTCGGCGGCCGAGCGAGGGTGACAGTGTTGACTCTGGCCAGATCGGTGAGACAGGCGGCGAACTGCTCTGCCGGCACATCATCACCGTCCATCCACTCCAGTTGGCCAGATCGCGCGGAGAGGTCGACCATGGATCAACCAAGCCGCGTGAAGCGGAAGCTCTCGGCGGCCAATCCCGGCCCAAATGCCATGGCGATTCCGCGCGCGTGCCCTTGCTCTGCCAGCATGCGCGCCAACACGAACATCAATGTGGCGGAGGACATGTTGCCCTGCTCCCGCAAAACCGTGCGCGAGGCATCCAGCGCATCGGGCGACAGTTCCAGTGCCTGCTCCACCGCATCGAGGATGGATCGACCACCGGCATGAACGGCCCAGAGATCGTAATCTTTTTGTCCCCGTAGGAGCCCGTTGGCGTCGTTCCGCTTCATCTCCTGCCGCAACGCATTCCCGATATGTCCCGGAACCTCGCCGCCCAGATGCATGTCGAAGCCCTGATTGCGGATCGTCCATCGGATTGCTTCTGCTGAGCCGGGCAAGGTGGTTGCACGAAAATCATCAAGCGCAAGGCCGTGAGGCTCGGCACTCACCAGCGCGACAGCTGCGCCATCGCCGAACAGCAGCATCGCCAAAAGCCGTTCCAGATCGAGCGTCTTCTGGAAATGTAGCGTGCACAATTCCAGCGTCAGCACGAGTACGCGCGCAGTCGGCTGCGAGCGGACGATATGATGTGCCAGCCGCAACGAATTGACAGCGGCATAACAGCCCATGAAGCCCACAACGGTCCGTTCCACACCAGGGTGGAGGCCGAGCGCCGCAGCGATCCGCTGATCGAGGCCCGGGGCCATGAAGCCGGTACAGGAGGCGACCACCAGATGGGTCACCGAGCCGGGGTCAAGCGCCTCACCCAAGGCACTGATGGCGGCCAGGCCAAGACGCGGAGCGTCGCGCTCGTAGCGAGCCATGCGCGCGTCTGTGCCGGGCCATTCCCCGGGACCGTAAAAGCCGTCGCTATCCGTGATCGTTCCATCATCGAGCGTGACGGGCTCGAGATAGGAGAAACGCTGTTCTATGCCTGCACGCTCCACCATGCGTTCGAACAGCCGTCGCGTCTTGGGGGCTTCTATGCGACCTGCAACGAACCGAACGAAAGCGTTATGGACCTCGTGCGGCGGCTTGGCAGTGCCGATGGCGTTGATGTGCGCAACCGCCGTCATGCCACTCGTCCGATGAGTACTGCGTTGAGGCCGCCGAAGGCGAGACTGTTCGACACCAGCAGCCGCTGTCCGATCTTCTCCGCTTCCAATGCCAATGGCACCATGTCGCAGCCATCGTCCGGGCCTAGATGATGGAGGACAGGCGGGGCCCATCCCTCGCGAAGCGCCACCATTCCAAGCAGGAACTCCATTGCGCCGGTCGCCCCAATCATATGGCCATGACTTGATTTGGTCGCCACGGCACGATGCGCTTTGAGGCCAGCGCCATAGAAGGCGTGCAACGCTTGCGCTTCTGACGCATCATTGAGCAGCGTTCCCGTGCCATGGGTAGAGATGAGCGCAGGCGAAGTGGGATCGACATCTGCATCCGCATATGCAGCCCGGATGGCGCGTATGATGCCCTCGCGGTCGGGTGCTGTGATATGGGCGGCATCACTGCTGGCGCCATAGCCGACCAATTCGCCCAAGATCGTTGCGCCTCGCGACCGGGCATGCGCCTCGCTTTCCAGCACCAATATTGCGGCTCCCTCTCCCAGCACCATGCCGCGCCGATCGCGGGAGAAAGGGCGGCATGTGTCGGATGCCAGCACGCCCAGCGCCGACCATGCCGTCCATGATCCTGGTGTCAGACAAGCCTCCGTTCCCCCCGCTATGGCAACGTCCACCCGACCAGAGCGGATCATGTGCATCGCTTCTCCAAGTGCATGGGCGGATGAGGCGCAGGCACTGCCCAGGACGAAGGTTGGGCCATGCACGCCCAGCGCCATGGCCACATGAGAGGCTGGTGCGGAGATCATCGAGGATGGGATGGTCTGGGGATGAACCTTTGACTGATGGGCATAGAGGCGCTCATATGCCTCATCGATCGTCGCGTTGCCGCCACTGCCACAGCCCAGCAGGATGGCCGTTCGGTCCGCCAGAACGGAATGGCCTTCAAGGCCTGCATGTGCCACGGCTTCCGTCGCGGCAACCAATGCAAATAGAGACAGTGGATCGAGCCGTCCGGAACGGCGCCAGACTGCTGGATCTGGTTTGTCCTGTGTCGCAATCCAAGCAGCTACGCCGGTAATTCCATTCCGTTCGATCGGTCGGATCGCGCTCTCTCCGGCGAGCGTTCGCGACCAGTTTCTCGCCACTCCGACACCCAGGCCGCTGATACAACCCATGCCGGTGAGGACGACAGCTTCTCCCATCAGGCTGAACGCAGAAGCTGGATCTGCTCGATCAGCGCGCCGACGGTCATGTCCGGCTTGAGGTCGTCCGTTCTTATTTCGACCCCCAATTTATCCTCGACTTCGAAGGCAATGCTGACAAGGTCGAGCGAGGCAATGTCGAGTTCTGCCAAGGTCGCTTCAGGGCGGAATTTGTCGCGAGGGAGGCCGGTCTCGGTCTCGAAGATGTCGAGGATGGCATCTGGGCTGATCGACATTCAATTGCTCTCCGCCGGACACCCCTGTCGCCGTGCAACTTGCGGATGGAAGGTCGGCGCGTCAAGCGCCTCTCACGCCGCGATCAAGTCGGCATGAGGCAACCAGCGAGTATCGACCCATTCGAGACGCTGCCCCCCGGAAATCTTGCTATCCAGTAGCAGCCCGTCCGCTTCTCGAGGCTGCCTTCAACTTTTTAATGCGTCGGACCGATTTCATTATCGCCGCGTAGCAATGGAAGTTGATAGGAGAACCCATCAGGTTCGGTCACGTGGACGATGTGTGAACGAACTCAGATCACTTCCCGCGGGCCGCTGGAACAGGCGCAGCCCGAATTCGGGCAGGATCGCGATCAGATGGTCGAAAATATCGGCCTGTACGCCTTCATATTCGGCCCAGACGATGGTGTTGGCGAAGGCGTAGATTTCCAGCGGCAGTCCATGTTCGCTGGGCGCCAGCTGGCGCACCAGCAGGGTCTGGTCGGGGCGAATATTCGGATGCGCGCGCAGATAGGCCAGCACATAGGCGCGAAAGGTGCCGATGTTGGTCAGCCGCCGGCCATCCAGCCTGTTGCCCGCAGCATGATCCCCATTCCAGCGCGAGAGATCATCCTGCTTGTCGTGCAGATAGGTCCGGAGCAGGCCGAAGCGCGCGACGGCATCCTGCCCTGCCTCATCAAGAAAGCCGACGCTGTTCTGGTCGATCACCAGCGCCCGCATGATCCGGCGGCCGCCCGATTCCTGCATCCCGCGCCAGTTGCGAAAACTCTCGCTGATCAGCCTGTGCGTCGGGATGGTGGTGATGGTGCGATCGAAATTCTGAACCTTCACCGTGTGCAGCGCGATGTCGATCACGTCGCCATTGGCGTCGAGCTGCGGCATCTCGATCCAGTCGCCGACCCGGATCATGTCGTTGGAGCCGATCTGGACCGATGCGACCAGCGACAGGATCGTGTCCTTGAACACCAGCATCAGCACGGCCGCCATCGCCCCCAGCCCCGACAATAGCAGCAAGGGCGACTGGTCCATCAGCGCCGCGATCATCAGGATGCTCGCCGCGCCATAGACCAGCAACTTGGCCACCTGGACATAGCCCTTGATCGGCCGGTTCGCGGCGTCAGGGCGGCGCTGATACAGGTCGTTGCCGAGCGTCAGCAGGCCGCTCAAGGCGATGGCCAAGGTCAGGATGATGAAGGCGGCGCACAGGCTGGCGATGAAGCCGGCGAGCCTGACCGGCAGATGCGGGACGGCGGCGACGCCCGACTGGATGATGAGCGCCGGCACGATATTGGACAGGCGCGCGACGACGGCTCCGATATGCGCGGCCTCGACCCGGAACGGCAGATGATCGATCAGCCGCAGCAACAGGGTCAGGACGATCCGCTTGGCCACCCAGTTGGCCGCCCAGGCGAATGCGCCAAGCAGCAGCAATCCCGTCACGGCCTGCAACCAGCCATTCTCGACATAGCCGCGGGTCAGGATCTGGAGGCTGTCCGACGCGATATAGAGATGGCTGATCATGCGGTGCGCTCCCGTCCGAACGGATCGTCGTGGAGCGACCGGCCGGCCGTTTCCGGCATGAAGCGCAGCGCAATCAGGCCGATGATGCAGGCCGCCATCATGTAGAAGGCCGGCATGAGCTCATTGCCGGTCACGCCGATCAGCGCGCTGCCGATCGCCGGTGCCGTGCCGCCGAACAGCGAGGTCGACAGATTATAGGCGATCGCGAATCCGGCGAAGCGTGCGGCGGTGGGGAACAGCGCCGGGAAGGTCGCCGAAATCGTCGCCAGTTGCGGCACATAGAGCAGGCCGAGCAGGACGAAGCCGATGATCGCGCCGGCAAGGCCCGTCGCCATCAGCATGTAGAGCGGCACCACCGCGACCAGCAGGCCGATCAGCGACAGGCGCCACATCGGACGGCGCCCGATCCGATCGGACATATGCCCGGCGATCGGCAGGAAGAGCATCATGAAGAGCATGCCGATGATCGGCACCACCAGAGCCTCGTCCGGGGACAGGCCGATGCGGCGCTGCAAATAGGTCGGCATGTAGCTGAGCAGCGTATAATTGACGACGTTGAGCGCCACGACCAGCCCGCCCACGACCAGCATCGGCCGCTTATGGTCGCGCAGCAGCCGGGAAAGGGACGGCGATCCACTGCCTTCGGCCGCCTGCTCGCGAAAGACCGGCGTGTCCTCCATCCGCGCCCGCAGATACATGCCGATGAGGCCCATGGGCGCGGCCACCAGGAAGGGAATGCGCCAGCCCCAGGCATGCATGACCGCGTCCCCCAGCAGCAGCGAAAAGCCCAGCATCAGCGCCGCGCCGAAGGAGAAGCCGGCGAGCGTGCCGAACTCCAGGAAGCTGCCATAGAAGCCACGTCGGGCGTCGGGCGCATATTCGGCCATGAAGGTCGCGGCCCCGCCATATTCGCCGCCAGTCGAAAAACCCTGCACCATGCGCAGGATGATGAGCAGCGCGGGCGCCGCCCAGCCAATCTGCGCATAGGAAGGGATGAGGCCGACGGCCAGCGTCGCGCCCGACATCAGCAATATGGTCAGCGCCAGCACCGACTTGCGCCCCAGCCGGTCACCCAGCGGTCCCCAGAACAGGCCACCCAAAGGCCGGACGAGGAAGGAAATGGCAAAGGTCGCCAGCGCGAACAGAATGGCATCGTCCACCGCGCCGGGAAAGAGCGCAGCGGAAATATAGGTCACGCCATAGGCATAGATGCCATAGTCGAACCATTCGGTGGCATTGCCCAGCGCCGACGCGGCGATGGCCCGGCGCAGGGTGGCCTTGTCGGCCCGCACCAGGGCAGCAGCGGTGGTAGGAACGGCGGAAGCGGTCATTCGGTCAGTCCGTCTACGGTATTGGGATCGAGCAGCGAGGCCACCGGCGTGGTGCGCGGCACGATCTGGAAGTCCTGCTGGTCGGGCACCGGCACGGGCGGGGTCGCCGTCTGGCGCCAGAGGCCGAAGGCCAGCGTCGCGCCGGCACACAGGGCAATGAAGAGAAAGAGGCCGCTCGTCGGCGCCAGGCTCATCAGCAGTGCAGCGCCGAGCGGACCGATCGCCGCGCCAACCGAATAGAGCAGCACCAGCCGCCCGCTCGCCGCGACCCGCTCGGTCGCCAGCAGCCGGTCGTTGCAATGGGCGACGCAGAGCGGATAGAGGGCAAAGCTGAGGCCGCCGAACAGGGCGCCAAGCGCCAGCAACAGCGGGCCTCCCGACACCAGCATTGTCAGCGCGGTGCAGACGGCCAGCGTCGCGGCAAAGCAGCCGACGATCACCCGCCGCCGGTCGAGCCGGTCAGACAGGCGCCCCAGCGGCCATTGCAGCGCGACGCCGCCCAGGATGACGATCATCATGAAGCTGGCGGTCGCGCCAAGATCCAGCCCCAGCCGGCGCACATGCACCGCCGCCATACCATAGAAGGCGCCCAGCATCAGCCCGGTCGCGACCGATCCGACCGTGCCAAGCGGTGACGCGGCATAAAGGGCGCGGATGGTGAAGGCCTGCGCATCGACCGGCGCGGGGGCGCTGCTGCGCGTCAGGCAGAGCGGGATGATGGCCAGGGAAATGAGGATGGAGGCGATCTGGAATGGCACCGCCGGCAGGGCACCGCTGGCGCCCAGCAGCAATTGCCCGACCGCCTGCCCCGAATAAAGGGCGACCATATAGGCAGCGAGCACGCTGCCGCGCGTTTCCGCCTCCGCCCGGTCGTTGAGCCAGCTTTCGAGGCAGATGAACACGCCCGCGACGCAGATGCCGTCGATCAGGCGCAAGCAAGCCCAGAAGAGCGGATACTGGACCAGTGCATAGGCCAGCGTGCTGGCCGACAGCAGCGATACGAAAGCGGCAAAGGCACGGATATGGCCAACCTGCCGCACGATCGCCCCGGCCCGCAGCGCGCCGACCACGAGCCCACCGAAATAGGCGGTGGCGACCGCACCGATCGCCATCGTGCCCGCTCCTGCCCGCTCCAGCCGCAGGCCGATCAGCGTGGACAGGAAGCCGCTGCCCGCCATCAGCATGAAGATGGCAAGCAGCAGGCTGCGGACGGGGTGGATCGCGGCGAACATGGGGGATGACCGGGAGCGGATCAGGCCGCGCGCCGATCCTCCGCCGGTTCCGCCCCGTCCTCCACCAGGGCACGGTGCAGCGCGCCCACGGCGGTCTCATAATGATCGACATCGACGATGAACTGGACGTCGACATTGCGGATCTGGTGCTGCATCGCGACGATCGGCACATGGGCATCGGCCAGCGCCTGCAGGGCGTCGGGCACCAGCCCCGGCCGGGCTATGTCGCTGCCGATGACCGACACGATCGCCACCGGCTGGGCCGATATGGCAGCGTCGGGATAGCGCGCCTGCAAATCGGCGATCACCCGCTTCACCGTCGCCGCATCGGCGGACAGATAATGGGTGATGGTGTTGGCGTTCGACGCCTTGCTGACGATCCAGGCGCCATGGTGGGCCAGCGCGTCCAATATCGCCGCGTCATAGCCTTTCACGCCGACCATATCCTGCTCGAAGAACTGAAGCGCCTGCGCTTGGCGCACGCCGGTGACGATCTCGACGCGCGGCGTGTCGGAGACATAGGCGCCGCAGATCAGCGTCCCGCCATCCTCCCGGTCGAATGTGTTGCGCACCCGCAGCGGAATGTCGGTCTGGCGCAGCCCCCGGCCGGCGCCGGGATGGATCGCCTCCATCCCCAGATTGGCAAGCTGGTCCGCCACATCATAATTGGTGCGGCCGATCTTGCGCGCCTTGTCCGTGCCGACCAGGCGCGGGTCGGTGCTCGACAGGTGGAACTCCTTGTGGATGATCGCCTCGCGCGCCTTGGTCAGCACGGCAATGCGCGAAAAGGTCATTTCCGAATAGCCACGGGCATAAAGGCGCACCATGCCCTCGCTGCATCCGGCATAGCCGGTGACGATCGGCAGGGTGGTGGAAAGGTCGATCGGCGCAAAGGCTTGCGTGATCCGGTCGTCCAGTTCGCGCATGTCCTGCTGGTCCCACAGGGTCAGGTCGACAAACTGCGCATTGACGCCCCGATCGCGCAGCAGCAGCGCGGTCGAATGCGCGCTATGCGCTTCGCCCAGCCCCGCCAGCAGTTCGCGCACCGTCACCAGTTGTTCCTTGACGCAGAAGCGACCATGGCTGCGCAGCCGCGCCAGATCGTCGAGACAGGCGGCGACCGCATCGATCCGCATGTCGACAAAGGCATTGGCCTCCGCCAGCCGGTCGGCGCGGACGAACATCGTCGCATTGCGCTCCTGCATGGCGCGGCGCACCGCCTCCATCGCCTGGCGCCAGCCGTCCGCATCCTCGTCCGCCACGAAGCGGGCATAGACACCTGGCTCGCCGCTTTTCTTGTGCTCCAGCAGCAGGTCGGTCATGCCGGCATAGGCCGACACGACGAAGATGCGGTTGTAAAGGTCCGCGCCCTTGCGGCCGGCGATCAGCACATTGTCGAACAATGTCGCGGTCGCGGCCATGGACGTGCCACCGATCTTCTCGACGCTATGGGGATTGCTCATGCCAGCGCCTCTTCCATCAGGGGGCCGGTGATGGGCGTGATGACCGGCGGTTCGCCGCGCGCAGCAATGAAGGCGGGGCGCGGCCGGTCGACACCAAAGGGCGCCTCCAGCCGGTTGGACACCGCATTATAGACCAGAAAGGCATTGGCGCGCGGGAACGGCGTGATGTTGCCGTTAGACCCGTGCATGAGGTTGCAGTCGAAGATCACCACCGATCCGGGCTTGCCGGTCGGCGCGACGATACCATGATGATGCGCCAGCTCGGCCAGGCTATCCTCGTCGGGAACGCCATATTCCTGGCGCTTGAGCGACTGGCGATAATGGTCTTCCGGCGTTTCGCCGACGCAGGTCAGATACTGGCGATGCGATCCGGGGATCAGCATCAACGGGCCGTTATGCGGCGTATTTTCCGCCAGCAGCACGGACATGGACAGCGCGCGCATGCGCGGCATGCCATCCTCCACATGCCAGGTCTCGAAATCGCTGTGCCAGTAGAATTCCTTGCCCTGGAAACCGGGCTTATAATTGAGCCGCGACTGGTGGATATAGACATCGTCACCCAGCAGGAATTGGGCCACGCCGGCCAGGCGGCTGTCCGCCGCCAGCCGCTCGATCACCCGGCTCTGGGCATGGATGCGGAAGATGGAACGGACTTCCTTGCCGCCCGGTTCGGTGATCACCGTTTCGGCTTCCAGCGCATCGGGATCGGCCAGCAGCTTGCGGGCCTCGTTCTGGAGGAAGGCGACTTCCGCGTCGGAGAAAATGTCTTCCAGCACCAGATAGCCGTCGCGCTCGAAGGCATCGGCCTGGTCGCGGCTGATCGGCGCGCCGGCGCTCCAGTCGGCATGGACGACCGGATCATGGCGCGGCAGGAATTCCGCCATGTCGGCATGGCGGGACGGGTAGAGGTCTTTCATGGGACTCCCCCTTTTTTTCAGTCTAGGAATGTTTTGGGCGTGGCTGGCTCGGGCAGGCCCCGAGCCGGCGTCACGCATCAGTCGGCCAGCGCAGGCTCGCGCGCAGCGCTGATATCGGCGGGATAGGCGCCATTCTCGTCATGCACTTCCTTGCCGGTGACCGGCGGATTGAAGGTGCAGGCGCACAGGATATCGGTTTCCGGCCGCACGATATGCTGGTCATGGGCATTGAGCGCATACATGACGCCGGGCGCCAGTTGATGGGTGATGCCGGTGCCCAGATCCTCGATCGTGCCCGTGCCCTTGAGCACCAGCACCGCCTCCAGATGGTTCTGGTAGTGCATGTGCAGTTCCTCGCCCGCGTACATGGTGGTGACGTGGAAGGAAAAGCCCATATTGTCGTCCTTCAGCAGAAGGCGGGCACTTTCCCAGCCCTTGGACTTCACATTGCGGTCGGACTTGCGGATGTCCTGAAGCTTGCGAACGATCATGTCTGAAATCTCCTCTTATTCTGCGGCGACGCCATAGGTGACGGTCAGCGCGGACCGGATGCTCTCCTCGAGAATGTCGAGGCCGGCCGACAGCACGGCGTCCTCGATCACGAGGGGCGCCAGTATCTTGACGATCTCGTCATGCGCGCCGCTGGTTTCGATGATGAGCCCCTGCGCAAAGCAGGCGGCGGTGATGGTCTGAGCGACTTCGCCCGATCCGACGTCGATGCCGCGCATCATGCCGCGGCCGCGCGTCGACAGGCCATGTTCGGCCGCCATCGCGTCCAGCCGCCGTTGCAGCAGCGCGCCGCGCCGGGCGATATCCTGCTCGAACTGCGCATCGCCCCAGAAATGGCGCAGCGCGGCGGTGGCGGTGACGAAGGCATGGTTATTGCCTCGGAAGGTGCCATTATGTTCACCCGGCGCCCATTGATCCAGTTCCGGTCGGAACAGGGTTAGCGCGAAGGGCAGGCCCATGCCCGACAGCGACTTCGCCATGGTGACGATGTCGGGGGCGAAGCCCATGCCTTCGAAGCTGAAGAAATTGCCGGTGCGGCCACAACCGGCCTGGATATCGTCGACGATCATCAGCGCGCCGTGGCGCCTGGCAATCTCGGCGATCCGGCGCAACCACTGCGGCGAGGCGGCATTGAGGCCGCCTTCCCCCTGCACCGTCTCCACCAGGATGGCGGCCGGCGCGTCGAGGCCGCTCGACGGATCGGACAGGCGCCGTTCCAGCAGGTCGGCGGTATCGACATCGGGACCATGATAGCCGTCATAGGGTTCATGGGCGACATGGCTCAGCGGCACGCCCGCGCCGCCGCGCTTGGCGGCATTGCCGGTGCAGGCCAGCGCGCCCAGCGTCATGCCGTGAAAGCCGTTGGTGAAGGCGATCACCAGTTCGCGACCGGTGATCTTGCGCGCCAGCTTGATCGCGGCCTCGACCGCATTGGTGCCGGTCGGCCCCGTGAACATGGCGCGATAATCAAGCCCGCGGGGACGCAGGATCACATCCTCCAGCGTGGCAAGGAAGTCGGCCTTGGCATCGGTGTGCAGGTCGAGGCCATGGGTGATGCCGTCGCCGGCGATATAGTCGACCAGCGCAGCCTTCAGGACCGGGTGGTTGTGACCATAGTTGAGCGTGGAGCACCCCGACAGGAAGTCGAGATAGCGGCCGCCCTGATTGTCGTGCATCCACACGCCTTCCGCGCGGTTGAACTGGCGCGGCATGGCGCGGGCATAGCTGCGCACGGCGGACTCGCGCCGCTCATAAATGGCCGTGTCGGGAATGGCGCTGGTGGGTTTGGGCTGGGTCGTGACGGTCATGCTTTCCAATCTCTCTCAACTCTGTGCCAGGGTCGGCAGCGGGCCTATGCGCGCCTGCCATTCGGTGACGTGGGCGCCGGCAAAATGGGCCTGTTCTTCAAAGCGGGCGGTCTTTTCGATCCGAACGCCCCACCGCCGCGCCAGCCCCTGGAACAGGCCCCAGGAGGCGCGATTATCGTCGGTGATGGTCGTCGTCAGATGGGTGACACCTGCCTGCTCGGGCCGAGCCAGCAGCGCCTCGATCATGCGCCCGGCAAGGCGCTGGCCGCGCGCGGCGGACGACACCGCGACCTGCCACACGAAGAAATTGTCGGGCGCTGCCGGCGGGCGATAGCCCGATACCCAGCCGACCACCGCACCGCCGCGCTCTGCGACGATGCAACTGTCGGCAAAGTCCGTGCATTGCAGCAGGTTGCAATAGGCCGAATTGGGATCAAGCGGCGGACAGGCCGCAATCAATCCGCTGATGGCTGGCCCGTCCGTGGCGACCGGCTTGCGTAAGACGATGTCCTGCCCCTCGCCCGATCGAGAGCGCGCAGAAGCCCGTGGCGGCGAAGCAGCCGCTGTAGCTTGGGAATCGAAGATTGTTCATCTCCCGAATTATATTTTACTCGGAGAAGCAGATTCTCCGGCGAGACGGGCGGTTATATGCCGATCATCAGCGCCATCTTCAACCCCAAAGCCGAAATTATATTTCACATGGTGAAGTATATGGTGAGGAACTTTTGGGCCCGTTGGCGCTTTGCGGGACTTCGCGCTATGCGCCTTCCCATGGATTCCGAAATCGCCTCCCTGACCCTGCGCGCGCTGCGCCGCGTCCTGCGCGCGACCGAAATCGGCAGCCGTCAGCTGGCGACGACGACCGGGCTCACGCCTTCGCAATTGCTGGTGCTGCGGGAAATCGACACGCGCCTGTCCGTCACCCCCTCCGCCGTGGCGCAGGCGCTGCAATTCAGCCAGGCGACGATCACCGCGATCGTCGACCGGCTGGTCGCGCTCGGCTTCGTCCAGCGCCAGCGCGGCGAACGCGACAAGCGCCAGATCCACCTGACCCTGCTACCCGCCGGCCGCGACGCCTTGGCCGATGCCCCCGACCCGTTGCAGAAGCGCTTCACCGATCGCTTCGACGCCCTGCCTACTTGGGAACAGGCCATGATCCTCGCCGCGACGGAAAGGCTGGCCGTGCTGATGGACGCCGATTCGATCGACGCCGCACCGCTGCTCGACAGCGGCAGGATCGACCGGTCGGAACCGCATTGACGACCCTTGTCGGACGCTCAGCGCCCGATTTTTGATCCCCAGGTGCTGACAGTCCGCTTTCCCGGCAAGTGCCGACCAGACCCGGTCGTTCCCATCAACCACCATGAAGGACCGTTCACGCCAAAACCTGATGGGGTGGACGCCCCCGACGGCATCTATGTTCCAAAGTGGAGGTGTTGAAACACCACTGAGAGTGGCGTCCGTGTCGGAAGTTACCACAATCGGTCTGGATATCGCCAAGAACGTTTTTCATGCGCACGGCGCTGACGAGCGCGGTGCGATGGTTTTCAGTCGCAAGCTGACGAGAGCCAAGCTGCTCGACTTTTTTGCCGGTCACATGGCCTGCGTGGTCGCGCTCGAAGCGTGCGGTGGCGCGCATCATTGGGCACGCGAGTTGCAGGCGATGGGGCACGAAGTATGGCTAATCCCGCCGGCCTATGTGAAGCCGTTGGTGAAGCGGAACAAGAATGCCGCGATCGATGCGGAAGCGATCTGCGAAGCAGCGCAGCGCCCCGGCATGTGCTTCGTTGCAGTGAAGAGCGAGGAACAGCAGGCTGCCGGGCTCGTGTTCCGAACGCGCGATCTGGCGGTGCGTCAGCGCACCCAGCTCATCAATGCGATCCGAGGTCATTTGGCCGAGTATGGCTGGGTAGCACCACGCGGGACGGCGCACATGACAATGCTCGCCGATCTGCTTGAAGATGAGGAGATGATCTCGACCCTGCCGGAAGCAGCGCGGCCGATGTTCAAGCTCATGGTCGGGCTGCTGGCCGATCTCGACAAGCAGATAGCCATCTCGACATTCCTCCTATTTACCCACTGGTTTGGGCAAAGCTTCGTCAAGCGGCGCAGGTGCGATTGCACCCACCCCGCCAAAGATTTGCCCGATGATTGAGCTTAGGCCGCCTTATCTTCGGTCAGCTGCGGTGTGTCGTCATTGACGTGCTCGCGGCTTCCGATGGCGATCTTGCGCGGCTTGAGCGATTCCGGGACGATCCGCTGGAGCGAGATCGTCAACATGCCGTGCTCATAGTCCGCACCGCGCACTTCGACATAGTCGGCCAGCTGGAACCGGCGCTCGAACGCGCGGGCAGCGATACCGCGATGAACGAAATCCACACCCTCTTCGTCCTTCTCGGCCTTCTGACCGGAGATGATGAGCTGGTTCTGCTGTGCAGTGATGTCGATTTCGTCTGGACGGAAGCCGGCAACCGCCAGAGTGATCCGGTAGCTGTCCTCGCCCGTGCGAACGATGCCGAAGGGTGGGTAGCCATCCTGCGTCTCGGCGCGAGAGCTGTTCTCGAGCGCATCGAAAAGCCGATCGAAGCCGACTGTCGAGCGGCGATAGGGGTTCAAATCAAATGCAGTTCTCATTTCCAAATCCTCCTCGGTGAGCAATCTGGGCATGAGAGGCGCCGGGAACCAAGAGCCGACGCCCTCTGTCCAACCGGACCCGTTATGGCATCCGGTACTGACAAAATTGGGAAACCAGGATTTGGTTTCAAGACGTACTAAAATTTTTTATTGGTTTGTTTGCAGAGCTTTACAAGAAAAAACCAGGCGCACCGATAAAGGTGGGCCTGGCCGTCTTCCAGGAGAATATGTGGCAGGACCCAGCCCGTTTACGCGGTGAGCCTATCGATGTTCGCGAGATCGGAAGCCCAGCTTTGCATCTGGTCCTTGAGCGCAAGTTTGAGTTTCTTCAGACGGGCAATCAGAACTTCGTCAGGCCGGAGCCGTTTGCTTTCCATCCGGATTTCGTCCTCCAGCCGCGCATGTTCGCGTGAAAGATACTCCAGATACCTCTTGGTCATCATCTCCTCCTCTCTCATTCGACCGATTTTCCGATGTTGCCGCGTTTGGAGCCAGCCTTGCTCGGCAGCTGCCCAGGCAGCGCTGCCGCCAGCAGTGCGCCTGAGGATGGGAGAGCGCAGCGTAAGACCGCGCTCTCCACACCCTGTTAGAAATCCATCGCCGGCATCGGTGCGGGCGTGTCTTCCTTGGGCAGTTCGGCCACCAGCGCCTCGGTGGTGATCAGCAGCGAGGCGACCGAAGCCGCATCCTGCAGCGCGGTGCGCACCACCTTTGCCGGATCGATGACACCCGACTTCACCAGGTCTTCATATTCGCCGGTCGCGGCGTTGAAGCCGTGGTTGTAATCGTCGCCTTCGAGCAGCTTGCCGACGATATAGGCACCGTCCTCGCCTGCGTTCTCGGCGATCTGGCGAGCCGGGGCGCGTAGCGCGCGGCGCACGATGTCGATACCCGACTGCTGGTCGTCATTGGTGGCCTTGAGCCCTTCGAGCGACTTGAGCGCACGCAGCAGGGCGATACCGCCACCCGGCAGGATGCCTTCCTCGACAGCGGCACGGGTCGCGTGCAGCGCATCGTCGACGCGGTCCTTGCGCTCCTTGACCTCGACCTCGGTGGCACCACCGACACGGATGACGGCGACGCCGCCAGCCAGCTTTGCCACGCGTTCCTGCAGCTTTTCGCGGTCGTAGTCGCTGGTCGTGGTATCGATCTGGGCGCGGATCTGACTTACCCGGGCGTCGATGTCGGCCTTGTTGCCGGCACCATCGACGATGGTAGTGTTGTCCTTGTCGATGATGACCTTCTTGGCCCGGCCGAGCATGCCGATCGTGACGTTCTCGAGCTTGGTACCGAGTTCCTCACTGACCACATTGCCGGCGGTGAGGATGGCAATATCCTCCAGCATGGCCTTGCGGCGATCGCCGAAGCCGGGTGCCTTGACCGCCGCGACCTTGAGGCCGCCGCGCAGCTTGTTGACCACCAGGGTTGCCAGGGCTTCGCCTTCGACATCCTCCGCGATGATCAGCAACGGCTTGCCCGACTGCACGACCTGTTCGAGGAGCGGGATCAGCGCCTGCAGGTTCGACAGCTTCTTCTCGTGAATGAGGATGTACGGATCCTCGAGTTCCACCTTCAGCTTTTCGGCATTGGTCACGAAATAGGGGGAGAGGTAGCCGCGGTCGAACTGCATGCCCTCGACCGTTTCGAGCTCCGTATCGAGGCTCTTGGCTTCCTCCACCGTGATTACGCCTTCATTGCCGACCTTCTCCATCGCTTCGGCAAGGATGCGGCCGACGGTTTCGTCGCCATTGGCGGAAATGGTTGCGACCTGCGCGATCTCGCTGTTGGCCGACACCTTCTTAGCATGGCTTTCGAGGTCCTCGACCACGGTGCCGACGGCGAGGTCGATACCGCGCTTCAGGTCCATCGGGTTCATGCCGGCAGCAACCGCCTTGGCACCTTCGCGCACGATGGCTTGGGCCAAAACGGTGGCAGTGGTCGTGCCGTCACCCGCCTTGTCGTTCTGCTTGCTGGCGACTTCGCGCAGCATCTGCGCGCCCATGTTTTCGAACTTGTCCTTGAGTTCGATTTCCTTGGCAACGGTGACGCCATCCTTGGTGATGCGAGGAGCGCCGAAGCTCTTCTCGATCACCACGTTGCGCCCCTTGGGGCCGAGAGTTACCTTGACCGCATTTGCAAGCGTATCCACGCCGCGCAGCATGCGATCACGCGCGTCAGACGAAAACTTTACTTCCTTCGCAGCCATTTTGGCCTGCTCCTTTCTCTTCTTTCGATTGAACTGAAGATTGGGTTGATTGCTTACGCCGCCTTCTTGAGTTCGGCGGTGGTTTCGATGATGCCGAGAATGTCGCTCTCCTTCATGATGAGCAGGTCCTCGCCATCAATCCGCACTTCGGTGCCGGACCACTTGCCGAACAGGACGCGGTCGCCTGCCTTGACGGCGGGTTCCACCAGCTTCCCGGAATCGTCATGCGCACCAGGGCCCACGGCGACCACTTCGCCTTCCATCGGCTTTTCCTTGGCGGTGTCAGGGATGATAATGCCGCCGGCCGTCTTTTCTTCGGCCTCGATGCGGCGAACCAGCACACGATCGTGCAAAGGTCGGAAATGCATGCATAACCTCCATTACAAAGCGAAATGACTTACAGCGCCTCCCCCGGATGATCGGCAGGAGGCAGTGCGCGATCTAGTTTTGCTGAAAACGGCTTCAAGAGGTCGAAATCAAATTTTTCGGCACTCGTAGGTTGCGACTGCCAATTCGCTTTTTCCGTATGCCTTATCAGGGTCTTGACGGTCTGAAATGGACTCACAAAATATGGTGAGCGGAGCAATCCGCAGTGAGTGATCAGCGGCAAGGCAGAAAGGAGGATGTTCCTATGTCGCAACCATTCGCGCGCTACCTGCATCCGTTCGATGTAGCGCATCATCCCTCGCTTGAGCCCGAAGTAAAGCGAGCCATCCTGGCTTCCTGGGCGTCCGATCGGCATGCCGCCGAAAATCATCCTGCAATGCGCCAGCCGCCTGAACTCAAAGCTCCGGTTTCCGTTGACGATGTTATCGCGGCACTGCGCTCGCTTGACGGCCCAAACAGCCAGCCCACACTGCAATGACCGACCGCGCTTTCCTGGTTCAGCTGGAAGGATACGGGCTGACCACGGCAGAAATCTGCTATTTCATGCCGGATCACCCCTCGCTCCTGCAGATTTATGCCTGGCAGGAATACGATGCAGCACCGGATTTTCCGGTGCTGTTCGATTTCCTCGCGCATTGGCGGCGCGAGATCGAGGCGGAGATAAGGTCAGTCCGAATCGCCCATGAGAAAATGATCCGACCAGCGAGCTGGCGTTCGGCGAACGGCGTGATCTCGTGGGATTAGCAGAGCCAGGTGATTGGGCTTGCAGGCACATATTCATTCTAGAGCGGTTTCCACACGATCTGACTCGTCAGGGATTCCCTTCGCGGCGCCGTTGTGATTCAGCCTTCCTGCTGGTGGCAGGAGGCCAGCATGGATGGCACGAACGCTATCACAGGATCTT
>Ga0160473_100388_pt1 | contig 32603 bp, 32 predicted proteins | sample HID1975I_E11MG_FD_108217 | JGI IMG/M metagenome (GOLD analysis project Ga0160473, IMG submission 108217) | Enriched soil microbial communities from UW Madison campus, WI, USA - HID1975I_E11 MG | ecosystem: Environmental > Terrestrial > Soil > Unclassified | place: USA: Madison, Wisconsin... | reverse complement strand
TCGTCGCTCATCACCTCGCCGTCCGTCAGGGGGGCGAGGCCCAGCAGCAGGTGCAGCAGGCTGCTCTTGCCCGAGCCGCTGGGGCCGGTCAGGGCGACCAGACCACCGGCGGGTATGGCCAGGTCGAACCCGGCGATGACCGGCGTGTCGAGGCGGTAGGCGATGGAGACGGCGCGGAACCGGATCGCGGGCGCGCGGGTCAGGACCGGCGCCGGGCCGACGCGGACGGGCGCGGCTGTGTTCAGCGCGGCGGCCAGCGACGGGGCCGCGGCCTCGGCCGCCTGCCGGTCATGATAGGCGGCGGCCAGCCGGCGCATCGGGGCATAGACCTCGGGCGCCAGGGCCAGGACGAAGAAGGCGCGGGCCAGGTCCAGTTGCTCGGGCACGGGGAAGGGCAGCAGCCGCAGCAGGTTGAAGCCGCAATAGACCGCGACCAGCGCGACCGACAGGGCCGAGAAGAACTCCAGCACCGCCGACGACAGGAAGGCGACGCGCAGCACGCGGGCGGTGCGCCGCTCCAGATCGTCCGACGCCGTGGTCAGACGCGCGGCGGCCCGGTCCTGGGCCTGGAAGGCCAGCAGGGCGGGCAGGGCGCGGATGCGGTCCAGAAACAGGCCGGACAGCCGCTCCAGCGCCTCGAACTGACGGCGGCTTTCGCGCGCGGCCGCGACCCCCGCCAGCCCCATGCCCAGCGCGAACGGCAGCAGGGTGAAAATCATGACGCCCGCCGCGACCGGGCTGGCGACGGCGGCGGCCGCGATGATCAGCATCGGCGCGACGACGGCGGCGCGGCGCGCGGGCTCGAACCGGGCGACATGGCCGTCCAGCGCCTCGACCCCCTCGACCACAGCGCTGAGGCCGTCGGGACCGGCGCGACCGTCGAACAGGGCGGACAGAAGGCGTCGGCGCAGGCCGTCCTTGACCGACCCGGCCGCGCGGGCGCCCGTCGCCGCGGTCATCCACGCCAGCAGGCCGCGCGCCGCCAGGGCGACAACCGCCAGCGCCAGCCAGGGCAGGATGGCGAGCCGTCCTTCAGGCAGGTGCGCGATGGCGCCGGCCAGACCGGCGGCGAAGGCGACGGCGGGCGCGGCGTCGGCGATGGCCAGCATCCCCGCCGCCCGACCGGCGCGGCCCAGCAGGGGACGCGTCGCCTCGGCCAGCCATCGGCGGGGATCGATCGGTGCGGCGCCGCTGGGGATCATCGGCAAGGGTCTAGGCGCCGCTCAGGGTCATGGACAAGGGCCTAAATGTCGCTGCGACCGAAGGCTTTGATCGAAATCAAGGCCGACGGTGCTAGGCTTCTCTAACGCAGCACGGCCCGGTCGTGACGGCCCGGCCATTCGGAGCCTGATTCCATGATCGACATGGCGGTCGTCGACCTCTCTCGCCTGCAGTTCGCGCTTACGGCGCTGTACCACTTCCTGTTCGTGCCCCTGACGCTGGGCCTGTCCTTCATGCTGGTCATCATGGAGAGCATCTATGTGATGACCCGGCGGCCGATCTGGCGAACCATCACCCGGTTCTGGGGCGTGCTGTTCGGCATCAATTTCGCCCTGGGCGTCGCGACCGGCATCACCATGGAATTCCAGTTCGGGATGAACTGGTCCTACTATTCGCACTATGTCGGCGACATCTTCGGCGCCCCGCTGGCGATCGAAGGATTGATGGCCTTCTTCCTGGAGGCGACGTTCGTCGGGCTGATGTTCTTCGGCTGGGACAAGCTGAAGCCGCACGCCCACCTGTTCGTCACCTTCATGGTCGCGCTGGGCACCAATCTGTCGGCCCTGTGGATCCTGATCGCCAACGGCTGGATGCAGAACCCGGTCGGCGCGGCCTTCAACCCCGACACCATGCGGATGGAGGTCACGGACTTCATGGCCGTGCTGTTCAACCCGGTGGCGCAGGCGAAGTTCGTGCACACGGTCAGCGCCGGCTATGTCTGCGCCTCGGTCTTCGTGCTGGGCGTCTCGGCCTTCTATCTGCTGAAGGGCAAGCACAAGGGGTTCGCCAAGCGGTCGATGACGGTCGCGGCGGCCTTTGGTCTGGCCTCGTCGCTGTCGGTCGTCGTGCTGGGGGATGAGAGCGGCTATGCCCTGACCGACAACCAGAAAATGAAGCTGGCCGCGCTAGAGGCCATGTGGCGCACCGAGCCGGCGCCCGCCGGCCTGACCGCCTTCGGCATCCCCAGCCTAAAGGACCGGGAGACCCATTATGAGGTCAAGATTCCCTATGTGCTGGGCCTGATTTCGACCCGCAGCCTGGACAAGCCGGTGATCGGCATCCTGGAGCTGGTCGCGGTGGCCGAGGACCGGATCGAGCGCGGCGTGGTCGCCTATGACGCGCTGGAGGACCTGAAGGCCAATCCGAACGACGTGGCCGCCCGCGCCCGGTTCGAGCCGGTCCGTAACGACCTGGGCTATGGCCTGCTGCTGAAACGCTATGTCGCGGATCCGCGGCTGGCCACGCCGGACCAGGTTCAGCTGGCGGCCTGGTCGACGGTGCCGAACGTGCCGCTGATGTTCTGGACCTTCCGGGTCATGGCGGGGATTGGTTTCCTGATGATCGGCCTGTTCGCCACGGCCTTCGTGCTGTGCACCCTGCGCAGGCATGAGACCCGGTGGTTCCTGCGGCTGGCCGTTCTGGCCATTCCCCTGCCGTGGGTGGCCATCGAGTTCGGCTGGGTGCTGGCAGAGGTCGGTCGCCAGCCCTGGGCCGTGGAAGGCGTCCTGCCGACCTTCCTGGGCGCGTCCAGCCTGACCGTGCCGCAGCTGTGGACCACCATCGTCGGCTTCACCCTGTTCTACGGCGCCCTGGCCGTGGTCGAGGTCGGGCTGATCCTGCGTGCCATCAAGAAGGGGCCGTTCGCCGAACAGGAAACCGACGCTCAGCTGGCCGCCGAAGGCGCCCCGGCCGTCGCCTGACCCCTCAGATCAAGGACATACGAAGATGGAACTGCCTCTCGACTTCGCCACCCTTCGCCTGATCTGGTGGGGACTGCTGGGCGTGCTGCTGATCGCCTTCGCCCTGACCGACGGGTTCGACCTGGGCGTCGGCGCCCTGCTGCCCTTCGTCGCCAGGACGGACGAAGAGCGCCGCATGGTCATCAACACCGTCGGCGCCACCTGGGAAGGCAACCAGGTGTGGTTCATCCTGGGCGGCGGCGCGATCTTCGCCGCCTGGCCCTTCGTCTATGCGGTCAGCTTCTCGGGCTTCTACCTGGCGATGTTCCTGGTGCTGGCGGCGCTGATATTGCGGCCGGTGTCGTTCAAATACCGGTCCAAGCGGCCGCACGGCCGTTGGCGGACCTTCTGGGACTGGTGCCTGTTCGTCAGCGGTTTCGTGCCGGCATTGGTGTTTGGCGTGGCGGTGGGCAACGTCATGCTGGGCGCGCCCTTCAGCCTGGATGGCGACCTGCGCTCCTTCTACGAAGGGCATCTGCTGGGCCTGTTCTCGCCCTTCGCCCTGCTGTGCGGCCTGCTGTCGGTGGCCATGCTGGTGCTGCACGGCGCGGCCTGGCTGGGGCTGAAGGCCGAGCGGGGGCCGGTCGCCGACCGCGCCCGCCTGTACGGGACCATCGCGGGCGTGCTCAGCCTGGTGCTGTTCGCGGCGGGCGGCCTGTTCGTGGCCTATGGCGACATCGGCTTCCGCATCACCGGGGCGCTGGACGTCAACGGCGTCTCCAACCCGCTGCGCACGACAGTTCAGGCGGCCTCGGGCGCCTGGCTGGACAACTATGGTCGCTATCCGTGGATGCTGATCGCGCCGGTGCTGGGCTTCCTCGGCGCAGCGGCGGCTCTGGCGGGCCTGTGGAGGCGCAGCGAGCCGCTGGCTTTTGGCGGGTCGTCGCTGTCGGCGGTGGGGATCATCTCGACGGTCGGCCTGTCGATGTTTCCCTTCATCCTGCCCAGCTCGATCCACCCGCAGTCCAGCCTGACGGTCTGGAACGCCTCGTCCAGCCAGACGACCCTGTTCATCATGCTGCTGGTGACGGCGATCTTCCTGCCTCTGATCCTGGTCTACACCGCCTGGGTCTATCGGGTGCTGTGGGGGCGTTCGACGACCGGCGCGCTGCGCTCCAATCCCGACCTGTACTGAAGCCCGAAGAAGGATCGTCCCATGTGGTATTTCTCCTGGATCCTGGGCCTGGGCCTGGCGGTGGGGTTCGGCGTGCTGAACGGCCTGTGGCACGAGTTCCGCCTGTTCGACGAAGGCGACGTGGGGGCCTCCGAGCCGGACCCGGTCGATGCCGACGTCTGATCCGGACGGCGCCGATGTCGCAGCCCTGATCGCCCGGCACGACGCCAACGTTCCGCGCTACACCAGCTATCCGACGGCGGCGCAGTTCACGCCCGCGGTGGGTCCGGCGACCTGGACCGGCTGGATGGCCGAGGCGCCGCTGGACCGGCCGGTGTCGCTGTATGTCCATCTGCCGTTCTGCAAGCGGCTGTGCTGGTACTGCGGCTGCAACACCCGGGCGGTGAACCGGGCCCGGACCATCAGCGACTATGTCGAACTGCTGGCGAAGGAAGCGGCCATGGTCGCCAATGTCGCCGGACGGCGGCTGAGCGTCGGGTCACTGCATCTGGGCGGGGGAACGCCCAACATGCTTTCGCCCGCCGATCTGGATCGGCTGTTCGGGGCGCTGGGCGCGGCGTTCGACATGGGCGCGGTCGGCGAGGTCGCGGCCGAGCTGGATCCCGCCGTCCTGACCGAAGACTGGGTCCGCGCCGCCGCCCGCCACGGCCTGAACCGGGCCAGCCTGGGGGTGCAGGACCTGTCACCGCAGGTGCAGCAGGCGGTGAACCGGATCGAGCCGTTCGCGGTGATCGAACAGGCGACCGGCTGGCTGCGCGCGGCGGGCGTCGGCTCGGTCAATCTGGACCTGATGTATGGCCTGCCGCGTCAGGGGGTCGATCAGGTGCTGGCGACGCTGGAGCAGATCCTGACCCTGCGGCCCGAACGGATCGCCCTGTTCGGCTATGCCCATGTGCCGTGGATGAAGCCGCATCAGAAGCTGATCGACGAGGCCGATCTGCCCGGCGCAAAGGCGCGCTTTGACCAGAGCCAGGCGGCGGCGCGACGGCTGGTCGCGGCTGGCTATCAGGCGATAGGCCTGGACCATTTCGCCCTGCCGGACGATCCGCTGGCGGTCGCGGCGCGGCAGGGGCGGATGCGCCGGAACTTCCAGGGCTATGTCACCGACGCCGCGCCTGTCCTGATCGGCCTGGGCGCATCATCCATCGGCCAGACGCCCGGCGGCTATGTCCAGAACATCACGGTCGAGCGCGACTGGCGCGAAGCGGTCAGCGAAGGCCGCCTGCCCATCGCGCGCGGCGTGGCGTTGAGCGACGAGGACCGGTTCCGGGGTGAGATCATCGAACGGCTGATGTGCGACTTCGTCGTCGATCTGGACGCCGTCTGCGCGCGGTATGGCCGGACGCCGTCCGACCTGACCGAGGCGCTGGCGCGGCTGGCGCCGGTTCAGGCGGACGGCCTGCTGGTCCGCGAGGGCGGTCGCATCCGCATGACCGAGGCGGGCAAGCCGTTCGTGCGGGTGGCCTGTGCGGCCTTCGACACGACCCTGCGCCCGTCCGCCGCGCAGCACGCACGGGCCGTCTGATGGGCGCGCGTCGACGCGCAAGGCTGGACCCATCGGCGGTTTCCGAGAGTTTTGGCACGACAATTCCAGGAGTCGATCATGACGCCGCCCGCCATCGCCCCCATTCACGCCGCCGCCATGGAGGCCATTGTTGACCTGCTTGAGCACGAGCGGTTGATGACGGTGGCGGTCAACCGCCCGGACGGCTGGCCGCAGGCGACGACGGTCGGCTATGTCAGCGAAGGCTTGAACCTGTATTTCGTCGCCGCTCGCGACAGCCAGAAGTTGGAGAACATCCAGGCGGATTCCCGCGTGGCCGTGGCCATCCGCGGCCGGGGCGACGCGCGGGGCGCGGTGGGGTTGTCGATGGCGGCGCGGGCTCGGGAAGTCGTCGATCCGCACGAGATCGAGCGCCTGAACCAGTTGGTGATCGCCCGCTATCCCGAGGCGAACGTCTATGCGCCGTCGGGCCATTCGGTCGCCGTCGTGCACTTGGCGCCCGAGATCGTCACGGCGGTCGGCGTCGTGGACGGCCGCAGCCAGACCCGCACCTTCTCCATCGGCGAGATCGCCCCTGGCGGCGCGCCCGTGAAGGTGGAGCCCAGTGCGGTGTCGCGTCTGTTCTGATCCCCCGCTAGGCTGGGCGCATGACCGATGCGACCCAACCGAACGCCGCCCAGATGGCCTCGCCCTCCTATCGTATGGCGGCGCTGGATCAGGATTTCCTGCTGGGCGATTCCATGCGCGGGGTGCGCTTCCTGCTGGAGTACGCCAAGACCGAGGAGGCGTTGCGCCGGTGGGGCGTGCGCTCGACCATCGTGGTGTTCGGCAGCGCCCGTATTCGCCCCGACGGGCCGGGCCTGCACTCGCGCTGGTATGAGACAGCGCGGCAGTTCGGGGCGCTGGCGTCGACGGAGGGCGGGGCGCTGCTGAACGGCGGCGAGGTGCGCGACAACGTCATCGCCACCGGCGGCGGACCGGGCGTGATGGAGGCGGCCAACCGGGGGGCGGCCGATGTCGGCGCGCCGTCCATCGGCTACAACATCACCCTGCCCCACGAGCAGGAGCCGAACGCCTATTCGACGCCGGAGCTGACGTTCCGTTTCCACTATTTCGCGATGCGCAAGATGCATCTGGCGATGCGCGCCAACGCGCTGGTGGTGTTTCCCGGCGGGTTCGGCACCTTTGACGAGTTGTTCGAGATTCTGACCCTGCGCCAGACGGACAAGGCGCCGCGCATCCCGGTGGTTCTGGTGGACGAGGCGTTCTGGCGTTCGGTGATAGGGTTCGAGGCGCTGGTGGACAACGGCTTCATCGCGCCGGGGGACGTCAAGCTGTTCCGGTTCGCCGACACGGCCGAGGAGATCTGGGCCTGTCTGCTGGCCGGCGGGCTGGAGCCGCACAAGGCGATCGACCCCACGCCCACGACCTGACGACCGTTCGATACTGGACGCGGGCGGCCGGGGGACGCAAAAGGACCGCCACTGAAGCGGAGGTCCCATGTCCGATCTGTTCGCCCGGCCCAGCCCGGCCGATTGGCGCGCCCAGGCCGAGAAGGCGCTGAAGGGTCGCGCCATCGAAAGCCTGTTGCATCTGGACGCCGATGGCCTGGTGATCCGGCCGCTGTATGGCGACCAGACGGGCGTGACGCCGCTGCGCGCGCCCCGCCCCAGCGACGCCGAGGGGCGGGCCTGGGATCTGCGCACCCTGGTCGAGGGCGAGGCGGCGGACGCGGTCAATGCGGCGGTGCTGACGGATTTGGAGAACGGCGCGGCCTCGGTGCTGCTGTCGGGCGCGGTCGTGCGTGACGCGGAGGCGCTGGCCCGCGCGCTGGAAGGGGTGGCGCTGGAACTGGCGCCGGTGGCGCTGGACGCCGGGTTCGACGGCCATGTGGCGGCCAACGCCCTGGCCGCCGTGGCCAAGGGCTCGCCGCGCGCGCAGTTACAATTCCACATGGACCCGATCTCGGCCTTCGCCGAGGCGGGCGAGGCGCCGACCCCGATCGAAGCCCTGATCGCCAAGGCGGCCGAGACGGCCAGCTGGCACGCCGGCGCCTATCCCGAGGCGCGCCTGTTCATGGCGGCGGGCCGGGTCGTGCACGAAGCGGGTGGATCGGCGGGGCAGGAGCTGGCCTTCGCCGCCGCCTCGGCCGTGGCCTATGTGAAGGCCGCCGTCGAGGCCGGACTGAGCGCCGAGCGGGCGTTGAAGGGCGTGGTGCTGGGCGTGGCGGTCGACGCCGAATATTTCGACGCCCTGGCCAAGGTGCGGGCGATGCGCCTGATCTGGTCCAGTCTGTCCCGCGCCTTCGGGCATAAGACGCTCGCGGTCATCGAGGCGCGCTCGTCGCGGCGGATGCTGGCGGCGCGCGATCCATGGCCCAACCTGCTGCGCCTGACCGCCGCGGGTTTCGCCGGGGCCGTGGGCGGGGCGGATGTGGTGGTTCTGGACGGCTTCACCCGCGCCGAGGGCCGCCCCGACGCCTTCGCCCGGCGTCAGGCCCGCAACACGCAGCTGGTGCTGATGGAAGAGGCGAACCTGGGCCGGGTGGACGACCCGGCCGCCGGGTCCTGGTTCCTGGACAGCCGCACGCGCGACCTGGCCGAGGCCGGCTGGGCCGAGTTCCAGTGGATCGAGAGCGAGGGCGGCGTGGTCGAGGCGCTGAAGCACGGCCTGATCCAGCCCCGCGTCGAACGCGCGCGCGGCCTGCTGGAGGCGGCGCTGAAGGATGGCGCGCGCCAGATGGTCGGCGTCACCAAATACGTCGATCCCGATCCGCGTCCCGCGCCGGTCGAGGCTGGCGGGCCGGGCGACGTTCCGGTGCGCGACGGCGCCCTGACCCCGATGCGGTTCGCCGCCCCGTTCGAGATCGCGGCCGAGGAGGCGAGCCAATGAGCGCGTTCCCCGACTTCTCCAGGGTCGATCTGGACCTGACCGCTACCGGCGCGGGTCCGTCGCGTGACCCGTGGTTGACGCCCGAGGGTCTGACAGTCCAGACCGCCTATGGCCCCGAGGCGGTGGAAGGCCTTGACGCCATCCACGGCCTGCCGGGCTTTGCGCCCTATATGCGCGGGCCGTATCCGACCATGTATGCAGGCAATCCGTGGACGATCCGGCAGTACGCGGGCTTCTCGACCGCCGAGGAATCCAACGCCTTTTATCGGCGCAATCTGGCGGCGGGGCAGAAGGGCCTGTCGATCGCCTTCGATCTGGCCACGCATCGGGGCTATGACAGCGACCATCCGCGGGTAAAGGGCGACGTCGGCATGGCCGGGGTGGCCATCGACAGCATCCTGGACATGCGGACCCTGTTCGACGGCATCCCGCTGGACCAGATGTCGGTGTCCATGACCATGAACGGCGCGGTGCTGCCGATCCTGGCCCTCTATGTCGTGGCGGCCGAAGAACAGGGGGTGCCGCACGCGGCCCTGACCGGAACCATTCAGAACGACATTCTGAAGGAGTTCATGGTCCGCAACACCTACATCTATCCGCCCGCGCCCAGTATGCGGATCATCTCGGACATCTTCGCCTGGACCGCGCAGGAGACGCCGAAGTTCAACTCCATCTCCATCTCCGGCTATCACATGCAGGAGGCGGGGGCCTCGGCCGATATCGAGCTGGCCTATACGCTGTCGGACGGCCTGGAATACATCAAGGCCGGCGTCGACGCGGGCATGGACGTGGACCGGTTCGCGCCGCGCCTGAGCTTCTTCTGGGCCATCGGCATGAACTACTTCATGGAGGTGGCCAAGATGCGGGCCGGCCGCCTGTTGTGGGCCGAAAAGGTCGCCGGGAAATTCGCGCCCAAGGACCAGCGCTCGCTGTCGCTGCGCGCCCACTGCCAGACCTCGGGCTGGAGCCTCGCGGCCCAGGACGTGTTCAACAATGTGCCGCGCACCATGGTCGAGGCCATGGCGGCGGCGGGCGGTCAGACGCAGAGCCTGCACACCAATGCGCTGGACGAGGCGCTGGCCCTGCCGACCGACTTCTCGGCCCGGATCGCGCGCAACACCCAGATCCTGCTGCAGATGGAGACGGGGCTGACCCGCGTCATCGACCCGTGGGGCGGCAGCTATTACGTCGAGCGTCTGACCCACGATCTGGCCAACAAGGCCCGCGCCCTGATGGCCGAGGTCGAGGCGGCCGGCGGCATGGCCCAGGCCATCGAGGCCGGCATCCCCAAGCTGCGGATCGAGGAATCCGCCGCCCGGACCCAGGCTTGGATCGACACCGGCAAGCAGACCGTGGTCGGGGTGAACCGCTATCTGAACGACACGCCCGACGACATTCCGATGCTCAAGGTCGACAACGCCGCCGTCCTTAGCGCCCAGATCGACAAGCTGAAGCGTCTGCGCGCCGAGCGGGACCAGGCCGCGACCGACGCCGCGCTGGAGGCCCTGACCAATGGCGCGCGGGGGAACGCAAACCTGCTGGAGCTGGCGGTGCAGGCCGCCCGCGCCAAGGCGACGGTGGGCGAAATCTCGGACGCGCTGGAGGCCGCATTCGGTCGCCACGTCGCCACGGTGAAGACGGTCTCGGGCGTCTATGGCCGCGAGGCGGGGCGCGATCCCAAGGTCGCCCGCGCGCGCGATCTGGTCGCTACTTTCATCGAGAACGATGGCGGTCCGCCGCGCATCCTGATCGCCAAACTGGGCCAGGATGGTCACGATCGGGGTCAGAAGGTCGTCGCCACCGCCTATGGCGACTTGGGCTTCGACATCACCGCCGGCGCTTTGTTCCAGACGCCGGCCGAGGCCGCGCGGGATGCGGTCGAGAAGAATGTGCACGCGGTCGGCGCCTCATCGCTGGCGGCGGGACATCTGACCCTCGTTCCGGAACTGAAGGCCGAGCTGGAAAAGCTGGGTCGGCCGGACATCATGATCGTGGTCGGGGGCGTGATCCCGCCGGGCGACGTCCAGCCGCTGATCGACATGGGGGCGGCCGCCGTCTATCCGCCCGGCTCGGTCATCGCCGAGACGGCCGCCGACATGATCGAAAAGCTGAATCAGCGCCTCGGCTACGCCCAGAAGGCGTAGCCGCGAAGGCTCAAGGGTTGGCGTCAGGGGCGTTCGCGGCCCGGCAGGGCGGCGACTTCGTCCGCCGTCAGCTTCCTGATGACGCGGACGCGGCACGGCGCGTCGCGCGAACCGCGGATGGCGATGGCCGCGTCATCGCCGCCGCACAGGCGGTCGCCGCCCGAATACAGGGGGCTGATGACGATCGAGTTGGCGGTGTCCAGGTCGCGACAGAAGCCGGTGGACTGAAGCTCGAACACCTCGTCACGCCCGGCGCGCAGATAGACCGTCTGGACCGACCCGGTCCGGAAATTGGTCACCTGGGACGAGGAAAAGCACTGGCGCGCGCTTTCGGCCGGGACGGCGGCGTCACCGCTCGCACCCCCGGCGCAGGCGCCCAGCAGGGGCAGGGTCAGGGCCGCAAGGGCGGTCAGGGTCGTGGCGCGCATCGTCGTCTCCCGGGGGGCGTATTGAAGCTAAGCGTCCACCTTCACCGTTGGTTGCGCAAGGGAGAGGTGACGATCCGGTCGCAGGCGCTCGGCGAAGGCGCGGGGCAGGGGTGAAGGCGTGTCCGACACCAGGGCCGCGACATGCTCGCCCAGCAGCGGCGCCAGGCAGAAACCGCGTGAGCCCAGACCCGTCAGCACGAACAGGCCGTCCTGCAGCTGTCCGGCCAGAGGCAGGCGGTCGGGTGTGGTGGCGCGGACGGCGGCGCGGCGGCGAACGCCGGTTCTTTCGATCCGGCCGGCCAACGCGGGCAGGCGGGCGGCCAAAGTCTGGCGGTTGCGCTCGCTGTCCTCCGGGCGAGGTTCGCAGTCGGTCTGGCCCCGGTCATGGGTGGCCCCGAACAGCAGGCCGGACGGCGTCGGCGCGGCGTATCCGCCCCAGGCGACGGGCGGGGCGGTCACGCCCTCGACCCAGTCGGCCTGACCGCGCACCGGCGACAGGCCCAGATCGGCCAGCGCGGCAGAGCCCCACCCGGCGGCGATGACCACGACCTCGACCTCGGCGATCAGGGCGTCCTGCGCGTCCAGCAGGCGCCAGCCGGCGTCGATGCGTTCCAGCCGGGCGACCTGGGCGGTCAGGCGGCTTGCGGCCCCCGCCAGCCACGCCTCCAGCACCGGCGCGGACTGGATGGCCAGGGCGTCGCGCATGAACAGGCCGCCGGTCTGGACAGGCTCGCCCATTCGCTGGGCACAGGTGGCGGCGTCCAGCGTCGTCATGGCGCCGTCGGTCCAGATGTCCTGGGCCGCGACCTTGGCGAATCGCGCGGCGTCGCGCGGCGCCTGTTCCAGTTGCATGACGCCCTGCGCCAGGACGGCGCCCGGCACGTCGCGATACAGCTGGGCGGCGCGCAGCAGCGCCTGGGCATGCAGGCCGGCGATGACCGCGTCGCCCGCATCCAGACGCGGCGTCACCAGCGAGGCGGGAAAGCCCGAGGCCCCGGCGCCGGGACGGTCCTGCTCGATCAGAACCACCTCATGGCCGTCGGCGGTCAGGGCGCGCACGGCGGCGGCGCCGGCGATGCCTGCGCCCACGACGGCGATGCGGCGGCGGGGCAAGGGGCGGGGGGCGCCATCGCGCCGAGCCTCCAGCCGTTCACGCTTGCGGCCATGGCCGGGACGTTTCTCGACGGTGAAGCCCTGTTCAGTCAGCGCACGACGCACGAAGCCGGCGACGGTGAAGGTGGCCAGCCGGGCGTCGGGCGCCGAGCGGGCGGCGACCAGCGCCATCACCTGCGCCGACCACATGGCGGGATTGAGCGCGGGCGAGAAGCCGTCCAGGAACCAGGAGTCGGCCATCCCGTCCCACTGCGACAACGTCCATTCGACCTCGCCCACAGCCAGGTCCAGGGTGACGCCGAACGCCGGCAGATCGATGCGGTGGAAACCGGGCGTGGACGGCGGCCAGGCGGCCAGCAGGGCCTCGGCGATCGGGGACATTTCCGGCCAAGCGGCCAGGGCGCGCCGAGCCTCGTCAGCGGTCACGGGAAAGCCTTCGACCGAGAAGACGTGCAGCCGTCCGCCGTCCGGGCGATGGCGCCGCCACAGGTCGATCAGGGCGATGATGTTCAGGCCGGTGCCGAATCCCAGTTCGGCGACGGTGAAGCGGTCGCGCCCGGTCCAGGCGTCGGGCAGGCCGCAGCCCTGCAGAAAGACGGCGCGGGTTTCCGCTAGACCGTCGTCCTTCGAAAAATAGACGTCGCCGAACCGGCCCGAGCGCGGCGAGCCATCGTCGGCCCAGAACAGTTGCGGGGAGGCGTCGTCGGAAGCGGACATGCGGGGGGCTCTAGCACCTTGCGCGCATGAAAAAAGGGGCCGCCCGAAGGCGACCCCTTTCTCGCTCCACGACCCGGAGGCCGTGAAAGACCGAAGTCTTAGTGAGCAGCAGCCGGAGCCGGAGCGGCGGCAGCGTCGGCAGCCGGGGCAGCGGCGGCAGCTTCGCCAGCGGCGGCAGCAGCGTCGGTGGCGGCGGCGTCGGCGGTCGCAGCAGCGTCAGCGGCGGTGTCGGCAGCGGCCGAAGCGTCGGCGGCGGCGTCTTCAGCCTTGTCGGTGGCGGCGGGTTGGCAAGCAGCCAGGGCCAGAGCGGCGGCCGAAGCGGCGATCAGAGCGGTGATGCGCATAGTTTTTTCCTTCAGAAGGGTGTGCGGGATCATGAACCCCCGCAGCCCGGAGATAACGGGATCGTGAGAAGAAGCGCAAGCGAAATTCTCACGCGTTCGTGATCTATCGTTATCTGACGAAAAATCGAATGCGCCCGGCCCGTCGCTATTGGGTCGGCGAGGTCTGCGCCGAGTTCTGGGGCGGGGGCGTCTGCGCCGGGCTCGTGGGCGTCGCAGCCGGCGTCGTGGCCCGGTCAATCGCAGCCCCCGCGTCGGATGCGGCCTCGGTGGCGGAGGCAGAGGCGTCCGCCGCGGCGTCCGCGGCCTGATTGGCGGCTATGGCCGCGGTGTCGGCGGCGGCGTCGGCCGTCATTTCCTCGGTTCGATTGCTTTGCGGCTGCTGGCAGGCGGCCAGGGTGAGACCGGCGCCCAGGGCCAAGGCGACAGGCAATGTCAGGGTCCGTCGAAGGGTCATGTCAGGGCTCCTATTGCGCCGGGGGACCGCCCTGGGGGCGATCCTCGGGCAGGGTCGGTGGCGGATTCTGGGGCACTTCGGGCGCCGGCTCGCCGGGGGCGAGGGCCGGCGGCGGCGTCATGGCCGGGCCGGCGGTGGTGGTCGATTCGGTGGGCGCGGGCGTCATCGCGGCGCCGTCGGCCGAGGGCGGGGCGGCGTCGAGGGGCAATGTTTCGTCCGCGCTCTTGTCCGGCGGACTGCAGGCGGCCAGCGACAGAGCGAAAAGGGCCGAGGCCCCGGCGAGGATCGTGCGCATCACATTTCCCTCCTTACGTTCGGAAGGAGAACAGGCGAGCCGTGCTGACGTTCCCGTGAAGCGTCGTGAATGGCCCGGAGTGAGGCTGGGGCGTCAGGCGTCGGTGGGGGCGGCCGACAGGGCCTCTTCCATCTCGATGAAGGACGGTTGGGCCAAGGAGGGGATGTCGCCCCGGCCGATCTCAACCGAGATCTGGGCCGCGTTGCCATGGAGGTGGGCCACCAGCACCGACTGGATGATCTTGTAGTAGGCGCCGTCGCCGTTGATGATCCCGGTCAGGCGCGTAGCCAGCGGGCCGACCAGGCCATAGGCCAGGAACACGCCCAGGAAGGTGCCGACCAGGGCGCCCCCGATCATGCCGCCCAGCACTTCGGGCGGCTCGGTGATGGCGGCCATGGTCTTGATGACGCCCAGCACTGCGGCGACGATGCCCAGGGCGGGCAGGGCGTCGGCCATGTTCTGCAAGGCGTGGGCCGGCTCCAGCGCCTCGTGATGGTGCTTCTCCAGCTGCTTTTCCATGGCGTCCTCGATCTGGTGCGGATCCTCGAGGTTCATGGTCATCATCCGCAGGGTGTCGCAGATGAAGTCGGTGGCGAAGTGGTCCTTCAGCACCTTCGGATATTTCTGGAAGATGGTGGACTCGGCCGGGCGCTCGATGTGGCTTTCCAGAGCGATGACGCCCTTGGACTTCATCGTCTTGGTCAGTTGGAACAGCAGCGACAGCAGGTCCTTGTAGTCCTGCTTCTTCCATTTCGATCCGGCGAAGACCTTGCCGAAGCCGCCCGCCACGCCCTTGAGCGTCGATGGCGCATTGGAGATGAGCAGGGCCGCCACCGCCGCGCCGCCGATCATCATCATTTCATAGGGGAGCGAGTGAAGGATCACCCCCATCTTGCCCCCGGCGATGGTGTAGCCGCCGAAAACCATCGCGAAGAGCACGACGATGCCGATGATCTGGAACATGGGTGGCCGGGCGTCCTGAAGCAGAGGACGCCCAGTCTGGGGGTTAATGATTAAGGGCCGGTTGCAGCCGCGAAATCAGTGTTCATCCGCCCTTACAGACGCGCCTCGCCCGACAGGATGTTGGCTAGCGCCTTCTCGGTCAGCTTCTGATAGCCTGCCTTGCCGCCGCGCACATACAGCGGGCCATCGACCCTGGCCGGATCGAAGCCGTCTTCGACCAGGTCCACCTTGCGGTATTTGAAGGTGCCGGTCGTCTCGGCCGCCTTCATCAGGCGAACGAACAGGGGGCGGGCATAGGAGGGCAGTTGCTCGTCCGTCCAGGCGGCGAAGGCGGCGGCGTCGAACTTGCCGTCCAGCACCAGGGCGACCATCCCCGCCTTGCCGTCCTGGCCGGGAACCGGGACGCCGTAAGCGATGACTTCCTGAACCCCCGGCGCGTCGGCCAGCCGCTGCTCGACCTCGGCGGTCGAGACGTTCTCGCCCTTCCAGCGGAAGGTGTCGCCCAGACGGTCCATGAAATACAGATAGCCGTCGCGGTCCTGACGCATCAGGTCGCCGGTGCGGAACCAGCGGTCGCCGCGCCTGAACACGTCGGTCAGGATCTTCTTTTCCGACGCCTTCTTGTCGGCGTAGCCCGAGAAGTCATGGCGGATGTCAGAGGCGATCTGGCCGATCGCCTCGCCCGTTTCGCCGGTCGAGACCAGACGGGCCAGGCCGTTCTGCCCGCGGATCGGCTCGCCCGTTTCGGGGTCCAGCGCGATCAGGCGGATATTGATCTGCTTCTTCAGATAGCCGGGCACCCGGCCGATCGAGCCCGCCTTGCCGTCGAAGTTGAACAGCGAGACATTGCCCTCGGTCGAGCCGTAGAATTCCAGGATATGGGGTATGGCGAACCGCTTCTGGAAGTCGGGCCAGACGTCGGGACGCAGGCCGTTGCCGAACGCCAGCCGCAGCTTGTGCGCCCGCTCGTCCTCGTTTTCGGGGCAGTTGACCAGATAGCGGCACAGCTCGCCGATATAGACGAACATGGTGGCGCCCGACGCCTTGACGTCCGGCCAGAAATTGCTGGCCGAGAAGCGCCGGCGGATGATCAGCCGGCCGCCGTTCAGCAGCACCGCGCCCACCCCGACCAGGCCGCCGGTCGAGTGATACAGGGGCAGGCAGTTATAAAGGGCGTCCCTGGGCGTCGAGGCGGTGGCCCCGGCGAAGGCGCGCATATAGGTGCGGGCGCGCGAATGCGGAATGCGCGCCGCCTTGGGCAGGCCGGTCGTCCCGGAGGTGTAGATGAACAGGGCCGTGTCGCGATTGGTCAGGCCCTCGCGGATGCCCCGGTCGGGCCGCACGGACGAGGCGCTGCGCACCGGGCTGTCCAGGCCGCGCCGGTCATTGGACTCATCGCCCGGATTCAGCCCCAGCACCCACAGCATCAGGTTACGCTCGACGTGGGGCCGAGCCTCCTCGACCTGGCGCCAGCAATCCTCGTCCGAGACGACGTTGAAGGCGCCCGAGATGCTGAGGCAGTGGGCCAGCGCCGCGCCGCCCAGATTGTTGTTGATCAGGGCCGTGGCCACGCCGACCTTGGAGAAGCCCAGCCAAGCGGCCAGATATTCGGCCCGGTTGTGCATCACCAGGGCGACCGTGTCGGAGCGGCGCAGGTTCCGCCCCTTGGCCCAATGGGCGAAGCGGTTGGCCAGGGCGTCCAGCTCGCGATAGGTCAGGCTGCGGTGTTCGTCCTGCACCGCGATGTTGTCGGCGAATTTGTCGACGGCTTCCTCGAAGTCGTCACAGACCAGGACGGGGCTGTCGAGGGCGATCGGCTTGATGCGGTTCAGCAGTCGCCGCAGCCCCCCGATGAAACGGAGATCGCGCCGAATGTTCGCCACCAGACCCATAGCCGCGTCCGCTCCTGTTACTTGTGTCGCCCTGACCGTGATGGACAAGGGGCGGGGCCGGGTCAACCGCGGGGGGAATTCTGAATCCGCCCTGATCCGCCTTTCGCCCAGACAGTGGCGCCTTTGCCCTTGTGACGCGGCGTCAATTAAGTCGGCCTCGGCGCCGTCTTGCCTGTAGCGCTTTCGCAAGCGTAACTGTGGTCCGGGAGTCGGCGGCACGGGGTCGCGATCACGACTCCGGGGACCGTTCGACCATGCGCGCCATCTTCATCGCCGCCGCCCTGCTGGCCCTCGCCGCGCCTGCGACGGCCCAGGATTACAACGCCTCGGCCTTCTATGGCGACGTGCGGCTGTCGCCCGGCTTCACCCCCGATCCGCATCTGATGGCCTTGCAGGCGGGCGGGTCGATCGACGCCAGCACGCGCGAGAGCGGCTGCACCGGCTATATCTCGGAAGCGCCCGATGTGCGGTTGTACTGGGAGGGGCAGGGGACGCTGCCGCTGCGGATCTCGGCCATCTCGAACGCCGATGTGACCCTGGTGGTCAACGGGCCGAACGGCGACTGGTACTGCGACGACGACAGCGGCGAGGACGCCAATCCGTCTGTCCCGCTCAAGGCGACGGCCGGCCGCTATGAAATCTGGGTCGGCACCTATTCCAGCGGATCGATCAAGAGCGCCGTGGTGTCGATCTCCGAGGTCCAGTCGTTCTGACCGGCGCGTTTCCGGGGCGGAAAAGCGGCGGGCGTCGGCCAATCATGGCTATACCGGACCCTTGTCGGGGCAAGGGCTGAATTAGCGGAACCGCGCTCGCGGACGGCTGTTCTCGTGACCAATGTTACGGGAGACAGTTCATGTCCATCAGCTACACCAACGAGCCTGACACCATCCGCACCGACGAGCGTCCTTTCGTCCCGGCCTATGCCCGGACCACCGCACGCAAGCGCGGGAAGATCCGCACCTGGATGATCCTGGCGCCTATCGGGGCGGTCGTGCTGGGCGGCGCTGCTGTGGCGATGCTGATGGGCGGCGAGAACACCACTCCGCTGGTCGAGCCGGAAGCGGCCAGCGCCCCGCTGGTCGCGCCGCTGACGCCGGTGGCGCCGCCCGTCGCCGCCCCGGTGGTTCCGACCGCGCCGATCGAGGCCGCGCCCGTGGCCGTTGCGCCCACACCCGCTCCGGCGGCGGCCCCGGCGGCTCGTCGCGTCGCCCCGGCTGCACGTCCTGCGGCGCGCGTGGCCCCGCCGGCGGCCGAGCCCGCACCCGCCACCGCCGCGCTGAACGCTGAACCCGCGGGCCCGCGCCCCTATCAGCCGTCGACGCCGACGGTCGTGGTGACGCCGACCGCGCCCGCCACGCCGGCGCCGACGACCGCGCCGATCGTCATCCAGCCGTAAGCGGCAGGAACATTCCTGAACGATCCTTCGCCGGGCGACCTTGAGTGGTCGCCCGGCGCACCATATCTGGGACCCCGCGACCGGACGTCGCGCTCGCCCCGGTCGGGCGGCCAGCCGGGCGACAGGGGAGGGCGGATGGCGCCGGTCATCGAAATCCAGGGTCTGACCAAGACCTACAAGTCCGGCCAGCAGGCGCTGAAGGCTGTGGACCTGACCATCCGCAAGGGCGAGATCTTCGCCCTGCTGGGCCCCAATGGCGCGGGCAAGACCACCCTGATCAGCATCGTCTGCGGGATCGTGACGCCCTCGACCGGGACGGTGCGGGCGGACGGCCATGACATCCAGGGCGACTATCGCAAGGCGCGCGAGCGGATCGGACTGGTGCCGCAGGAGCTGACGACCGACGCGTTCGAGACGGTGTGGAGCACGGTCACCTTCAGCCGCGGCCTGTTCGGCAAGGCCCCGAACCCCGGCCATATCGAGCGGGTGCTGCGCGACCTGTCCCTGTGGGACAAGAAGGACGCCAAGATCATGACCCTGTCCGGCGGGATGAAGCGCCGCGTCATGATCGCCAAGGCGCTGAGCCACGAGCCCAACATCCTGTTCCTGGACGAGCCGACGGCGGGGGTCGATGTCGAACTGCGCCGCGACATGTGGGCCCTGGTGCGCCGCCTGCGCGAACAGGGTGTGACCATCATCCTGACCACCCACTACATCGAAGAGGCCGAGGAGATGGCCGACCGGGTGGGCGTGATCCTGAAGGGCGAACTGATCCTGGTCGAGGAAAAGACCGCCCTGATGAAGAAGCTGGGCAAGAAGACCCTGACCCTGTCGCTGGTCGAGCCGCTGTCCGCTATACCGGCGGGACTGGATGACTGGGCGCTGGAGCTGGCCAACGACGGGCACGAGCTGGCCTACAGTTTCGACGCCAACGCCGAGGACACGGGCGTGCCTCTGCTGCTGCGGCGGCTGGAGACGCTGGGCGTCAATTTCAAGGATCTGCGCACGCGCCAGAGCTCGCTGGAGGATATCTTCGTCGGCCTGGTCCATCGCGAGGGGGAGGCGGCGTGATGAGCTTCAACGGTCATGGCGTGTGGGCCATCTATCGCTTCGAGATGGCGCGCGCCCTGCGCACCCTGTGGCAGTCGGTGGTGACGCCGGTCATCACCACGGCCCTGTATTTCGTGGTTTTTGGTGGCGCCATCGGCAGCCGCATGACCGAGATCGACGGCGTCCCTTACGGCGCCTTCATTGTGCCGGGCCTGATCATGATGAGTCTGTTCACCCAGTCGATCTTCAACGCCAGTTTCGGCATCTATTTCCCGAAATTCACCGGCACCATCTACGAGATCCTGTCCGCGCCGGTGTCGCCGCTGGAGATCGTCATCGCCTATGTCGGGGCCGCGGCGACCAAGTCGGCGGCGCTGGGCCTGATCATCCTGGCGACGGCGGCCTTCTTCGTGCCGCTGCAGATCCTGCATCCGTTCTGGATGATGGCCTTCCTGATCCTGATCTCGGTGACGTTCAGCCTGTTCGGCTTCATCATCGGGGTGTGGGCCGGCAATTTCGAGCAGTTGCAGTTCATTCCCATGCTGATCGTGACGCCGCTCAGCTTCCTGGGCGGGGCCTTCTATTCGATCGACATGCTGCCGGACGCCTGGCGCACGGTGACCCTGTTCAATCCGGTGGTCTATCTGATCTCGGGATTCCGCTGGGCCTTCTACGGGACCAGCGACGTGGGCGTGGGCGTCAGCATCGGGGCGACCCTGGGCTTCTTCTTCCTGTGCCTGGCGGTGATCGGGTGGATCTTCAGGACGGGCTATCGGTTGAAGGCGTGACGGCGTCAAAAAACGGACCCAGTTCGTCGCCAGCTTCGGCGCCTTCGCGTTTCTGAAGCACGCCGACCGGCGCGGGAGTCTGTATGTCGTCACCCCCTGATCCCAAGCCCTTCGCGCGTCGTCCCATCGAATGGGGTCGCCCGCCCGCCACCGTCTTCCGGGCCGGCCCGCTGCCGAAAGGCGGGACGCTGCCGCCGCTGCCAGAGCCGCCGAAGCCGGCTGCGCAGCGCCGGAGTGGAGGCGTGCTGCAGGGCTCGGCCATCCCCACCGCGCCGCGCCCGACGCCCCCACTGTCGCTGGACCCGCTGCCGCTGGACGCTGCGCCGACAAAGGTCGAGCAGCCGGCGATCCCAGCGGAGGGCCCGGTGGAGCCGCCAAAGGCCCGGCGCCTGCCCGACCCCAAACCGCGCCCTCTGCCAGACGCGCCTGTCGTCGCCGAACCCGAGGCTGCGCCCGTCACGCCGGTCAAGGCGGCTGCGCCCGTGATCACGCCGGAAGAGCCTGTCGCTGCCAGCGTCCTGACCCGCGCTGCGCCCAAGACTTCGCGCACACCGCTGTATGCGGGGGCGGCCGTGGCGGTTCTGGCTGTCGCGGCCTTAGGGATCTGGCTGGCGACCCGCCCGGCTGGTCCCGCCCCTGCGCCCACCGTGGCTCCGCCCGTCTCGGAGCCGGTGACCATCGTTCCGGCGGCTGAAGTCGCCCCGGCGCCCCTTGAAGCGGCTCCGGCTCCCGCCCAGCCCGTGGCGGCCCCGGTCGCTGCGCCCGCGCCCCCGACCGCCACAAGGCCGCAGCCGACAAGGCCGGCGCCTGCGCGCCCGACCCCCGCTGCGGCGGACACGCCGACAGCGCCGCCCCCGGCGACCGTCGCAGCGCCCCCGCCCGAAGTGGTGATCGTGCCCGCAGCGCCTGTTGGCCCCCCGCCGACCCCGGCCGAGGCGGCGCCGGCTGATCCGAACGCGCCCATCGCCACGCGGCCGCAGCCGCTGAACTGACGGTCCCTTAGCGCTGGGGCAGGGTCAGGTAGCCGCGCTCGACCATACGGCGCAGGGCCTCATAGGCCTCGGCCAGTTCTTCATAGGCGGTGCGCGCGGCGGTCAGGCGGGCGATCTGGTCGGCCGTGGCCGGGGCGCCGGATTCGGCCAGTCGCACCGCCTCGGCGGCCCAGCGGGCGCGGGACTGGGCGGTCAGGACGGCCAGCTTCTGGAAGGTCGAGGGATCGACGCGGGACAGGGTCTGGCCGATCACCTCGCGGTTCGAGACGAAGGCGGCGTAGTCGATCTGCTCCAGCAGACCGCGCAGGCGGCGCTGCTCCTGCGGGTCGGTGTCCTGCGGTTCGAAATGATCCCGCTGGCGGCGATAGCTCTGGGTCTGGATGGTCGACATCGCGGTGCTCCCGAAGGCTATGAGGCAGGCTGGGCCGTGTCGGTTAATGCGAGGTTGCGGTCCGTCCCTGAGCAATTGGACCGCGCGGAGCCAGCTTCAGCCGCTCATGATCCGGCGCCCCGCGGCCGCGCGGACAGCGCATGGGGCGGTAATCGGTCGAGTAGCAGAGGCGCGCCTCGCGGAACCAGCCGTCAGTGGTGGCGATGAAGACGCCCTCGCGGTGCAGGCCGGGGTTGGCGGCGACGAAGGCGTCGCGGATGGCGCCGGCGGTCAGGCGCGCGGCCGGGATGGCCTCCAGATCCGGCTTGTTCAGGCCGTTCCAGAGGGTGGCGGCTTGCGCGAAATAGGCCTCGGGGCTGTCCCAGCCGCAGGCGCCGTGGGCGGCCCATTCGTGCTGCTGCAGGCTGGGCGAGGGGGTCATGCAGAAGTTCGCCCGCACGGTCGCGACCGGGATGCTGGAAACCGGCTTGCAGTAGCGCGGGTGGCGGTCGCCGCCGCCATTGGGCCACAGGCCGTGCAGGGTCAGGCCGAAGCGGTTGTCGCGGCACTGGTGGTCGGCGTCGGGATAGTCCTTGCCGCTGCGGCAGGCCTGGGGCGACCAGCTGACGGCCAGCATGTTGAAGGCGGTCGGTACGTCGCGGACCACCTCATCGGCGGGCGGCGTATAGGGCCGGGCAGGGCGCAGGTCGGCGGGCACGGCGCAGGTCGCCCCGGCCTGGGCGATCACAGGCGCGCCCGAAGAGACTTCTGCCTGGGGCGGCAGGCCGTCACAGGCGCCGAGGCCCAGCAGGGCGGCGGTCAGCAGGGCGAGACGGGTGCGCATGAGAGGGCCGCTCCTGGGGGCGAGGATGCGGCACGCCTAGCCCGGCGCGCGGCGGGGGTCCACCACGGCCGTGTGACGGAACCCGGCGCCCCCGGCCGCGCTTTCATCCGGGCGAGCAGAATGGGGAGAGCGTCCATGCCCGGAACAGAGAGCGGACTGGCCTTCGAGGCGGCCCTGGAAGAGGCCATGGCCATGATGGAGCAGGGCGACACCCTGGACCAGGCCCGGTTCGACGAACTGCTGGCCGAGATCGAGAGCTGGCGCCCCCGGCTGGAGGCGGTGCCGCAGGACGACCCCCGGGCCGAGCGCGCCCGCGACCTGCTATCGGCGGCCGACGCCCTGGAGGCCCGGGCGGCCCACGGCTCGATGGACGAGGTCAACTCCATGCTCACGCCGCTGATGGGCAAGAAGCAGGCCTGACCCCGTCCGGGGCGTCATCAGCGGCGGTAGCAGCCCGCGCCGGCCCACAGCAGGTCGATGGTCGCATCCTGGCCCGACCGCAGCACGCGGCCATAGACGCCGTCGAGCGCGAACTCGCGGCCCTTCACCGCGTCCATCAGCATGAAGCCGGGATTGGCGGCGCGCAGGGCGGCGACGGTACGCCCGAAGACGGTCCCGGCGCGGTTGCCATAGGTCCCTTCCAGACGGGGATCGGCGGTCCAGCCGACCAGCTTTCCATCCTGGAAGCTGAGCTTCAGCCCCTTGCCCCAGTCCGCCTGGGCCAGCGCGCCGGTGCGGCACTGTTCCTGGCTGAGCGTGGGCGGGGAGCCGAAGACGCCGCTGACATGGGCGATCACGTCGGCCTGGGACTCGCCAAAGGCCACGGAGCGCTGGGTGTTCACCAGGCGGAAGCCGTGCTGGTCGATGACCCCGGCTGTCTGGGGTGGGGCGGCCAGGGCGGCGGTGGCCAGAACGAAGGAGAGGGCCACAGAAGAGGCCAGGGCGGAGAGGGGGGCGAAATGTTTCATGACCTGATCCTTACGCAGGCGCAGAGGCGGGTGGGACGTGTTGCGACGACGATGAGACGGAGAATCCGCGCCTTCGCCCCGCCTTTCATCAACCGGGCGCCGACCCCATCTGGGGGCGACCGTTCCAGGAGCCCCCGCATGACCGACGCCGCCACCCCCGCTCGCCCGCTCAAGATCGACTTCGTCTCGGACGTGGTCTGCCCCTGGTGCGTGGTCGGGCTGGGCGGCCTGACGACCGCGCTGGAGACGCTGAAGGCCGAGGGGATCGCCGCCGACATCCGCTTCCAGCCGTTCGAGCTGAACCCCGACATGGCGCCCGAGGGCGAGGGGATCGTCGCGCATATCGGCCGCAAATACGGCGCCACCCCCGAACAGTCGGCCCGGAACCGCGAGATGATCCGCCAGCGCGCGGCGGAGGCCTGGAAAGACCTGAAATCTCCGATTTCAGGTGGGGTCGGCTTCGACATGCGGATGGGGCCGGACAGCCGCATCTGGAACACCTTCGACGCGCACCGCCTGCTGCACTGGGCGGGCGAGGCGTATCCGGACCGGCAGCAGGCCCTGAAACAGGCCCTGTTCAGCGCCCACTTCACCGACAACCGCAACCTGACCGACGCCGGCGTGCTGACCGCAGCGGCCGAGGCGGCGGGGCTGGACCGGGCCGAGGCGGCCGAGGTGCTGGCGTCCGGCCGCCACGCCGCCGCCGTGCGTGAGGCCCAGGCCCTGTGGCGCTCGCGGGGGATCAACTCGGTCCCCGCCGTGGTGGTCGAGGGCCAGTATCTGATCAGCGGCGGCCAGCCGGCGGCGGTGTTCGAACAGGCGCTGAGGGAAATCGCGGCCAAGGCGTGAGGCCTCGTCCTTCTCCCCTCGGGGGAGAAGGTGGGCGCCGGAGGCGCTCGGATGAGGGGGCTTTGTCCGCGTTCAGGCCGTCAAATGTCGGGCGTGGGGCCGGTCGCCCCCTCATCCGCCTTGCTCCGCAAGTCACCTTCTCCCCCGAGGGGAGAAGAAGGCTCCCTCCCCGGAAAAACAGGGTCTGAATCGTCTGATAGGTCTGAAATCGGCGGCGGGCTGTCGGGGAACAGGACGGCGTGGAACTGCTGGATCTTCTCCAGCCGCAGGTCGATCAGGCGGCGCTGGCGCGGGTCGTGGATGTCGGCGGCGGCGGCGTCGCGGGCCAGGTCGCCGATGTTCTTCACATGACGGTTCAAATGGTTCAGCCGCTGTTCGTCAGCCTTGTCCGCCGCCTTCTCCGCCGCCTGGGCGTCCTTGTCCGCCTGATCCGCGCTCTGGGCCGCCAGCGCCAGCAGCCGCTGGTGCAGCCGCATCCACGACGCCGCCTCGGTCGCCCGGCCGCGCAGCACGGCGCGGTTCATCCGCACCAGGGCGTGGCGCGCCATCTGGCCATAGTCGGGCAGACCCGCCTCGATCTCGGCGTCCAGGTCGACGGGCTCGGGATCGGGCTGATCGCTGCGGCGCCAGCCCTCGACCTTGGCGCGATGGCGCAGGGTCCCTTCACGCAGGCCGTAGCGGGCGCACACCATCTCGGCCGAATCCCCCGCCAGATAGTCCTCCCGCGCCCGCGCCCAGATCGCGTCCGAGGCGCGGCGACGCCCGCCCCGCGCCGGCTCGCGCTCACGGAAATGGGCGTCGTGGCCTTGCCAGCGGTCATCGGTCCCTCGAGTCTCGAGCCAGCGATCGCGGGCGACGAAATCCGCGTTGGTCAGGGGGGCGTCGTCGCCCCGTTCGTCGTCATTCGGCCCGACATAGTCCGGTCCGGGCGGGGCGCCGCCGGGCGGATAATAGGTGACATCGCCGTTCTCGTGCCGCGTCCACACGCCCTGTTCGACGACGGGCGATTCATACTCGTCCATGACTCTCTCCCTCGCCCCGGGATCGGAGCCTCGCCACAGGCTAGCCGCGCGGCACGTCAGGATGGGACGTGGGTTCCCGGGCCTGCGCTGCTACGCGGCTTGCCGAAGGATGATGAAAGGGAGGGGACGTTCTTTCCTTCTCCCCTTGCGGGAAGAGGTGGGCGCCGCAGGCGCTCGGATGAGGGGGCTCGCTCCGCTCAAGACTGCGGCGCCCTCTGGCCCGAATCTTCAACCGCTCACGCGCCTCCTCATCCGACCTCGCTCCGCTCGGCCACCTTCTCCCCACAAGGGGAGAAGGATCAGGCGCGCCGCCTCGTCCGGATTGACGAACTGAAACGCCTCGGCCCGCTCACGTAGAGACCCGTTGATGAAGGTGGTCTTTCCAGCGCCATTCGGCTTGGCGAGGAGGACAAGGGCAGGCATGTGTTAGCGCTTCATTTTCAAGCTCTCGCCCATCTGCAGGACGTAGTTGGCACCCTCCAACCCTTTGGCGTGGGGACCTGCCCAGATGATGTAATAAAGGGGGCTACCCCTCGTGTTTCGAATGAGCATCGGTTGAGAGACATGTCCAAACGCGCTTTTCAGGTTCGCACGATAGAAACGTAGAAGGCGGTCTGTAGCGTCGGAGCGTTTTGTGATCGTACTCCCAAACAGGCTGTCCTTGGTTTCGTACACTTCTTCGTACCAGCCGGGCCCAAAAAAGCTCTCGAGCTGCGCACGCCAATTGGGCCGGATGTCCGGGTTAACGGTCGCGAGCCTATTGATGCACATGTGAAGCGGGAAATTTATAATCGCTTCAAATACTTTTGTGTTTGCGAGGGCTTGTACGGAGGCCCACGGTAGGTGAGCGCCGAATGGATCGAGGAAAGCTACGCCTCGATGGGTTCTCTTCGATATATTTTGCTGGAGGAGCCACGAGATCTGCTCTTCAGCGCTTCCTTGCCTGACGTCGATCTTACACTTTCCGTCGTACTCGCCTTCAAGTGCTCGGAGCTCCTGGACCCGCTTCGGATCGGCGTCCACGAACACGTAGCGACTGAAGGGATTTGTGACTTCAAGAGCGCGCCTCGGACTTCCAACGACAATCTGAGTTTTCTCAGGGGACTGATCCTCGTCGAAGAGTGAGCTGTCGAGCGAATCCGATCTGGAAATGGGTCGAAGATTCGCGACCCCACCGCCAGCGAAGGCATCAAAATAGACGGTCCTGCACCAAGTCTGCTTCTTCAGAACGGTTGTGTAATACTCGAGGTAGGCGGCTAACGCCGCCAACTTCTGTTCGGCCCACGGGCCGACCTCAGCCAGATCCGACTCTTCTGTCATTCCGCCGGTATAGCAGAGCTTCGCAACGGAAGGTTGTTCCATTCGCGCCCATGGAGAAGTCGCCCGGTCGCCTTCTTATTCTTGCCTCCCCACTGCTTGAAGAAAAAGGCAGTGCCAGCCGCAAGGCAAGCGAGGCGGATTTCATCGACCCACTTCTCTTCCATAGGCCGCGATCTGGGGCCGGACTCTCCGCCAACGATAGCCCAATGAATGCCGTCCAACTTTGCGCTTCGGACTGAGCCGATTAGCGGCTCAAATGACACGAACCGGACAATCGCTGGGGTAGCTCGCAAATCATCAAGCCTCGAGAGGACTGCGGCATCCTCAACGCTCGTGCCCAGCCAAACATGTTCCAGGGCGGGCAGATTGAGAAAGGTCAAAACCTCTCGCATCCTCTCCGGGCGTTTGGTCAATATCTGATACGTGTGGTGCGGGGTTCGCTCCATGACCGACCACACACGGGCGATGAACTCGGGCGGCACGTCGGCATGGAACAGGTCCGACATTGAGTTGACGAAGATTTTGCGCGGCTTCTTCCACTTGAGCGGAATATCGAGCGAAGCCTCGTCGAGCCGGACTTTGCCCGTCCAGACGTACCGTTGGCCGCTCTTGCGCGTTAGTCCCTCGTACTTTGGGACCCCCATCGCTTCCAGCCGCGCGGCCATTCGCATAGCGTAGCAGTTGGTGCAACCCGGCGTGATGACCAAGCAGCCAGCGACCGGGTTCCACGTCGCGTCCGTCCATTCGATAGATGTCTGGGACATGAGAACAAACCATGAACTAATTGTGCTTGAATCGCAACCATGGCTGGTTTTGGTTAACTGACTGATTCCAGAAGGCCCCTCACACCTTCACCTCGATCTCCCCGCCGCCAGCCCTGAACTTCTCGCTCATCGCCTGCATGCCTGCCTCGGCGTCCAGGCTGCCGCCTGCGTCATTCTGCGCGCGCGCGTCCCGGCGGATGTCCTGGCTGATCTTCATGCTGCAGAATTTCGGGCCGCACATGGAGCAGAAGTGGGCGGTCTTGTGGGCTTCCTTGGGCAGGGTTTCGTCGTGGTATTGGCGGGCGGTTTCGGGGTCGAGGCCGAGGTTGAACTGGTCTTCCCAGCGGAACTCGAACCGGGCGCGGGACAGGGCGTCGTCGCGCAGGCGGGCGGCGGGGTGGCCCTTGGCCAGGTCGGCGGCGTGGGCGGCGATCTTGTAGGTGATGACGCCGTCCTTGACGTCCTGACGGTCGGGCAGGCCCAGGTGTTCCTTGGGCGTGACGTAGCAGAGCATGGCGGTGCCGAACCAGCCGATCATGGCCGCGCCGATCGCGCTGGTGATGTGGTCGTAGCCGGGGGCGATGTCGGTGGTCAGCGGGCCGAGGGTATAGAAGGGCGCCTCGTGGCAGTGCTTCAGCTGCTCGTCCATGTTCTCCTTGATCTTGTGCATCGGCACGTGGCCGGGGCCCTCGATCATCACCTGGCAGCCGTGGTCCCAGGCGACCTTGGTCAGCTCTCCCAGGGTGCGCAGTTCGGCGAACTGGGCCGCGTCATTGGCGTCGGCGATGGAGCCGGGGCGCAGGCCGTCGCCCAGGGAGAAGCTGACGTCATAGGCGCGCATGATGTCGCAGATGTCGGCGAAATGCTCGTACAGGAAGCTTTCCTTGTGATGCGCCAGACACCACTTGGCCATGATCGAGCCGCCGCGCGAGACGATGCCGGTGACGCGCTCGGCGGTCAGCGGCACGAAGGGCAGGCGGACGCCCGCGTGGATGGTGAAATAGTCCACGCCCTGCTCGGCCTGTTCGATCAGGGTGTCGCGGAAGACCTCCCACGTCAGGTCCTCGGCGACGCCGCCGACCTTCTCCAGCGCCTGATAGATGGGGACGGTGCCGATGGGGACGGGGCTGTTGCGGATGATCCAGTCGCGGATGTTGTGGATGTTGCGGCCGGTCGACAGGTCCATGACCGTGTCGGCGCCCCAGCGCGTGGCCCAGACCAGCTTGTCCACCTCGTCCGCGACGTTGGACAGGACGGCCGAGTTGCCGATGTTGGCGTTGATCTTGACCAGGAAGTTGCGGCCGATGGCCATCGGCTCGACTTCGCGGTGGTTGATGTTGGCGGGGATGACCGCCCGGCCGCGCGCGACCTCGTCACGCACGAATTCGGGAGTGACGTAGTCGGGGATGCTGGCGCCGAAGCTCTCGCCATCCCGCGTGGCGCTAACGCTCGCGGCGCGGCCGCTCGCTGCTTGAGCGCCCTCGCTGCCGGGTTGGCCACGGAGGCAGTCGCGACGGAGGTTCTCGCGGATGGCGACGAACTCCATCTCGGGCGTGATGATGCCAGCGCGGGCGTATTCCAGCTGGGTGACGGGGCGACCGGCGACGCCCTTGAACACGCGGTGGCGGGCGGTGTCGAAGGCGGGGGCCAGGTGTTTGCCGCTGGCGTGGCCGTTGTCTTCGGGCCTGACCTGTCGCGGGTTGGCCTCGGGCGCGATGTCGCCGCGCGCCAGGCGCCAGTCGGGGCCGATGACCGGGGCCAAGCCCTGGTTGATGTCGATGCTGGCGGCGGGGTCGGTATAGGGGCCGGAGGGGTCATAGACGGTGACCGGCGGCTCGTTCGCGCTGGGGTGGACGGCGATCTCGCGGAAGGGGACGCGCAGGTCGGGATACAGCTCGCCCGCCTGATAGACCTTGCGGCCGCCGGGGCGCGGGCCGACGGGAACGGCGCCGGTCGCCTGTTCGACGCGCTTCTTGGCGTCTGCCAAGGGGGTCTCGGTGATGTGCACGTTCATGGCGGCCTCTTCCTTCGCAAGAGGGTCCGCCGGCGTGAGGCGAGGACGGTCTCCGGGCGCCGAATGGCGTGGAGCCGACATATTCCCATCCCTTCGCCGGCATGACCCGGATCAGGTTCGACGGGTCAGAGGAGGAACCTCTATCTCAGCCGCTCGATTGCGACCCCCCGGAGAACGGCGCGACCCTGACGCCGGACGGGGGCGGGGTCAAGCGGCGGTTGCGGCCAGGCTGGCCATGATGAAGGGATTAGGGCGCGGACCAGCCCTTGACTGCGACTTGCGCGGGACGGGGGGCCGCGCGCGGGTCGGTGTCGAAGCGCAGCCAGGCGACGGCGTGGCCCCGGCCGGGGACGTAGTCGAGGGTGGCGGTCGCGGTCTGGTCGCCCAGGACGCCCTCGATATCGACGGCGGCGGCGGTGTCGAGGCCGGCGTTGGCGACCTGGACCTCGGCGACATGCCCCAGCGGCGTGGTTTCGACGCGCAGGATGCGGGCGCTGAGGGCGGGCGGTTCGTCGGGCAGCATGGCCTCCCACAGGATGGCGGCGACGACCCCGAGCGTGACGATCAGGCCCAGGGCCGCCATCGCCCATTGCAGGACGGGATGGCCGGGGGCGGGGGCGGACTTCGGTTTCTTGGGGGGCATGGGGCTCTAGACCAGCAGGCGGGCGGCGGCGGCGCCGATGGAGGCGGGGAAGCCCAGCACGACGACGGCCTGGATCACGCCCGACACGCTGTGCCCGTCGGTGCGGCCGAAGACGAACAGCACGAACAGGCTGACCATCAGGGCGATGGCGTAGCCGGGCAGGGTGAAGTGGAAGACGGCCTTGAGCGGATGGTCCGCCTCTTCCTGGCCGGCGAAGCCCGCCTCGAACACGATCAGGTGCAGCAGGGCGATCGACACCGCGACCAGGCCCAGGGCGTGCAGGGGCGTGGCCTTGTAGGCGATCAGGATCATCTCTTCGGTCGGGGCCAGGTTCAGGGCGAAGAACAGGGCGCCCGCCGCCATCAGGAACAGCTCGCCGGCATAGGAGGCCGCGTCCTCGTCGCCGTCCTGGCCGCCGCCGTCGCCCGCCAGCTGACGCCGGGCCAGAAGGGCGCCCATGGCCCCCGGCACGGCCTGCAGCGCGATCATGCCCAGGGTCTCGCGCGGCGAGGCGTCCCACTGGATCACGCCGAACAGGGCCAGCAGGGCGGCGGCGGTGACGAAGCCGACCGCCAGGGCCGCCGCCGTGTCCATCAGATCGTTGCGCAGCCCGCGCCGGGCCGAGAAACCGGCGTAATAGGCCAAGCCGTACAGCAGCGGCAGGCCCGCCCCCACGAACAGCAGCATCCGCCACCGGTCCATGGCCACGCCCTGGGCCCACATCTCCATCGTCATCAGCAGGGGGATGCTGAACAGCAGCGCGCCGCCGAAGGCGCGGCCCAGGTCGCGGGCGTAGCCGACTTCCCGGCGCAGATCGAAGGCAAGGGCGCTCATGCCCCCGGCAACGCTCGGCGCCGAGGAAGGTTCGAGCCTACTGGATCGCGGCGGCGCGGGTCAGGATGTCGTTCCAGTCGATCAGGTGGAAGGCCGCAATCACTCGCCCCTGCGGATCGTGCGGGTGCATGCGACCGCGCGGCAGGTCGCCGCGCGCCCGGCCGTTGCGGTTGTGCCGGACGAAGACGGTGCGCAGGTCGGTGGACGGGCGGCCGTCGGCATAGACGCTTTCGTTGATCGCCAGGCGCGGCTCATCGTTGTTGCCGGTTTCACGCGTCAGGGCCGGGCGCGAGGTGTTCAGCCAGATGCGGCCATCGGTCAGCAGGCAGCGCGCGCCGGTCGCCGACTGCTCGGCCGACCCGGCGCAGTTGATGAAGTCCGGGTTGAGCGTGATGATGATCGCCGGTCCGGCCGAGGTCGACTTGATCCCGCCGGGCATGCGCTCGTTGGCCCCCGTGTTGGGAATGATGGTGTGCAGCTCCAGCTTGATCTCGCCGCGCATGACCCCGCGCGCCTGGCTGTAGCCTGTGATGTCCAGCTCGGGCTGAAGGCTGGCGCCGTGCAGGTTGCGTAGCGGAACCGAGGCCAGGACCTGTTCGACGATGAACTGCATGCGCCGCTCGAACAGGGCGTCTTCCGCTGCGGTGGAGCGGCTGCGGGCGATCTTGGCGGCCCAGGGGCCGGGTTCGACATAGCCGCGCTCTTCCTGACCCTGGAAGGACGGGTTGACGTGGTCGGCCGGCAGATAGGGCGCCCGCCAGTAGTCGATGATGTAGCGGTCGTAGTCCTTTTGTCCGTCCGCGCGCATCGGGCTGTCCCAGCCCGCGTTGGGGAAGAGCGGGGGCTTGAACCGCCGGTGGCCGGGCATATTGTCCTGAAGCGCGACCATGCCGGCGGGCGGGCGCACACCGGCGCTGAGCTCGACCGCGTTCGACGGGACCGGCGTGCGGACCGGATATTCCCGCATCTGGGCCGAGGCGGCAGTGGCGACCGTCAGCGCGCAGGCCAGGATCAGGGCGAAGGAAAGGGGCTTCATCGGATATCCTAAAGGCGGTCTGGGATCAGTCGGCGCGGGGGGCGGAAGGGCCGTTGGCCTGGTCCACCACGGCTTTCCAGTCGGTCAGCCAGGTGGCGGCGATAGCGCGGGCGCGATGATTGTCCGGCCCCATGCGGCCTCCTGAATCCGGGTTTCGGCTGGGGCCGTCGATGACCAGGATCTGGATGTCGGTGTCCGGTCGTGAGCGGTCGTACAGATCCGGATTGGGGATCAGCGGCCCCTGGCCCGAGCGGTATTCGCTGACCCACAGCGGGGCGGAGAGCGTGTCGACCAGCGCCTTGTGCCCCATGGTCTGCAGGCCACGATAGCGGCCGGTCGGGGCCGCCAGTTTCGAGAAGCAGTTGGAGCAGATCTCGAGCGACATCCAGTCCATCGAGGTCCAGCGCCAGCGCCCATCCGGCAGTTGGACCGGGTTGGTTGTCTCGGGGCCGAACTGGATGTTGAGGGAATAGCCCCACACCTCGGTTCCGGACGCGTCCTTGTCGCGGTGATAGCGGATCACGGTGCGGGTGTTCACCCGGTCGGAGCGGCGGATGAACGGATAGGCCAGGACGGCGTCGCGCAAGCGGTCGGCCTGGGCGTCCAGCACGCGCCGGATCGCCGGCGGGGGCGGGGCCTTGGTCGAGCCATGCTGGGTGGTGAAGACGATCTCGCCCAGGCGGGGCTGGAGGCCGGGGCGTTCCTTGGCGTTCGGCCACTGTTCCCAGAATTTCACCAGATAGTGCCACCGTACGGGCTGGCCGCCGTGTTCGCCGGTGGTCAGGGGGCTGTTGCGGCCGGCGTCGACCGGCAGGTTATCCTGCAGGCTGAGGGCCAGCATCTGTGAGTTCTGGGCGTCGTTGCGGGACACC
>Ga0160473_100381_pt1 | contig 33200 bp, 30 predicted proteins | sample HID1975I_E11MG_FD_108217 | JGI IMG/M metagenome (GOLD analysis project Ga0160473, IMG submission 108217) | Enriched soil microbial communities from UW Madison campus, WI, USA - HID1975I_E11 MG | ecosystem: Environmental > Terrestrial > Soil > Unclassified | place: USA: Madison, Wisconsin... | reverse complement strand
CGGGGTAGGCGCGTCGGTTTCGTCGTACGTCCTGTACTCAGGCACCGAACGTGGGCCATCCATGGCCCACTCGCGCCTACCCCGGAGGGGACGGTGCAAGGCGCGTTATTTCCCCACTTCGACCAAGCAGCATTTGATCTTCGATCCGGCATCGGGATCTGTGGGGCGTCCGGGGGCGGTACCCCTTATCGGAGGCATGTGGCGACATGGATGTCGCCACATGAGCTCAAGTCCATGGATGGACGCTTTTGGCGTCCCCCGATAAGGGGTACCGCCCCCGGGCGCCACGCGCAGAGCAAAGAGAGCCGCTCTTACGAGCAGCGCTGCAAAGAACCAAATGTAGAAATAGCCCCCCTTTGTTAGGGGGGCGCGCCGACAGGCGCGGGGGTAGGCAAGGTGTGGGCCTGGCCCCTGGAGTTCGCGTCGCGAACTTCAGGGGCGCGCCGACAGGCGCGGGGGATAGGCTTACTTCTCTGTTTCAAGCTGCTTGCGAATCTGCGCATCCACCGCCGCAATCGCAGTCATGTTCATCACCCGGCGCGAAGTCGCACTGGTCGTGAGGATATGCACCGGCTTGGAGATGCCCATCAGGATCGGCCCGATCGCCACGCCATCGGTAAACACCCGCACCAGGTTGTAGGCGATGTTCGCCGCTTCCAGGTTCGGCAGCACGAACAAGTTCGCGCGACCCTTCAGCGTGCTATTCGGCATGATCTTCTGCCGCAGCGCCTCATCCCACGCCGTATCGCCCTGCATCTCGCCATCGATGTTGAGCTTGGGATTGCGCTTGAGCAACAACTCCCGCACATCACGCATCTTCAGCGCATCACGCGACGCGTGGCTGCCGAAATTCGAATGCGACAACAGCGCGATCGCCGGCTCGATGCCGAACAACTTCAAGCGGTATGCCGCCTGCAAGGTCGCCTCGGCAATCTGCTCGGCCGTCGGATCTTCCTGCACGTGCGTATCCAGGAAGAAGAACGCACCCTGCTGGTTGATCACGCCCGTCATCGCCGAAGTCGAACTGACCCGCGGCTCCAGCGGAATCACGCTGCGCACATACCCCAGCTTCTTGTGGAAACGGCCCACCACGCCAGTCAACATCGCGTCGGCTTCGCCGCGCGCCACCATCACCGCCGCGATCAGCGTCGGCCGCGAGCGCATCAGCTCCTTGGCCGCGCTCACCGTCACGCCACGGCGCTCGGTCAAACGGTGGTAGTACTGCCAGTAATCGTTGAAGCGCGGATCATCGAGCACATTGGTGATCTCGAAATCCTCACCCGCCGTCATGCGCAGGCCCATGCGTGCAATACGCGATTCGATCACGTCCGGACGACCGATCAGGATCGGGAACGCCAGGCCTTCGTCGATCACGCTCTGCACTGCACGCAGCACCACCTCTTCTTCGCCCTCGGCGTACACCACGCGCTGCTTGTCGGCGCGCGCCGCGTCGTACACCGGCTTCATCATCAGGCTGGTGCGGTAGACGAACTGGCTCAGCTGGTCGCGATACGCCGCCATGTCGGTGATCGGCCGCGTCGCCACGCCCGAATCCATCGCCGCCTGCGCCACGGCCGAAGACAGCTCGACCAGCAGGCGCGGGTCCAGCGGGCGCGGAATCACGTAGTCCGGGCCGAAGCTCGGCGTTTCACCACCGTAGGCAGCGCCCAGGTCCGAGGCCTCGCGGCGCGCCAGGGCGGCAATCGCGCGCACGCAGGCGACCTTCATCTCCTCGTTGATCGAGGTCGAGCCCACGTCCAGTGCGCCGCGGAACAGATAGGGGAAGCACAGGACGTTGTTGATCTGGTTCGGAAAGTCCGAACGGCCGGTGCCGATGATGGCGTCCGGGCGCACCGCGCGCGCGGCCTCCGGCATGATCTCCGGATTCGGGTTGGCCAGGGCGAAGATCACCGGGTTCGGCGCCATCGTCGCGACCATCTCGGGGGTCAGGATGCCCGCCGCCGACAGGCCCAGGAAGATGTCCGCGCCCTCGACGATCTCGGCCAGCGTGCGCTTGTCGGTATCGCGCGCGTAGCGCGCCTTTTCAGGGTCCAGGTCGGTACGGCCGGTGTGCAGTACGCCGTCGCGGTCATAGGCCAGGATGTTCTGCGGGTCCAGGCCCAGCGACACCAGCATGTTGACGCAGGAGATGCCCGCCGCGCCCATGCCAGTGGTGGCGAGCTTGATCTGGCCGATCTTCTTGCCGGTGATCTCCATCGCGTTCAACACCGCCGCGCCGACGATGATCGCGGTGCCGTGCTGGTCGTCATGGAACACCGGGATGTTCATCCGCTCACGCAACTTGCGCTCGACGATGAAGCACTCCGGCGCCTTGATATCCTCGAGGTTGATGCCGCCGAAGGTCGGCTCCAGCGAGGCGATGATGTCGACCAGCTTGTCCGGATCCTGCTCGTTGACCTCGATGTCGAACACGTCGATGCCGGCGAACTTCTGGAACAGCACGCCCTTGCCTTCCATCACCGGCTTGCCCGCCAGCGGGCCGATGTTGCCCAGCCCCAGCACCGCGGTGCCGTTGGAGATCACCGCCACCAGGTTGCCGCGCGCGGTGAGCTCGCTGGCCTGCCGGGGGTCCTCGACGATGGCCTGGCAGGCATAGGCCACGCCCGGCGAGTAGGCCAGCGACAAATCGCGCTGGGTCAGCATGGGCTTGGTCGCGATGACCTTGATCTTGCCCGGCGGCGCCATGCGGTGATAGTCGAGGGCGGCCTTCTTGAACTCGTCGTTGGACATCGAGGTTTCTGCGTGATCTTGGGCGCGGGCGGTGCGCGGAGATGGGCGATTCTACCCCGTCGGCGCGACACGCTGGCTGTCGCGCAGCTGTCGAAGCGGCCGTGGCGGCATGCTGCAATGCGGCGCGACCGCGCCCTGCGAAGGTGCGCGGCCGGCCGGCTCAGGGGTCAATCCGGGCTCTTTTCATCGATCGGCACGAACGCGGCCGCCAACGCGGGCGGTGCCGCGTAAGGGTCGTCGCCCTGGTCGAGCACGCGCTGCAGCTGGTCGCGATCCAGCGCGTTCTCCCAACGCGACACCACCACCGTGGCCACCGCGTTGCCGATGAAGTTGGTCAGCGAGCGGCACTCGCTCATGAAGCGGTCCACGCCCAGGATCAGCGCCATGCCGGCCACCGGCACTTCGGGCACCACCGACAAGGTCGCCGCCAGGGTAATGAAGCCGGCGCCGGTCACGCCGGCCGCGCCCTTGGAGCTGAGCATGGCCACCAGCAACAAAGTGATCTGATGCCCCAGCGTCAATTCGGTATTGGTCGCCTGGGCGATGAACAGCGCGGCCAGGGTCATGTAGATGTTGGTGCCGTCGAGGTTGAACGAGTAGCCGGTTGGCACGACCAGGCCCACCACGGACTTGCTGCAACCGGCCTTCTCCATCTTTTCCATCAGCGAGGGCAATGCCGATTCGGAAGACGAGGTGCCCAGCACCAGCAGCAGCTCGGCCTTGAGGTAGCGGATCAGCTTGAGGATGGAGAAGCCGCACAGGCGCGCCACCAGGCCCAGGATCACCAGCACGAACAGCAGCGCGCTGATGTAGAACGAACCCACCAGCCACGCCAGGTTGATCAGCGAAGCCACGCCGTACTTGCCGATGGTGAAGGCGATCGCGCCGAAGGCGCCGATCGGCGCGGCGCGCATCAGGATATGCACGAGGCGGAAGACCGGGGCGGTCAACGCTTCGAGGAAGTTCTGGATCGGCCGGCCGCGCTCGCCCACCATCGCCAGGGCGATGCCGAACAGCACTGCCACGAACAGGGTCTGCAGGATGTTGCCATCCACGAACGCGCTGACCAGCGTGTTCGGGATGATGTCCATCAGGAAGCCCACCAGGGTCAGGTCGTGCGACTTCTCGACATAGCTGTGCACCGCGGTCTGGTCGAGGTCGGCCGGGTTCACGTTCATGCCTGCGCCGGGCTGCACCAGATGGGCCACCAGCATGCCCACCACCAGCGCCAGCGTGGAGAAGAACAGGAAGTACACCATCGCCTTGGCAAAGACGCGACCGACGGTGCGCAGCTGGGTCATGCCGGCAATGCCGGTGACGATGGTCAGGAAGATGACCGGCGTGATGATCATCTTCACCAGTTTGATGAAGGCGTCACCCAGCGGCTTGAGCGATTCGCCCAGCGCCGGCTCGTAATGGCCGAGGATGGCGCCCAGCACGATGGCCACCACCACCTGGAAGTACAGCTGCCGATGTAGCGGTAACTTCGGCTGCGGCGGAAGGGAACCAGGGGTCGCGACATGCATGGCGGGCACTCCAAAGGGCGGATGCGCCGAGTGGCGATCCTGCGGCCACTTTTTAGCGCAGCATGCGCTGCTGCACGGATAACCTATTGGTACTAGATGGCAGGTTCATCACGTGGCGGGCCTTTAGAATCAACATTCCGGCACACCGGCCGTTATCAGGATGCAACGCATCCCGCGGCCGCCCCCTTGCCGCCGGTGGTCCTCCATCAGAAGATTCCCGCCATGAAGCCAACCGTTCTGTTCTCCGCCCTGTGCCTGTGCGCCTTGCCCGCCGCAGCCTCCGCCGCCAACTTCGACGATTGGCCGACCAAGTACACCTTCGATGACGGCACCGAGCTGGCCGGCACGCTGAACTTCGCCTACGACACCAACGACTTCTCCGGCGACGACCGCCTGGAGGACGACAACGGCATGCGTCGGCGCGAGTTCGGCGCCACGCTGAAGAAGAAGGGCGTGTACGACGCGATGGTGTACTTCGACTTCGAGGCCCATACCTGGCTCGACGTGTTCCTGCGCATGGAAACCAAGGCGCTGTTCGGCAGCGACTTTGGCCGCATCCGCGTGGGTTACATGAAGACGCCGGTGGGCCTGGACGGCAATACCAGCTCGCGCGCGACCAGCTTCATGGAAGTGGCGCTGCCGGTGCAGGCGTTCTACGCCGGCCGCCGCACCGGCGTGGAGTGGACGTTCGAGCAGCCGAAATACTTCCTGCAGGCGGGCGCCTATGGCGGCAAGGACCTGCAAGGCGACAACCCCGGCACGATGCAGGCCGTGCGCGGCGTGTGGACGCCGATCAAGGCCAATGGCGACGTGCTGCACCTGGGTTTGTCGGCCTCGGTGGAGAATCCGCGCGGTTACCACAATGGCCGCGATGAGCATTTTGACCCGGCAGGTCGCTTGCGCGCGCGTCCGGAGGCGGGGCTGACGGACGTGCGGCTGGTCGATTCGGGCACGCTGACGCCTGTGGACCAGATCCGTCGCGCTGGATTCGAGGGCATCTGGATCCACGGGCCGTTCTCGGTGCAGGGCGAGGCGTTGCAGGCCAAGATCACGCGTGATGACGGGCTGTCCGACTACTCGGCCAATGGCCAGTACGTTTACGGCAGCTGGATCGTGACCGGCGAGACGCGCCCTTATGCGGCCGGTGCGGTGGCCAACGTCAAGCCGGCGCACAACTATGGCGCGGTGGAGTTGCTGGCGCGTTATAGCCGGCTGGATTTGCAGGACAACGGGATCGATGGCGGCCGCCAGCACGATTGGACGTTTGGTGCGAACTGGTACCTGACCAGTCATTTCAAGTTCCAGGCTAATTACGTCAAGGCGGATGCGAGTCGTCGTGGCATTCATACGACGCCGGATATCTGGCAGCTGCGGGCGCAGGTGATGTTCTGAGGGTGTGCCCGTCGGGCACCCCTCAACTCGTTCCTTGCGGCATCCCTCACCCCGTGCCCTGCGGGCACCCCTCACCCGCCCTTCGGGCACCCTCTCCCGCAAGCGGGAGAGGGGAGTGCGGTGTTGTCCATCGCACGAAACGGAAAAAGCGCAACCCCTCCCCTCTCCCGCTTGCGGGAGGGGGTGCCCGAAGGGCGGGTGAGGGCGCTTGCGGGCCAGCCAAAAACAGGCCTCCCGCATAATCCCCCCACACCATGCCCCTGCCCGGCCGCCCTCGCCTTCTGCTTCTCCTCCTGCTGATCCTGGGCGGCATGGCACTCTGCATGGCCACCGCAGCCCATTTCGCCGGCCAGCGCGCCCTGCAGGAAGAAAGCGCCAACGTCCGCCGCCAGCTCGATCTCTACGCCCAAGCCCTGCTGCAACGCATCGATCGCTACCGCACGCTGCCGCAAGTGTTGGCCCTGGACCCCCAACTTCGCGACGCCGTCAGCCACCCGCTCTCGCCCGCGCAAGTCGCCGAGCTCAACGCCAAGCTCGAACAAGCCAACCGCATCACCCAATCCTCCACCCTCACCCTGATCGATCGCCACGGTCGCGCCCTGGCCGCCAGCAACTGGCGCGATCCGCGCAGCAACGTCGGCGTCGATTACAGCTTCCGCCCGTACGTGCAGCAGGCCCTGGCCCAAGGCAGCGGCCGCTTCTACGGCATCGGCATGACCACCGGCGAAGCCGGCTATTTTCTCTCGCAGGCCCTGCACGATGACGCCGGCCAGGTCAGCGGCATCATCGTGATCAAGATCGCCCTCGCCGCGCTGGAGCGCGAGTGGTTGCAGACGCCGGACATCGTGCTGGCCTCCGACGCGCACGACGTGGTGTTTCTTGCCAGTCGGCCACAGTGGCGCTATCGCGTGCTCGATCCACTCGATCGCCGCGAGCGCGTGGAGCTGGAACAAACTCGCCAGTACGCGGGCCAGGTACTGCTGCCACTGCGCGCGCGGTTGGGGCAGATCGCCGGTCCGGGCGGACGCCTGGCGCACGTGGACGAACCCGCGCTACCCGGCGCGGTGCTGTGGCAGACCCTGGATGTGCCGCAGACCGGCTGGCGCCTGCACCTGCTGCACGACACCGCCGGCAGTACCGCTGCTGCGCGCAGTGCGGCCCTGGCCGCCGGCGGCGGCTGGCTGGCGTTGTCGCTATTGGTCCTGTTCGTCGAGCAGCGCCGGCGTCTGGCCGCGCTGCGTCAACGCAGCCGGCGTGAGCTGGAAACCGTACTGCAACAACATGCCCATGAATTGCGCACGGCGCAGGACGGCATCGTGCAGGCGGCGCAACGCGCCGACAGCGGCCTGAGCCGCAGCCTGGAACATCTGCCACAAGGCGTGGTGATCATCGACGCCGACCTCAACCTGGTCGCCTGGAACCAGCGCTACGTCGACCTGTTCCGCTTTCCCCCCGAGCTGCTGCGCATCGGCACGCCGATCGAGCAGCTGTTCCGCTTCAATGCGCGGCGCGGCCTGCTCGGCCCCGGCCCGATCGAGGAAGCGATCAACCGCCGCCTGGAACACCTGCGTAGCGGCCGCCCGCATCTGCGCGAGAGCGAGAAGGACGACGGCACGGTGTTGGAGATCCGCGGCAATCCGTTGCCGGAAGGTGGTTTCGTCACCAGCTACGCAGACATCACCAGTTACAAGAACGCCGCGCGCGAGCTGCGCTCGATGGCCGATGCACTCGAACATCGCATCGTCGAGCGCACCCGCGACCTGGAACTGGCCCGCCAGCAGGCCGAGAACGCCAACCGCTACAAGACCCGCTTCGTCGCCGCGGCCGTGCATGACCTGCTGCAGCCCTTGAACGCGGCGCGCATGTTCCTTTCCGCCTTGCGTGGCCAACTGCACGAGCCGGCCAGCCGGCAGGTCAGCGACCACATCGAAGGCGCGCTGGCCGCGCAAGACGCCATCCTGACCAGCCTGCTCGACATCTCGCGCATGGAATCAGGCCAGCTGCAGGCGCAGCCACGCGACTTCCCGCTGCAGGGCCTGCTCGATGCGCTACTGCGCGAGTTCGGCATCATCGCCACCCATCGCGGCCTGTTGCTGCGTGGCGTGCCTACTCGCGCAGTCGTCCGCAGCGATGAAGCGCTGCTGCGCCGCATCCTGCAGAACTTCCTCTCCAATGCGGTGCGCTACACCCGCCAGGGCCGCATCGTGGTCGGTTGCCGGCATGAGCCCGGACATCTGCGCATCGAGGTGCACGATCAGGGCCCAGGCATTCCGGAGAGCCGCCAGGAAGAGATATTCGAGGAGTTCCGCCGGCTCGATGATGGCGACCAGCGCGGCGCCGGCCTGGGCCTGGCGATCGTCGAGCGCATCGGCCGGGTGCTAGGTCATCGCATCGGGCTGCGCTCGCGCCTGGGCCACGGCAGCGTGTTCTGGGTGCGGGTGCCGCTGGGCGATGTGGCCGGGTTGTCGCCTGTGCCGCTTTCGCCAGCCAGCACCCCGGCCGACGACGACCGCCTGCGCGGCTGCCAGGTGTGGTGCGTGGACGATGATGCGCGTGTCTGCGAAGCCACCCGCGCCTTGCTGGAACGCTGGGGTTGCGTGGTCGGTTTTGCCGGTGGCCCGCAGGCAGCCCTGGCGGCCGCGACGCCGACGCACCGCCCGCAACTGTTGCTGCTGGACGTGCGCATGGAACCGATCCACGGGCCAGACCTGTACCCGCAGCTGTGCACACGCTGGCAGGCCACACCGCCAGTGATCCTGGTCAGCGCCGAACCAGACCCCGCCTTGCGCCAACAGGCCAGCGCGCAGGGCTGGGGCTGGCTGTCCAAACCGGTGCGGCCGCCGGCCCTGCGCGCGTTGATGTCGCAGATGCTGCTGCGGCAGGGGTGAGTCGCTAGCGCGGCGCTCCCTGGGCGACGCCGCGCGGCTGCAATCGACCCGCGACGATGTCCTCGGCAAGGCCGAAGGCCAGTGTCATGCCCAGGCCGCCGCCACCCAGTGCGTTGACCAGCACCACGCCGGGCAGCGCTTCGACCACCCATTCGCTGCCGCCGTCGGTGAGCTTGGGATAGACGCCGTGCCAGCTCTGCAGCACGCGCGCCTGCGGAAGCTGCACGAAGGTGGAGAGGTAGTCGAGGATGTGCGTGTTGATCGCCGCATCATCGAAGGGGTCGGGGGTATGCGCGTAGTGATGCGAATCGCCCACGGCCACTTCGCCCGCGCCATTCTGCGCCGCCATGACGTGGATGCCGGCCGCGATCATCGCCGGGTAATCCTGCGCGCAACGCCGACGCAGGGGCTCGACGTCGGCCACTTCGGCGAAGCCGGCATAGTGGATCAGTGACAGACCCCCACACAGCGCAGGGCCCATGCGGAAACCTTCGGCCACGCCCAGGCGCAACATCTGCAGCTTGCAGCGGGTCAGCGGTGCGGCAGCATGCAGCGCCGGGAACAATGTCTCGAACGCGGCGCCATTGCAGACGTAAACCTGGTCTGCCTCGAAGCAGCGCTGCCCCGACCAGGCCCGGCCCGTCTGCACCGCAGTCACCGGCGTGGTCCAGCAAAAGCGCACGCCGTGGCGGGCCTCCAGATAGGCCGGCAGGCGCGCCAGCGCCTGGCGCGGATCAACCCGCAGTTCGTCCCCCCCATGCAGCGCGCCGCGCAGCCCCGTGGCCACCAGCGCCGGCGACAAGGCCGTTGCCTGCGCCGGCGAGAGCAGGCGCAGGGGCCGCAGCGCCTGGTTCGCGGCGTGGTATTGGCACAGCACCTCCCATTCGTCGTCGGCGTGGGCAACATGCAGCGAGCCGTCACGGGCGTGCCACAGGTCTGCGTCCCTCGCCAACTGCAGCCACGCCGCACGCGAACGCAGCGCACGCTCGTACAGCACCCCGCTCGGCACGCCGATCGGCCAGACCATGCCGAAGTTGCGGATGGAGGCGCCCACGGCGCGCTCGTGCTGTTCAAGCACGGTCACCTCGATGTTGCGCAGACGCAGGGCGCGGGCCATGGCCAGACCAGCGATGCCGGCGCCGACGACGATGGCGGTTTGTTTGCTCATGGAAACCTCTCTTGCGGGATCAGTGGTTGGGTCGCGGCCTGCGGCTCGCGTCGGCCGGCATGACGCTGCCGGTAGCGACGCTGGAAGTACTGCAGCGATACGAGTACGCCGATGCCGCCGATCAACGGCAGCACGATCGCCAGCGCGCCCAGGCGCTCGGCCCACCCAGCGTCGGCCCACCCCCACGGCGCGGCCAGCAGCACGCTGCAACTGCCGAAGTAGGCGGCGGTGTCGAACAGGTAGGCGAAGAAGCCGACGTTGCCGCGGATGCGAAAGGTGGCGATGAGGCGCTCGAAGAAGGCGCAGTTGAACGGTACGTATGCCATCGACAGGCACAGGCCGGTGAGCGTCAGCCAGGCCAGGGGTGACAGCACGCGGGCCTGGCACAGCACGGTGACGCCGAGGACGCCGGCCAGGCCGAGCGCCATCCAACAATGCAGGCGCCACAGGCAACGAGGATGCTCGCGCACGCGAACCAGCGAGCCGGCCAGCAGCAGCGCGGCGATCGTCGCCGGCAGTTCCAGCCACACGAACAGGCTGGCACTGCCGCCATGGCCGAACTCGGCGAGCAGGTCCGCCTCGAAGCTGTCGCGCATGTCGCGCAGCACACCGACTGCGACATAGCCCAGCCCGAGTGGCAGCAGGCCCGGCAGCAAGCTGCGCAACAGCCGACGCCGGGCATGGACCTGCAGCGCCCGGCGGGGCATGCGCTCGCCCTGGTCCTCGCGGCTGGGGGGCGGCAGCTGCGCCAGCTGGCGCACGCAATACAGCAACGGCAGCACGAAGATCGCCGCGACGGCGAAGGGCATCCAGGCGACCTCCACGCCCATCAGCAGCAACTGCTTGCCCACTGCCTTGACCAGCGCCGAGGAGAAAATCAGGCTGGCGGCGAGCAGCGCGGCCATCGCTTCCGTGCCGCGCCGCCCCTCCAGGTAGCTGAAGACCACGCCCCATACCAGGCCGAGCAACAGGCCGTTGCAAAACAGCATCGGCCAGCGAAACGGGTCTGGCAGCAGGGCAAAACCCAGCCAGCTGAGCCAGGCGCCACCCACGATCCGCAGCAGCAGTGGCTGACGCGCGGCCGCGGACAACTGGCCGATCAACCGTATGCCGAGAAACTTGCTGAAGGCGTAGCCGCAAGTTTGCGCGATCACCAGCCAGACCTTGTAGTCCAGACCGTCGGCGGTGGCATACGTCGCTGCGGCGAAGGGTTTGCGAAATGCGTACATGCACGCATACGTGGCCATGGCGGCGAGCCCGGGCCATAGCCAGTCGCGCCAGGGAAGCGGTAGGGCCGGCATGAGGCATCACCTCAGGCGCTGCGCGGCAAGCCCAATAGCGGCGGTAGCGCGGCCAGGGTGTCGATGATTTCATCGGGCCCATGCATGGCCAGCTCGCCACGCGAATGCGCCCCCGTGGTCACTGCCACGCACAGGCCCACGCCAGCGGCGCGCGCTTCGAGGATATCCACCGGGGTATCGCCCACCTTGACCACCGCCCCGGCATCGGCGATTGCACCCTGGCGCATCAATCGCTGGATCATGTCCGGCGCCGGACGGGGCGCGGCCACCTGGTCGCTGGCCACCCATGCGTCGATGCACGTGTCCCAACCCAGGCGACGCAGCAGCATCGTAGTGATGTCGGCGCAGAAACCGGTGTTCAGGACGACCCGCAGCCCCGCCGCACGCAATTGGGCGAAGGTCGCCTCGGCCGCGGGCAGCGGCAACAGCCGCCGGTCACGCGCGATGCTGTCCTGCAGGCGCGCCACGAAATCCCGGTGAGCCGCCGTGACCGTGGGCGAGTCGATGGGCTGGTCGAGCAGGCGGCCGATCGCCTCGGGCTTGGCGTAACCCATCCAGGCCCGCACCTGCGCCAACGCCGGCACCGTGCAGCCCGTGGCATCGAGCGCCGCGATGAAGGCCGATTCCACGACGCCTGGATCGGCCACCGTGGTTCCGGCGATATCGAACACCACCATCTGGTAACGCATGTGCTGCACTCCTACGCCTGTACGTTTCCGCACAGGGTGGTCCGCGCAGGCGACCGAGCTGCGACCACAGGTGTACATCCGTGCCGAGTTGTATAGCTTCGTGGGGCGCTGCAGGGGGACAACGGCGCCCAGCCGTTACCCGGCAGACCCTCACAACGCCAGGCGCACCCGGCCAGCGTCGAGATGATGCAGGCAAAGTTTGAGTGGACCGCCCTGCGCGTCGAGCGCCAATACACACACCCGCAAGGCGAGGCTGCTTTCCCTGACGGCCTCGACGTCGGCGACGCCGGCCTCGATCCAGTGGTGGTGCTGGCATGCCGGCGCGATGCCGCTCAGCCGCAACGCATGGCCCAGGGCGTGTCCGGCCGCCAGATGGCTGCTCAGTCCACTGAAGCGGGAGGCTGGTAGCCAGGCCTCGGTTCGGCACAGGAGGTGGCCGTCGGCCATGACCGTGTAGACCACGTGCAGCAGTGGGCCGCGCAACGGATAGGGCAACCACTGGTTCAAACCCGGGGGCAACGCACGCTCGGTGGCACAGGCGAGCAATTCGCAGCGCGCACCCATGCCGAGCTGGCGCAGGTGTTCGGGCAGGAAGATGCAGGCGGGCAGCGGCAACGGCAGGCGTGGCGCGACCACCTGCGCACGTGCACCGGGCGACTGCAGCAAGCCCTGCGCATGCAACCATTTCAGGCTCTTGCGCACGGTATGCCGATGGACGCCGAAGCGCTGCGCCAACCGCACCGCGGCAGGCAAGGTCTGGCCATCGCGCCAGTGCCCTTCGCGGATTTCGCGCGCCAGCGTGGTGGCTATCCGCCGCCAGGCCGGGATTGCATCGCGCTCTTGATCATTGCCTGCCACCTGCGCCATGCACGACCCCGCCCACGCTGTCGCGCACAGCCTTGGCCATCGGCGCGTCGCTGTCAGCCTTCGATCTGCATCGGTTGCGACTCAGGGCGCGCTTTCCGGCTCCAGACCCTTCACCAGCACGGCGGCCTGGGTGCGGCTGTAGCAATCGAGCTTCTTCAGGATCGCGGTGACGTGCACCTTCACCGTGTTCTCGGCCAGGCCCAGCTGATGGGCGATCTGCTTGTTGAGCAGGCCATCGGCCAGGCACAGCAGCACACGGAATTGCTGCGGCGTGAGCTGGGCAAGATTGGCCGCCAGCCGCGCATCGGCCTCCGATCGCTCGGCCTGCATCGGCGGGAACGCGTTGCCGCCTTCCAGCACCGCGGCCACCGCGCTGGCAATGGCTTCCGGCGGCGCCGATTTGGGAATGAACCCGGCCGCGCCGAACTGCTGGGCGCGACGGATCACCCGGGCGTGATCGTTGGAAGAAATCACCACCACAGGCACCTGCGGGTATTCGCCGCGCACGTGCAGCAACGCCGAAAAGCCGCGCGCGCCGGGCATGGCCAGGTCCAGCAGCACCATGTCGACATCGGCCTGCTCGCCCAGCAGGTCGCTCAGTTGGCCGGCACTGGCCGCTTCGATCATCCGCGCCTCGGGCAGTGCATCGCGCAATACGTGGATCACCGCGGCGCGGAACAGGGGGTGGTCGTCGGCAACGATGAGGGTCGGTCCTGGCATGCAGACAGTCTGGCATAGCCGCGCTTGCGCTCAGGTCGGCGTGCACGGCTCCAGCCGGTAGCCCACGCCCCGCACGGTATGGATCCGCACCCGTGCGCCCGCCAGGCGGCGACGCAGCCGGCCGATGTAAAGCTCCACCGCATTGCTGCCCACCGCTTCGCCGGCGTTGAACAGCAGCCGGCCGATCTCCTGCTTGCTCACCGCCCGCCCAAACCGGCCAACGAGGATCCGCAGCAGCGCGAACTCGCGGCGCGGCAGCGGCAAGACGGCGCCATCCACACTGGCGCGATGCGCGGCCGGTTCGAAGTGGAAGCCGTCGTGGCGAAACACTTCCTCGGCCAGGCCCAGGCCACGGCGCAGCAGGACCCGGCAACGCGCCTCCAGTTCGTCCAGGTCGCAAGGCCAGGCCTGGCAGTCATCGGCGCCCAGATCCAGCGCGCGAATGCGCTCGCCGATGCGGCCCGAGGGCGCGAAGCCCAGCAGCGGTGCGTCATGCCCCAGGCGCCGCAAGTGCACCAGGTCGCGCATGCCGCGCTGCGCGGCGTCCTGCAGGTCCACCAGCACCACGTCCACGCGGTGCGCGCCGAGCCAGCGCGCGGCACGGGTGGCGTCACGTTGCCACTCGATCGCATGCCCACGCGTGGCGAACCTTCTTACCAGGGTAGTGGCCCATGCTTCGTCGGTTCCTAGCAGCAGCAACTGCACGTGTGCGCTCCATCAATGCTCGTCGTCACCAGCATGCAGATCGACGTCGCGTGGAGGCTTTAGAAAAATCGTACGACTTGTGGGGAATTCCAGATCGCGACAGGTGGATGACAGCTCGCGCCTCCTAGGCTCCAAGCCGCAATGCGATGCAAGCGAAGCAAACATCGCATGCACCCCCGCGATCTACCTGGGAGGGTAGCCATGCAAGGCAAGCAGCATCCCGTGGCCGGCGCACGCCTGGCCTGTGTCCTCGCCCTGGCCCTGCTGCCAGCGCTTTCCGCCCACGCCGACGATGCGCCGGTCACCGCCAAGCTCGGCGGGCGCGTGCATCTGGATTTCGGCGCATTCGACAACGACGACCGCGGCCCACCCAATCGCAATGACACCGAGGTGCGACGCGCCTGGCTCGGCGTGTCCGGGCGCCTGTACGACTTCAAGTACAAGGTCGAGGGCGACTTCGCCGACTCGCGCAACATCCTCGCCCGCAATGTCTACCTGAGCCGCGCGTTCGGCCGCGCCGGCACGCTGACGGTCGGGCAGTTCAAGCAGCACTTTTCGCTGGACGACCGCACCAGTTCCAACTACGGCCCGTTGCTGGAACGCGGTAGTGGCGCATCGACGTTGGCGCCGTTGTTCCGCCTCGGCGCCGGGTGGCAGTACGCAAACCAGCAGATGACCTGGGCGGCCAGCGGCTACAGCATGGAAAGCATCGATGTCACCGCGGCCAAGGGCTATGGCGTCGCGACGCGCGCGACCTGGGCGCCGCCGCGCGCCGATGACAGCCTGCTGCACCTGGGCGTGTCGCTGGCGCATGAGCGGCAGGACCAGGTCGGCGGGCCGGGCCGTCCATCTTTGAAGATCCGTCCGCGGCCCGCGGGCCACGTCGCCGACAACAGCCGCATGACCCTGATCGACTTCTCCGCGGGGCGCGACACCGACGTGGATAAGTGGGCGCTGGAATACGCGCAGATGCGCGGTCCGTGGTCATGGCAGGCGGAGTGGCTGGGCGCGCGCCTGCGCGATGGTGCGCAACAGGGCCAGGTGCAGGCTGCCTACGCATTGCTGAGCTGGTTTGTCACCGGCGAATCGCGACGCTACGACTACAAGAGCGGGCGCTTCACCCGCATGGGCGCGGCCGGGCATCCGGCCGGTGCATTCGAACTGGCCCTGCGCTACGACACGATGTGGGGCGGCCAGCACTTCAACGGCCAACCCGACTTGCGTCGCGGCCGGATCGAATCGCTCACCCTCGGCGGCAACTGGTACGTGCGCCCGAACCTGCGGCTGATGCTGGACCTGATCCAGAGCCACAACCGCGACACCCTGGCCGGACAGACGCTCGACCGCACCCGTGCGGTCACCGGGCGCTTCCAGTACGACTTCTGAGGACGCGCGCATGCTGACCTTATTGGGCTATGGCATGGTCGTGGTGTTCATGGCCTTGATCATGACCCGCCGCCTGTCCCCGCTGGTGGCGCTCACCGTCATCCCGATCGCCTTCGCCCTGCTTGCCAGCGCGGTGGTCGGCGGCTTCGATACCAGCATCAAGGACATGATGCTCGACGGCATCCGCAAGATCTCGCCGACGGCGGTGATGCTGATGTTCGCCATCCTGTACTTCGGGGTGATGATCGATGCCGGCCTGTTCGATCCGCTGATTCGCCTGATCCTGCGCGTGGTCGGGCACGACCCGGTGCGCATCCTGGTCGGCAGCGCGGTGCTGGCGATGGCGATCGGCCTGGATGGCGATGGCTCGACCACCTACATGATCACCGTCTCGGCGATGTTGCCGGTGTACGAGCGGCTGCGCATGGACCCGCTCAAGCTGGCCGGCATCACCATGCTGTGCAGCGGCGTGATGAATCTCACCCCATGGGGCGGACCCACCGCGCGGGCCGCCACGGCGTTGCGGGTGGACCCTACCGAAGTGTTCCTGCCGTTCATCCCGGCCATGGTGGTGGCGCTGGCCGGCATCCTGGTGCTCGCCTACTGGATGGGCCTGCGCGAACGCCGCCGGCTGGGCAAGGTGGTGTTGCCGGGCGCGGGCCGTTTGGGCGAGGAAGGCCAGCTGCCCGCGCTGGAGGATGGAGAGGAACTCAAGCGTCCGCGGCTGCGCTGGGTCAACGCCCTGCTCACCGCACTGTTGATGACCGCCCTGGTGCTGGGGTTGTTGCCGATGGCGGTGTTGTTCATGGTCGGCTTCGCGATCGCGGTGATGGTCAATTACCGCGACCTGGCCGAACAGCGACGCCGGGTGATCCACCACGCCGGGAACGTGTTGCCGGTGGTGTCGGTGATCTTCGCCGCCGGCATCTTTACCGGGATCCTTTCCAACACCGGCATGGTCGAGGCGATGAGCCAGAGCTTCCTGACCGTCCTGCCGGAATCGCTCGGCCCGTACCTGGCGGTGATCACCGCCATCGTCAGCCTGCCCTTCACCTTCTTCATGTCCAACGACGCCTTCTACTTCGGCGTGCTGCCGGTGCTGGCCGAGGCTGCGGAAGCCTACGGCATCACCCCGATCGAGATGGCGCGCGCCTCGTTGATCGGCCAGCCGGTGCATCTGCTCAGTCCGCTGGTACCGGCCACCTACCTGCTGGTGGCGCTGACCAAGGTCGAGTTCTCTGATTTCCAGCGCTTCACCATGAAGTGGGCGGTGCTGGTCTGCGGCGTTCTGCTGCTGGCCGCGCTCGCCTTCGGACTGTTTCCCCTCATCGGCCAACCAGGAGCCGCGACATGACCACGAGAATTGCCTACGTCACCGGCGGCATGGGCCGCGTGGGGACCGCCATCTGCCGACGCCTGGCCATGCGGGGGATGGTCGTCGTCGCCGGCTGCGGACCCGGCTCGCCGCGCAAGAACAACTGGCTGCGCGAGCAACGCGAGGAGGGTTTCGACTTCATCGCCTCCGAAGGCAATGCCAGCGATTGGGAGTCGGCCGTGGCCGCCTTCGCCAAGGTACGTGCGCAGGTCGGCGAGATCGATGTGCTGGTGAACAACACCGGCGGCAATCGCGACCTGCTGTTTCGGCAGATGACGCCGGCGGATTGGCAGGCAGTGTTGTCCGGCAGCCTCGATTCGCTGTTCAACGTCACCCGCCAGGTGGTGGATGGCATGGTCGAGCGCGGCTGGGGCCGGATCATCAACATCGGCTCGGTCAGTGCGCGACGTGGCCAGGTGGGCCAGGTCAACTTCGCCACGGCCAAGGCCGGCATGCTCGGCTTCACCCGCGCGCTGGCGTTGGAAGTGGCCGCGCGCGGCGTCACCGTCAATGCGGTCTCGCCGGGCCTGGTGGGCGATGCGACGGAGGGGCCGAGCCCGGATGTGATGGACCGGCTCGCCGCCAGCGTGCCGATGCGGCGCCTCGGCCGGCCGGATGAAGTCGCCAGCGCCTGCGCCTGGCTGGCGTCGGAGGAGGCGGGCTACGTCACCGGCATCGACCATGCGGTCAACGGCGGGCTTTATATGGACTGAGGCGCGCGCGTCGCCGGATCGGTCAGGCGATCCATGCGGATGCGGTTGGCGAACAGCGAGAAGGCCAGCATGCCGGCGAGGCCGCTGGCGCGGCTGACCCAGCGCGGCAACCAGCGTGGCGGGGCCAGGGCGCCGGACTCGAACAGGGGCGCGAACGGCGCTACGTCTTCCAGCGCCATCTTGCCGGCGAACAGCCAGCGGCACAGGCGCAGGTCATCGCGTTGCAGCGATTGCCGGAAGAAGGTGTGCACCGCCACCAGGCCGCGCAGGTACACGGTGTCCTTGCTGAAAGCATGGCCACCGCTGGGCGGCACGCCACGGAACACGCGCTGCGCCGAGGCGAAGCTCTCCTCGGCGTTCTGCCCGCCGCGGCGGAAGTACTCGAATACCTGGATGAAATCGGCCCCGTCGCGGGCCATGGCAATGGCTTCGATGCGCAGGCTGATGCGCTTCATGCGCTCGATGTCGATGCTGCCGGTGATCTGCTCGGCGAACGTGGCCAGGCCTTCCTGCGTGGCGGTGACGCGTGGCGAGGACAAGGCCAGGCTCGGCAGGTGGACCTGTTCGCGGCCATTGAGCGCGGTCAGCGAGTGCACCAGGGCTTCGTGGTGGAACAGCTGGGCGCGATCGTAGTCACTGAACATCGCGCCGCTGCGCAGGCGGATCCGGTGGGCGCCGGCTGCGGCCTTGGCGATCAGGTCCGGGTCCAGCTCGACGGTGATGATGCGCTGGTCGAAGAACTCATCCAGATCACTTTGCAGCTGCAGTTGCAGGGCGGTCGCCGAGACCGGGATCTGCTCTTCCGGGGCCAGCAGTTCGTGATCCAGCTCCTGCGCGATCAGGATGAAGTGCTGGGCCGCCTCGCGCGTGGTCGGGCCTTGCCCGGGCATCGGTTCGTCCGGCAGGCCGAACAGCTGCGCCGAGTAGTCGCCCGCTGCCGGCGTGCCCAGCGATTCCAGCAAGGCGGCGGCGATGTCCCAGCTGTGGATGGAGGCCTGCAGATAGGCGCCCAGTGGGTGCTGTGCGTCGGCTTCGGCGGCAATGGCGGCCAGCTCGTGGCGCACGTCGCTGTAATCCAGCTTCGGGTACACCACTTGCGGCAGGCGCGGCTGGGCGCGGGCCACGCTCTCCAGGAACGGGGCCTGCAATGAGGAGGGCCAGCTGGTCAGGCCCAGCAGGCGGATGCCGCGCACTGCCGCCACCATGCGCGCATCGAGTGCGGCGTGGTGCAGCAGCGCGGCGTCCGGGGGGCTCATTTGCGCCGCTTCACTTCCGGCCGCTTGGGCGCGGCCTTGCCCGGGCCGCGGGTGTCGGCCTTCTGCGCCAGGCGCGCGGCCAGTTTTTCGGCCGCGCCGGCCACTTCGTCGCGCAGCTTGAGGTAATTGGCCAGGCGCGCCGGGTCCAGTTCGCCGCGCGCGATCGCCGCCTGCACCGCACAGCCGGGCTCGCGATCATGCGAGCAATCGCGGAAGCGGCACTGCGTGGCGAGCAATTCGATGTCGGCGAACCCACCTTCGGCCAGGTCTTCTTCGCCGGTGGGCTTGAGCTCGCGCATGCCGGGCGTGTCGATCACGCAGGCGCCGGACGGCAGCGTCATCAGCGCGCGATACGTGGTGGTGTGGCGGCCACGCGAATCGCTGTCGCGCACGGCGCCCGTGCGCATGCGCTCTTCGCCGAGCAAGGTATTGGTCAGCGTGGACTTGCCCGCCCCCGAAGAACCCACCAGGGCCACGGTGCGGCCATCGCCCAGCCACGGCAGCAACGCCGAGACGCTGCCCGGATCGCGCGCATTGACCGCACGCACCACGATCTTCTGCGCGGCCAGCTCCACCAGCGCGCCGACCGCGCCGGGCACGTCCTGGGTGAGATCGGCCTTGGTCAGCACCACCACCGGTTCGGCGCCGCCACTGCCCACCAGCAGGCAGTAGCGCTCCAGCCGGCGCGGATTGAAGTCCGCATCCAGGCCGCAGACGATGAACACCGTATCGATGTTGGCGGCGATGACCTGCTGCTGGTAGTGCTCGCCCGCCGCGCCGCGCTTGATCGCGGTGCGCCGCGGCAGCAGGGCGACGATGCGCTTGCCTTCGAGCAACACCCAGTCGCCGACCGCGGCGCGCTCGTGTCCCGGCGCATGGCCCTTCTTGTAGCCCGGCGGGCGCTGCCACTCGGCCGGCGATTCGGACTTGATCGACGCCTCGGGCGCATCGGCCACCACATAGCCGGAACGGTGTTGCTCGATCACCCGCGCCGGGCGCGCCTGCGGGTGCGCGTCCATCAGGGCCTGCCAGGTGGGCAGTTCGGGCGGGCCAGGCCAGGGCCAGCCGATGACGCGCAGTGCGCCGTAGTCCGGAAGGGTTTCACTCATGCGGCGATTCTAGGCCCTGGCCGCGGGCCAGTCGCCCTCCCGGGCCGATGGCCTCGCGTGCCGGTGCCCTGCCCGGACCGCGCCAAGTCCGCGTCGTCGTTGACGTTTCACCCTTCCGCACCGCCGCAATTCCGCTACCATCGGCCTCAACGCCTCATTCCCCTGCCCACCGGCCGCACCCGCCATGTCCAATCCGCCGCTGAAGCCGCTCGCCATCCGCGAGCGCCTGTCCGAAGTCCGCTACGAGATCCGGGGCGAACTGGCGCGACGCGCGCGGGACCTGGAAGCGCAGGGCCACAAGCTGATCAAGCTCAACATCGGCAATCCCGGCGCATTCGGCTTCCGCGCGCCAGAGCACCTGCAGCGCGCGATCGCCGACGACATGGGCCGCACCGATCCCTACACCCACCAGCAGGGGCTGCCGATGGCGCGCGAGGCCATCGCCGAGTGCTACGCCCGCCGCCAGCATCCGGACGCACATCCGGACCGGATCTTCCTCGGCAACGGGGTGAGCGAGTTGATCGACATGGCGCTGCGTGCGCTGCTCAATCCGGGCGACGAAGTGCTGGTGCCCTCGCCGGATTACCCGCTGTGGTCGGCGTCGACCATCCTCAACGACGGCCGCCCGGTGTACTACCGCTGCGCGCCGGAGAACGGTTTCCAGCCCGATCCGGTGGAAATCGAGGCGCTGGTGTCCTCGCGCACCCGCGCCATCGTGCTGATCAACCCGAACAATCCCAGCGGCGCCAGCTATCCACGCGAACTGCTGGAGAAGATCGTCGCCATCGCCCGCCGCCATGACCTGCTGCTGCTCGTCGACGAGATCTACGACCAGATCCTCTATGACGACGCGCAGTTCCAGCCCGTCGCGCCGCTGGCCGGCGACCACCCGTGCGTGACCTTCAGCGGCCTGTCGAAGGTGCATCGCGCCTGCGGCTGGCGCGTGGGCTGGGCGCTGCTGTCCGGCACCGCCGAGCGGGTCCATGATTTCCGCAACGCGCTGGATCTGCTCGGTGCGCTGCGCCTGTGCGCCAACGTGCCGGGCCAGTACGCGATCGTCGCTGCGGTCAACGGCGTGGACACCATTTCCGAACTGACCGCCCCCGGCGGCCGGCTGTACGAAACCCGCCGCGCAGTGATTGAGGCCTGCGAGGCCAGCGAGCATCTGTCGCTGGTGAAGCCGGCCGGTGCGCTGTATGCGTTCCCGGCGGTGGTCGGGCACGCCGCGCGCGGTTTCGACGACCACGAATTCGCGCTGGAGCTGATGAACGACGAAGGCGTGCTGGTGGTGCCGGGCTCGAGCTTCAACGTGCCGTATCGCAATCATTTCCGCGTGACCCTGCTGCCGGAAGCGGCCGTGATGCGCGATGTGTTTGCACGCATCGACCGGGCGCTGTCGCGCCGCGCCGAGACCGCGCAGAAGGTCGTGCCGCTGAAGCCGCGCACTGCCGCCGCATGAGGGCGGCAGCAGGCGCGCGTTTCCTCGCGCTGGGCGATTCCTACACGATCGGCGAAGGCGTCCCGGCCGATGCGCGTTGGCCGGCGCAACTGGCTGCCCTGCTCGCTGCAGAAGGCGTGGCGCTGGCCGCACCGGAGATCATCGCCACCACCGGCTGGACCACCGACGAGCTGCAGGCCGGCATCGCGGCCGCCGCGCCGACCGGGCCCTTCGCGCTGGTCAGCCTGGGCATCGGCGTGAACAACCAGTATCGCGGGCGAGCGCTGGACGAATACCGCGAACAGTTCTCCGCGCTGCTGGCGCAGGCCATTGCCTTTGCCGAGGGCGACCCGGCGCGCGTGCTGGTGATGTCGATCCCCGATTGGGGGCAGACGCCGTTTGCCCGCCAGCAGAGTCGCGATGCGGCGGTCGTCGCGCGTGAAATCGATGCCTTCAATGCCCAGGCCGCCGACGTGTGCGCCCGCGCTGGCGTGGTCTTCGTCGATATCACCGCCGATAGCCGCACGCAGGCGATCGATCCGGCCATGCTGGCCGAGGATGGCCTGCATCCTTCCGCGCTGATGTATGCGCATTGGGCGCGGCAGGCGCTGCCGGCGGCGCAACGCGCGCTGCGTCGCCAAGCCACGCACTGATGGCTGTCGCGACCGTCGCCATGAAGCCCCACGGGATGCCACGCACGGCGGCGCGCGCCATCGCGCGGGCCTTCCTGCCTGCGCGGCGCTGGGGCAATCGCTACGACTATTACTACGTCCTGGCCAAGCTACGCACCGACCCGCTGTACCCCGGCGTGCTCGGCACCTTGCGCACCGCGCCGTGGCCGGTGCTCGACCTGGGCTGCGGGCTGGGCCTGCTCGCGCATGCGCTGAGGCACGATGCGCAAACGCAGGCGTATCACGGCGTGGACATCGATGCGGCGAAGGTCGACCGCGCAACCGCGGCGGCCGAGCGCGCCGGCCTGGCGGATGTCGCCTTCGCGCCACATGACCTGAGCCAGCCGATGCCGGCGCACAGCGGCAGCGTGGTCATACTCGATGTCCTGCAATACCTCACCGCGCCACAACAGCAGGCATTGCTGGCCGCGGCCTGCACACGATTGGCGCCCGGCGCGCCGCTGGTGATCCGCACCCCGCTGGTCGGCGAGCATGTTCGCGGCCGCCTCACGCGCCTGGTCGATCGATTCGCCCATCTCAGTGGCTGGATGCGCACGGCACCCCGGTACTATCCGACGCGCGAAGGCTTGCTGGCGATACTGGCCTCGCATGGATTACGCGGCGAATGCACGCCGCTGTACGGCAATACACCCTTCAACAATTGGCTGGTCGTGGCCAAGCGCGGCTAAGGCCGCCGACCCGCATCCCAAGGACAGATATGGACATCATCCAGCGTCAGCACTCCGGCCCCGGCATCGCCTCGTTCGTGATCGGGTCGCTGGCCCTGCTCGGGCTGGCCATGTTCGAAGCCGCAAATCGACTGGGTGCCGGCCATGCGCCTGCCTCGGGCATTTCGATCATGTCGGTTCTGCTCAATGCGCTCCCGATCCTGGTCATCCTCCCGCTGGCGCTGCTGGCCTTGGGGCTGGGGATCGGCGGGTTGTGCCAGTCGGGGCGACGCAAGGAATTCGCGATCGCCGGCCTGGCGTTGTCGGTGACGGTGCCGGTGCTGTTCGTCACCTGGTTGCTCTGGGCGCCCTGAACCAGGGCGCGGTTCACGCCGCAGCTTGCTCCGGCAGCACTGCACGCAAACCGCGTGCGTCCATCGCTTCCAGCACCCCGCGCAGGATGGCCGGGTTGTGCCCATGTGCCGCGCCTTCGTGCAGCAGCACGATCGCCCCCGGCTGCAGATCGCGGGTGATGCGCGCGATGGTCTGCGCCGGGTCGCAATTGACCCCATCGAAACCGCGCGCCGTCCACGCCACGCGCTGCAGGCCGTGCCTGAGCAACGGCGCGGCGACGAACGGGTTGGTCATGCCCACCACCGAGCGATACCAGCGTGGCGGCTGCCCGGCGATCGCCGCCAGGGTGGCCTGCGCCTGGCCGATCTCGCGCGCCATCGCCTTCGGCCCGAGCGCCCAGAACCATGCCTGCGGATGGCTATGGCTGTGGTTGCCCAGGTCATGCCCGCGCCGCAGGATTTCCCGCACCAGCGCCGGGCGCTGCGCGGCACGTTCGCCGACCAAGAAAAAGGTCGCCTTGGCGCCGTGCGCATCCAGCAGCTCGAGCATCGCCGGGGTGTCGTCGGAGGGGCCATCGTCGAGGGTCAGCCACACCGCGGGGCCTTCGCCTGGCCGCCGACGCAGCACCGGGGCATACAAGCGCGAACGCGGCAGGAACACCTGCCCCACGAAATAGGCGTGGCTCAGCACCATGGTCGGCAGGCCAATCTGCCAGCCGAAGCGCCACCACAGCCACACCACCAGCAACTGCGAAGCGGCCAGCGCCCACGCCCAGCGGTAACGGGGGCGGGCCGGGCGGGGGGCGGCATCGCGATACAGTGTTTCCGGGGCAGTCATGCCTTGATGATCTCACGCCGGTAGAATGATCGGCCCCAATTCCTGGCCGTCCCGCGATGTCCCTCGACCCCGCCCTGCGCTCGCGCATCGAATCGCTGCTCCAGTCCAACCGCGTCGTCTTGTTCATGAAGGGCCAGCCCGGCATGCCGCAGTGCGGCTTCTCGGCCAAGGCGGTAGGCGCGCTGGAGGGCCTGGGCGTGGACTTCGCGCACGTCAACGTACTGGCCGATCCGGAAATCCGCGAAGGCATCAAGGCCTATGGCGACTGGCCGACGATCCCGCAGCTGTATATCGACGGCGAGCTGGTCGGTGGCAGCGACATCATCGAGCAGATGTCCAACAGCGGCGAGCTCAGTGGCCTGCTCGGCCTGCAGGCGCCGGACCGCACGCCGCCGAATATCACCATCACCCCGGCCGCGGTGGAGATGCTCAAGGGCGCACTGGCCGATGCGCCGGGCGCGTCGCTGGCGCTGTCGATCGATGCCAAGTTCCAGCCGAACTTCCAGCTGGCGCCGACCGATCCGAACGCGATCGCCGCCGAATCCAACGGCCTGCGCGTGCAGTTCGACCTGCCCAGCGCACGTCGCGCCGATGGCATCACCATCGACTGGGTAGACGACATCCGCGGCCGTGGCCTGGCCATCGACAACCCGAATGCGCCCAAGGCCGTGCAGGAATTGTCCGTGCGCGACGCCGCCGACCAGATCAAGGCCGGCCGCGTGATCCTGGTGGACGTGCGTCCGGCGGACGAGCGTGCCATCGCGTCGGTGGGCGTGCCGTTCCGCAGCTTCGACGGCAATGGCCGCGCCGAGCTGGAAGCGCTGCCGAAGGACACCGCGATCGCGTTCCTGTGCCACCGCGGCGGCCGCAGCCTGCAGGCGGCCGAACAGTTCCGCGCGCTGGGCTTTGGCACGGTCTACAACGTCACCGGCGGCATCGACGCCTGGTCGGATGAGGTGGATGGCGGCGTGCCGAAGTATTGATCGGCGCGCCAGCCTGATGCGATGAAGAACGCCGCGCTCGCGGCGTTTTTTTTGGCCTCAGCCAGCAAAACCACCCTCATCGAGGAACTGTTGTTCTTCGGGCGTCGTTTGCCGCCCCAGCGCAGCATTGCGGTGCGGGAAGCGGCCGAAGCGCGCGATGATGTCCTGGTGCATCAGCGCCCACTTGTCCGCCTCGGGCTCGGGCAGGCCACGATGCAACTCCACCGAGCGCGCCTGCTCGGCCGGGTCTTCGCTGTGCTCGAACGGCAGGTAGAAGAACATCCGCAGCGACGGCGGCACGTCGAAATCGAAGCCCGCTGCAATCGCACGCTTGGCATAGTGCAGGGCCAACCCGTCGGTGGCGTAGGCATGGCCACTACCGCGGAAACAGTTGCGCGGGAACTGGTCGAGCAGGATCAGCAGCGCCAGCGCGCCCTCGGCGGTGGCGGCCCAGTCTTCGTGTTCGCGTCGCGCCGCGGCGTGGTGCGCGTCGAGGAAATGGGTGCGGAAGTTCGCGTCGAAGGATTCGTTGTGGCCGAACCAGCGCTCCTCGCCAGCGGTCTCCCAGAAGGCCAGCACGTCGGCAATCTGTCGGGCGGTCTGTGATCGGGGCATGCGCAAGCTCCTGTGGTTCGGATGGCAAAGCATGCCTGCGCCCGCGTTAGCGGGCCGCTCACGGCCGCACACCGTGTCTTTCGGGGGATTGGCAAGCGACCGCGCCCGCTCTAGGTTTAACCCCGCTGACTTGCAGCACCCCGGGGAACCACCTGATGCGTCACTTCTTGCTGTCCGGCGTGGCCGGCCTGCTGCTGTGCGGCCCGGCCGCCGCGGCGCCGCGCTTTGTCGATGATCCGTACCCGAGCACCTATCAGCCCGTATCGGCTGGGCCGGTGCTGATCGAGCATGCCACCGTGCTGACCGGCACCGGCCAGCGCCTGGACGACGCCGACGTGCTGCTCGCCGACGGCCGCGTGCAGGCCGTCGGCCGCGCGCTCGCCGCGCCGGCCAATGCGCGGCGCGTGGATGGCCATGGCAAGTGGGTGACCCCGGGCATCATCGACATCCACTCGCACCTGGGCGTGTATCCGGTGCCGGGGGTGAAGGCGCACGAAGACGGCAACGAGATGACCGCGCCGGTCACGCCGAACGTCTGGGCCGAACATTCGATCTGGCCGCAGGACCCGGGCTTCCTCGCCGCACTGGCGGGCGGCGTCACCTCGCTGCAGTTGCTGCCGGGTTCGGCCAACCTGATCGGCGGGCGCGGCGTGACCGTGAAGAACGTGCCGGCGACGACCTACCAGGCGATGAAGTTCCCCGGCGCGCCGTGGGGACTGAAGATGGCCTGTGGCGAGAATCCCAAGCGCATATATGGCGAGAAGGGCGGCCCGGCCACGCGCATGGGCAACGTCGCCGGCTACCGCGCTGCGTTCATCGATGCAGCCGAGTACCTGCAGAAGAACGCGCCGAAGAAGTCCGCGCCGCAGAAGAAGCACTGGTGGAGCAAGAGCGGCGATGCCGACAGCGGCGGCGATAGCGGCGGCAAGCGCGATCTCAAGCTCGACACCCTGGCCGGCGCGATCAACGGCGACATCCGCGTGCACATCCACTGCTATCGCGCCGATGAGATGGCGACGATGATCGATCTGTCGAAGGAATTCGGCTTCCACATCGCCGCCTTCCACCACGCGGTGGAAGCCTACAAGATCAGCGATCGCCTGGCCGCGGAGAACATCTGCGCGGGCATGTGGGCCGACTGGTGGGGCTTCAAGATGGAAGCCTTCGACGGCATCCAGGAGAACATCGCCCTGGTCGATCGCACGCCGCGCAGTTGCGCGATCGTGCATTCGGATTCGGACGAGGGTATCCAGCGCCTCAACCAGGAAGCGGCCAAGGCGATGGCCAGCGCGCGCCGCGCCGGCATCGAGATTCCGCCTGAGCACGCCATCGTCTGGCTGACCGCCAACGCGGCCAAGGCCCTGGGCATCGAGAAGCAGGTCGGTACGCTGGAGGCGGGCAAGATGGGCGACGTGGTGGTGTGGAACGGCAGCCCCTTCAGCTCTTACGCGCTGGCCGAGCAGGTCTATATCGACGGTGCGGAAATCTACGACCGACACCAGCAGCGGTTGCAGCCGGTGTCCGACTTCATGCTGGGCCAGGCGGTGCAGCCGTGAGCCGCGTTCGCTTCCCGCGCATTGCCGCGTTGGCGACCTGCGCGCTGCTTGCCGCCGGTTCGGTGTCGGCGCAGGACCTCCTGATCCGCGATGCCACCGTGCATACCGCCACCGCGCAGGGCACGCTGCAACACGGTGACGTGCTGGTGCGCGGCGGGGTGATCCGCGCCGTCGGCAGTGGCTTGGCCGCGCCTGCGGGCGTGGCAGTGGTCGAAGCCCGCGGCCGGCCGCTGACGCCGGCGATGTTCGGCGGCGTTACCGAGATCGGCATCGAAGAGGTATCGGGCGAAGAGACCACGGTCGATAGCGGGGTCAAGCTGCGCGAGCAGCCGATGCGCCCCGAGTTCGACGTCACCCTCGCCTACAACCCGGACTCGGTACTGGTGCCGGTGGCTCGCGTGGAGGGCGTCGGCTTCACCGTGCTCGGCGCCACCACCAGCGGCGCCTTCATCGCCGGACAAGGCGGCGTGGTGCGACTGGATGGCAGCCCCGACCCGATCGGCCCGCGCGCATTGTTCATCCGCATCGGCGCCGATGCCGCCGAACTGACCGGCAACTCCCGCGCCGCGCAGTGGATGCTGCTCGATCAACTCGTGGACGAAGCGCGCAACCGCGTGCCGGCCAATTCGCCACACGCGCTGCTGACGCCTGCCGGCCGCAACGTGCTGGCGCGCTATCTCGCCGGCAATGGCCGCATCGTGGTGCAGGTGGAACGCGCTGCGGATATCCGCCAGCTGCTGCGCTGGGCCCAGCGCGAGCACGTGCGCATCGCCATCGCCGGCGGCACCGAGGCATGGAAGGTGGCGCCGCTGCTGGCGCAGGCCCAGGTGCCGGTGCTGGTGGATGCACTGGCCGACCTGCCGATGAACTTCGACCAGGTCGGGGCAACGCTGGAAAATGCCGCGCGCCTGCACGCCGCCGGGGTGATGGTGAGCTTCATGCAGACCGATACCGCCTCGCACCACGCGCGCAAGTTGCGCCAGCTGGCCGGCAATGCGGTGGCTTATGGCTTGCCGTGGGAAGCCGCCCTGGCCGGCATGACCCGGGTGCCGGCGGAGATCTTCGGCGTTGCGGCGCAGATCGGCAGCATCGCGGTCGGCAAGCGCGCCGACCTGGTGCTGTGGGACGGTGACCCGCTCGACGTGGCCCACTACGCCGAGCAGGTCTGGCTGGACGGACGCGCCATCCCGATGCGTTCGCGGCAGACCGAACTGCGCGATCGCTATATGGCACCGGCCGGTGCGCTGCCGCGCGCCTACGAGCACTGACCCGACATCGCACGCGCCCGTCGCCGCGGCGGCCAGCGCCCACGCGGCGCTGGCCCTTGCGACCGGGTCAATGCACATCGGCGATGCACCGGCTACCGTGTCGCCCACGCCCTGACCGGAATCGCACATGGCTGCCCCGCACTGGTACTTCGACTTCGTTTCCCCGTTCTCCTACCTGCACTGGCAGAAGATCCGACGCCTGCCGCAGGCGCGCCACGTCGTACCGGTGCCGATCCTGTTCGGCGCGGTGCTGGACCAGTTGGGCATCCGCGGGCCGGCCGAGATCGAGGGCAAGCGGCTCTTTACCTATCGCAAGGTGCAGTGGCAGGCCGAGCACGAAGGCGTACCGCTGCGCTTCCCGCCGACCCACCCGTTCAATCCCCTGCCCGCCCTGCGGCTGTGCATCGCCGCCGATACCACCGTGCACGCGATCGACGCCATCTTCGACTGGCTCTGGCGCGACGGCCTGGCCGGCGATACCGCGCAGGCCCTGGAACCGCTGGCCCATGCCCTGGGCCTGGAAGCCGAACGCGCCGTGGCCGATCCAGCGGTGAAGGCGCAGCTGCGGGCCAATACCGAGCAGGCGCTGGCGGCCGGCGTGTTCGGCGTGCCGACCCTGGAAATCGGCGGCGAACTGTTCTGGGGCAACGATGCCCATGGCCTGATGGAGACCGTGCTGGCCGATCCAGGCTGGCTGCAGCGGGGCGAGGCCGGCCGCCTGGCCGGGCTGCCCGTGGGCATCCGCCGGGAGCGCTGAGCCCCGCGTAGGGAATCCCCCGGCTTACCTCTGCCCCCGTTTTTGCGATAGCTTTCACAGTCAAACATCAACACACGCAACAGCCGGAGGGGGCAATGCGTATCGGTATCGTGGTGGATTCCGCCTGTGATCTACCCGTGGACTACATCGAAAAACACAACATCGTGCTGCTGCCCATCAGCGTGCGCATCGGTGAGGCCGTGCTGGCCGACCACCGGGACGAGGAAGCCACGCTGAGCTTCCTGCACGCGCACGTGGCCGAGCGCGGCCACGAGGCGGAGACCACGCCGTTCTCGGTCAACCAGATCCGCGACCTGTTCCTGGACCGGCTGGTGATCGACTACGACCACGTGTTCTGCCTGACCATCTCCAAGCTGCGCAGCCAGATCCACGAGAACGCGATGCAGGCCAGCTTCGCGATCCTCAACGACTACAAGCCGGTGCGCCAGGCCGCGGGCTACAACTCGCCGTTCGCGTTGCGCGTGATCGATACGCTCAACCTGTTCGCCGGCCAGGGCGTCACCGCGGTGGAAGCGGTGCGCATGCGCGAGGAAGGCGCCAACGTGGCGCAGATCCGCGCCCGCGTGGAGCAGCTGGCCGAGAACACTTACGGCTACATGATCCCGCGCGACCTGTACTACCTGCGCAACCGCGCCCGGGCCAAGGGCGACCGCAGCGTCGGCCTGATCAGCGCCGCGCTGGGCAGCGCGCTGGACATCAAGCCGGTGCTGCGCGGCTATCGCGGCAATACCGAGCCGGTGGCCAAGCTCAAGGGTTTCGAGCCGGCGGTGCAGAAGCTGTTCGAGTTCACCGCGCGCAAGGTGCGCGAGGGCCTGATGACGCCGACGGTTTGCGTGGGCTACGGCGGCGAGCTGGCCGAACTGCGCGCCCTGCCCGGCCACACCGCACTCAAGGAAGCCTGCGCGGAGAAGGGCGTGGAATTGTTCGAGAGCGTGATGAGCCTGACCGGCATGGTGAATGTCGGCAAGGGCGCGGTGGCGGTGGGCTTTGCCGCCGAGCCGCACACGTTCAGTGCCTGATGCCGAATCGTCACGCCGCCCACGCGGGCGGCGGCGCTAGGCTGGGCCGTCCAAAGAGGAAGCCTGCATGTCCGTCAGTTATTCGATCAGCCTGCCCGAACCCGCCCTGGCCCGGGGCAGCGAACCGACCGTGAGCTTCAGCGCCCATGGTGCCGACGCCTTCGCCGAACAGTTGCGCGATGCCCTGGCCGACCCGGCCTGGTTCGCGCGCTGGCTGGCCTTGCAACCGGACCCGGATGAAGTGGACCCGAGCATGGGCGTGACCGATCCGGCGGCGACGGTGACCGGCCAGCAGAACGACCTGCGGATCAACCTGGTGGCGACCACCTCGATCCCCGGCGACATCCTCAAGCACCGCATGCACGTGCTGGCCGGCAAGCACTGGGAACTGCGCAACGTGCGTTGAAAGACCGAAGCGCTGCTCAGCCGCTGAGCAGCGCTTTTGCATGCCACGCCACATGCTCGCCGATGAAGCTGGCGATGAAGTAGTAGCTGTGGTCGTAGCCGGGTTGCATATGCAATTCCAACGGATGACCGGCCGCCGCCGCGGCCGCCTGCAGCAACTGCGGGCGCAGCTGGGTGTCGAGGAACTCGTCCGCATCACCCTGGTCCACGCGTAGCGGCGTGCGCGCGCAGGCGTTGGCGATCAGCGCGGTGGCGTCATAGTCCTGCCAGGCCTCGCGGTCTTCACCCAGATAGGCGGTCAACGCTTTCTCGCCCCACGGCACCTGCGACGGCGCCACGATCGGCGAGAACGCAGACACGCTGCGGTAGCGCGAGGGATTGCGCAGGCCGATGACCAGCGCGCCGTGCCCGCCCATGGAATGCCCGCTGATGCCGCGCGCCGTGCTGGCCGGGAAGTGCGCCTCGATCAGCGCCGGCAACTCTTCCACCACGTAGTCGTACATGCGGTAGTGCGCCGACCACGGCGCCTGCGTGGCATTGACGTAGAAGCCCGCGCCCTTGCCGAGGTCGTAACCCTCGGCATCGGCCACCTCGTCACCGCGGGGGCTGGTATCGGGCGCGATCAGAATCAGCCCGTGCTCGGCGGCGTAACGCTGCGCGCCCGCCTTGGTGATGAAGTTCTGCTCGGTGCAGGTGAGCCCGGACAGCCAGTACAGCACCGGCAACTTCGCGCCCGGCGTACTGGCCTGCGGCGGCAGGTAGACGGCCACGCGCATGTCGCAGCCGAGCACCGCCGAGCGGTGCTGCCACACTTCCTGTTGCCCGCCGAAGCAGGCGTGTTGTTCGATGCGTTGCATGGCCGTCTCCTGTTCCGCGCCGGTGATCAGTAATGCACGACCGAGCGGATCGACTTGCCTTCGTGCATCAGGTCGAACGCCTCGTTGATGTCGTCCAGCGGCATGGTGTGGGTGACGAACGGGGCCAGCTCGATATCGCCCCGCATCGCATCCTCGACCATGCCCGGCAGCTGCGAGCGGCCCTTGACGCCGCCGAACGCCGTGCCCTTCCAGCTGCGCCCGGTGACCAACTGGAACGGACGGGTGGAGATCTCCTGCCCGGCACCGGCGACACCGATGATCACCGACTGGCCCCAGCCGCGATGCGCGCATTCCAGCGCCGCACGCATGACATTGACGTTGCCGATGCACTCGAAGGTGTGGTCCACGCCCCAACCGGTCATCTCGACGATCACCTGCTGGATCGGCTTGTCGTAGTCCTTCGGGTTGATGCAGTCGGTGGCGCCGAACTGGCGGGCCAGGTCGAACTTCGACGGATTGGTATCGATGGCGAACACGCGCCCGGCCTTGGCCTGGCGTGCGCCCTGGATCACGGCCAGGCCGATGCCGCCGAGGCCGAACACGGCGACCGAATCGCCCGCCTGCACCTTGGCGGTGTTGTGCACCGCGCCGATGCCGGTGGTGACGCCGCAGCCGAGCAGGCAGACCTGCTCCGGGTTGGCGTCGGGATTGATCTTCGCCAGCGAGACCTCGGCGACCACGGTGTACTCGCTGAAGGTGGAACAGCCCATGTAGTGGTAGATCGGCTCACCGTTGTAAGAGAAACGGCTGGTGCCATCGGGCATGACGCCCTTGCCCTGGGTGGCGCGCACCGAAACGCAGAGGTTGGTCTTGCCGGACTTGCAGAACAGGCATTCACCGCACTCGGCGGTGTAGAGCGGAATCACGTGGTCGCCCGGCTTGACGCTGGTGACGCCCTCGCCTACTTCCACCACCACGCCCGCGCCCTCATGGCCGAGCACGACCGGGAACAGACCTTCCGGATCATCGCCGGACAAGGTGAAGGCATCGGTGTGGCAGACACCGGTGTGGGTGATCTTGACCAGCACTTCGCCAGCCTTGGGCGGGGCGACGTCGATCTCGACGATCTGCAGCGGCTGGCCGGGACCGAATGCGACGGCGGCACGGGATTTCATGGGGTTCTCCTGGCGATGCGAAGGGGGGATGCGATGAGTGGGACGGCGCGGGCGTGGGGCGCCGGAGTTATTTGAGATAGGAGCGGACCAGGCCGAGCAGATCCTGCACGCGCTCGGCGCGCTGCGCATCGGACTGGGCAGGCTGGCTGAAGTCTTCGCGGATGTGGGCTTCGAGTACTTCGGACATCAGGCCGTTGACCGCGCCGCGCAGGGCGGCGATCTGCTGCAGCACAGGGCCGCATTCGGCGCCGGCTTCGAGCGCGCGCTCAAGCCCGTCGCACTGGCCACGAATGCGCCGCACGCGGGTGAGGACGCGCTTTTTTTCTTCTGGGGTGTGGGGCATGTCGGGTGGCACAGCGATACTGGGGGGCAGTATACGCGCTGGCAACGCGTCAGACCATGCGGCAGCCCAGGTGTGCGGATAGGCAGAGGCTGTGCCAGAGGCAGAACCTTTGCCTAATTCCGCGGGTACAACCTTTTCCTCACAGCGAGCCAGAGGCCGTTCAGGCCCAACGCTGGAGGAGTCCCCCGCCCTACAACAATGGCCGCTATCGGCCAGGAGCGGACATTCGCGAACATGGCCTGTCAGGCGGTATCGGCCGCACCCGCGGGATCTTCTTCGTAGTCCTGTTCTTTTCCAAAGTAAACATCCCACCAGATCTCTAGCCCCAGACGAGCAAGGCCCGTGAGTGCGTGATTGTCGAGGAACGGCCCACCCTGTCCGGAAGAGACCCGGTAACAGCAGACGTCAATGTCGCACCCAGCTTCG
>Ga0160473_100379_pt1 | contig 33436 bp, 33 predicted proteins | sample HID1975I_E11MG_FD_108217 | JGI IMG/M metagenome (GOLD analysis project Ga0160473, IMG submission 108217) | Enriched soil microbial communities from UW Madison campus, WI, USA - HID1975I_E11 MG | ecosystem: Environmental > Terrestrial > Soil > Unclassified | place: USA: Madison, Wisconsin... | reverse complement strand
CCGGCGGACCAGACGGTCTTCCAGGCCTTGGCCTCGTCGGCCATGTCCAGCTTGTGTTCGGGCAGGGTCTTGGGATCGATACCGTTGTCCAGCAGCGACGGCGTCAGGAAGTTGGCCGGGATGCCCGAGACGGCGGGGGTGTAGGTGATGTCGGACGCGCCGGAGCTGACGATCATCTGCTTGTATTCCGGCTGGGCCTGGCTTTCGGTCGTGGCGATGAAGCGGGTGCCCATATAGGCGAAGTCGGCGCCCATCATCAGCGCGCCCGCCACGTCCTGACCCGTCGACAGACAGCCCGACAGGATGATGGTTCCGTCATAGAAGCTGCGCACCTCGTTGATCAGGGCGAAGGGGTTCACGACCCCCGCATGGCCGCCCGCGCCGTTGGCGACCAGGATCAGGCCGTCCACGCCCGCCTCGGCGGCTTTCCTCGCATGGCGGACGTTGGCGATGTCGTGGAAGACCACGCCGCCATAGCCGTGCACCGCATCGACCACGTCGCGCACGGCGCCCAACGAGGTGATGATCAGGGGCACCTTCTCCTCGACCGAGACCATCATGTCGGCCATCAGGCGCGGATTGGTCGGATGGACGATGTGATTGACGCCGAAGGCCGCAGCGCCGGGGTTCAGCCGCGCCTTGATGTCGTGCAGCCATTCCCGATAGCCCTCGGTCGTGCGCTGGTTCAGCGACGGGAAGGTGCCGATCATGCCCCCGTTGCATGTCTCGACCACCAGGTCCGGCCCGGAGACCAGGAACATCGGCGCCGCGATCACCGGCAGCTTGAGGCCGGACTGCAAGGAAGCGGGAATGGCCACGAACGTCTCCTGGGTTGCTTTTGGCTACGCTAGCCGGGTGTAGTGGCGGAAGGCAACTGCCCGCCGAGTTCGGGAAAAAGAGGGTCTGAAAGGTCTGAAAGGTCTGAAATCGGCGGCAGCGGTCGGAAAAACAGGGTCTGAATAGTCTGATTGGTCTGAAAGTCGCGCCGCCCCCTCCGTCACCGCCCCCGAAAAAAGTGAGTGCACATAGTGGACATCGCGCACATTTCGCCGACCCCTCGAATGGAGAGGGAGCCGGATCGCGCGCATCCTAACACGGCCCGGACGGGCGCCAGGTCGACGGGGCGGGCGGGTCAGGATTTTCTTTGGCGGGGCGAAGGCCTAAATGGCGGGCATGACGCACTATACCGACAGCCTGTCCCAGCTCGGCGCCCAGACCGCCGCCCCGACCAACCCCGAAGAGGCGGTGCTGGAACGCGTGCCCAATCCGCATGCCGACACCGCATATGTCGCGCGCTTCACAGTGCCCGAGTTCACCAGCCTGTGCCCCGTGACGGGCCAGCCCGACTTCGCCCATATCGTCATCGACTATGTGCCGGGCGAATGGCTGGTCGAGAGCAAGAGCCTGAAACTGTACCTGACCAGCTTCCGCAACCACGGCGCCTTCCACGAGGATTGCACCGTCGCCATCGGCCGCCGCCTGGCCGAACTGCTGCAACCCCAATGGCTGCGCATCGGCGGTTACTGGTATCCGCGTGGCGGCATCCCCATCGATGTCTTCTGGCAAACCGGCGCGCCGATCGAGGGGGTGTGGCTGCCGGACCAGGGCGTAGCGACGTATCGCGGGCGGGGGTGAGGGACGTCAGCCCGTCGAAATGGTGGCTTGGGCGTCAGTCGGCGCCTTTGTTGCTTTTTCATCGACTGACCTGACATCCGTCGTGCGGGGCTGGTCGGGGCTGCCTTTTGTGACGATGGGTGGCGTCTTGTTTCGGAGGCGCGCATGTCCTTTCTCTCTCGATTGCGGTCCAAGTCGATGGGGCGTTTGCTCGTCGGCCTGGCGTTGGTGCTGGTCACCGCCGCTGTGGCGGCCTGTGCGGCGCAGGCCCAGTCGGCCGGGGGCGTTCGGGGGCGCGTCGTGGACGAGCAGGGGCGACCCGTCGCCGGCGCCGAAATGCGCGCCTACTACAGCTCATACGGCGGCGGACAGCTTCAACACGGGGGCACCTACAACCGCGGGGCGGTGACGGACCGGGACGGGCGCTACAGCATCTCGCTGCAGGGCCTGCCGCGGGGGCTGTATTACGTTTCGGGCACGAAGGACGGGGTCGACCTGATGCCCGAGCGGGACGAGACCTTCGGCAGCCACGTCATGTCGGTGCGCAACTTCACCCACGGCATGGTCGAGATGACAGCTGACGACGACTATGGCAACGGCGCCATCTTTGTCGCCGAAAACTCGCTCACCGATTACACCGACCTGACGGGGCTGGAGGTCACGCTTCGCTCGCGCGAAACCGGCCGTGTCATCACCAAGACCGTGCGCCGGACGGGCGAGGGTCAGACCGTCACCGGCATTCCCTTCGGCGCCTATGAAATCTCCGCGCGTCTGAACGGGCGACCAGTTCGCATCAAGGCGCATGCGGACTGGGACGGCGCCTTCACCGCTTCGGTCGTGATGACGGCCCGGCCGGGCGTCGGCGATCGCATCATGCGGACGATGATCCAACCCTGATCCGTCGGATTTCGAACCCCATCCCTGAGCGAGACCTGACATGCGCCTGATCCGACCCGTCCTCACACTGGCCCTGACGCTGTCAGTCGCCGCCACCGCTGCGGTCGCTCGACCGGCCCGAGCCCAGACGGTCGAAGGGCCGGATCCGGGTCTTCCGTATGTCCAGCCGCACCAGATGGTGGACGTCGGAGGGCGGCGGCTGAACCTGTTCTGCGCAGGATCCGGTCCGCAGACCGTTCTGTTCGACAGCGGCGGAAGCGACTGGTCCTCGACCTGGGCGCTGGTTCATCCCGAGGTGGCCAAGGGCGCCAGGGCCTGTGTCTATGACCGAGCGGGCCTGGGCTACAGCGATCCGGGCAGGGTTCCCCGCACGCCGTTCGCGATCGTGGAGGACATGCATCAGCTGATCGTCGCGGCCGAACTGCCCCGGCCGCTGGTGCTGGTCGGCCATTCCCTCGGCGGTTTCAACGTCAAGCTCTATGCGGCGCTGTATCCCGACGACGTGGCCGGTCTTGTCCTGGTTGATCCTGCCGAGGACCGGTCCGCCGAGCGGGTCAGGGCGATGACCGTCAGTCAATTCGGGCCCGCCGTGGCCGCGCGGAGCGAACTGCGGGAACGGACCATTCTGGCCTTTCTGCTGGATCGTTACGGGCGATGCGCGGACTTGGCGCGGGAAGGCGACCTTGTGGTCGGATCCGACGACTATCGCCGCTGCACCGACCCGGTTCGGCCCGCGCTGGGACCCGCCATCGCAGCCGAACGCCAGCGCCTGCAGGCCAGTTCGACCTATCAGAACGCCCAGGCGTCAGAGATCCTGAACAGTGTCTTCAGCGACCCCGAGGCGGATGTCGTTTACGGCGCCCTGTTCCGGCCGGGGCTGTTGGGCGACAGGCCGGTGATCGTCCTGACCCATGGGCTGCACGACGCCGCCGATCCGCTTGACGCCGCCGGTCAGGCGCAGTCGATCGCGCTGCATCAGGAAACCGCGCGTCTCTCGTCGCGGGGCCGGCAATCGGTCGTGGAGGGCGCGAGCCACAACGTCCAGATCGATGCGCCCGCCGCGATCGTGGAGAGCGTCGAAAGCGTGCTGAAAGCCCTGTCGAACTAGGCGTCATTCAGGGCAAGCTCCTGAGCATGTCCGATTCCCGTCGACTCCCGCTCGAGGCCTGGGGCCGTCGCCTGATGACGCGGGCGGAGGCGTGGGCGGATCGATCCCGCCCGCGCCGATACGCCTATGAGTTCCTGTGGTTCGGGTTGAAGCAGGGGTGGGCGTGTCTGTTCGGGGGGCTGATGCTGGCGCTGATCCTGGGCACCTTCCTGTGGTGGCCGGATGGAAGCGGGGTGTCGCGGTATGATTTCCTGGTGGTCGGGGCGCTGGTCATCCAGGCAGGGATGCTGCTGTTCCGGCTGGAGAGCTGGGAGGAGGCGCGGGTCATCTTCCTGTTCCATGTCGCCGGGACGATCATGGAGCTGTTCAAGACGGCGCACGGATCGTGGATCTATCCCGAGGACAGTATCCTGAGGATCGGGGCGGTGCCGCTGTTCTCGGGCTTCATGTATGCGGCGGTCGGCAGCTATATCGCGCGGGTCCAGCGCATCTTTCACATCCGGGTGCGGGGCTATCCGCCGCTGTGGACGACGTGGGCGCTGGCGGCGGCGATTTACGTGAATTTCTTTGCGCACCACTGGCTGCCGGACGTGCGGCTGGCGCTGTTCGCGGCGACGGCGCTGCTGTTCGGGCGAGGGTGGTTCTACTTCACCGCGGACCGGCGGCGACGGTCGATGCCGCTGCTGCTGGGGTTCGGGCTGGTGGCGGTGTTCATCTGGTTCGCCGAGAACCTGGGCACGCTGGGCCGGGCCTGGGTCTATCCGGGGCAGGCGGACGGGTGGGAGATGGTGTCACTGGCGAAGCTGGGGTCGTGGTTCCTGCTGATGATCATCAGCATCGTGCTGGTGTCGCTGGTGCACCGGCCGGAAGAAGAGGTTACGGTCGCCGTGTGACCTTGGTCGCCATGTCGGGACGCGGGCGTTCCAGCGGAGCGTCCAGCAGGGTTCCGACGTGGATGAAGCCGGCGACCTTTTCGCCCGGCTGGATGCCGAACAGGGGCAGAGCGGCGGCGTCATAGGCGTACCAGTCGGTGATCCAGCTGGCGGAATAGCCGAGGGCGTTGGCCGCGTGCTCAATGTTCATGCAGACGGCGCCGGCGGACAGCTCCTGCTCCCAGACCGGGACCTTGTGGCCCGGGATGGGGGTCGAGACGACCAGAATGGTCAGGGGCGGATTGGCCAGTTTGGCCAGCACGGCCAGAGCCTTGTCCGGCTTGTCCTGCGTCTCGGCCAGTACGGCCAGACGTTCGGCGATCTCGGCGCGGCTGTGCGGGCCCAGGACGACGAACCGCCAGGGGAACAGCTTGCCGTGGTCCGGCGTGCGGGCGCCGAGGGTCAGGATCTTGTCGATCTCAACCTCGGACGGACCCGGCGCGATCAGGGCCTGGGCCGGGGCCGAGCGGCGCTGGGCCAGACGGGCCTTCAACTCGTCGGACGGGCGGGGCAGGGGCAGGGCGGCGCCGAAATCAGTCATGTCGCCTAGCTAGGATTTCACCGCGCCCGGCGCCATAGGCGAGGGATGAGCGAAATCGCCGACATCAAGCCGCGCTGGGCCGAACATCTGCCCGAACCGCCGCGCTGGGCCAGTCATGGCGACAGCGTGGTGTTCGAAAATCCCTGGATGACCGTCACCCGTCACCCGGCCACGGCGCCGACAGGCATGGCGGCGGACTATGTCGTGATGCGGCCGAAGAACGTCGGGACCGGCGTCCTGCCCATCCATGACGACGGGACGGTGACCCTGATCGGCCAGCACCGTTTCGCCCTGATGCGCTATTCGTGGGAAATGCCCGAGGGCGGGGCGCCGATGGACGAGGATCCGTTCGGCGCCGTGCGCCGCGAACTGGCGGAAGAGGCGGGACTGGCGGCCGCGCACTGGCTTCCCGCGCTGGACGTGGACCTGTCGAACTCCATCACCGACGAGCGGGCGATGACGTGGATCGCCTGGGGCCTGACGGTCGTGCCGACCGACCCGGACCCGACCGAGGTGCTGGTCGAGGCGCGCGTGCCGTTCCGCGATCTGATGGACGAGATCGCGCGCGGTGCGGTGCGGGACAGCCTGACGGTGGCGACGGCGTACCGGGCCTACCATATGGCGCGCGAAGGCCAGCTACCGTCCGCGCTGGCGGCGGCGATGCTGGAAGCGTAGAATGGCGCCGGAAAACGGAGGCCCCATGGCCGAACTGAAAGTCGTGCCGACGGAACCCGATCTGTGGACGCAGCTGCGCGCCTCGGCCGAGGCCGCCGCGCGTGAAGAGCCGCGTCTGGCGTCGCAGCTGAACGCCGTCATCCTGGCCCACGACGATCTGGCGGGGGCTCTCAGCTTCCAGATCGCGCGCAAGCTGGCCGACGCCGAACTGGGCGCCATGACGGTGCGCGAGGTGTGCCTGTCGGCGTTCGAGGCCGATCCCGCCATCGTCCGCGCGGCCGAGGCGGATCTGCAGGCGGTGCTGGAGCGCGATCCCGCGATCCGGTCGCTGTTGCAGCCGTTCCTGTATTTCAAGGGTTTCCAGGCGTTGCAGGGCTGGCGCGTGGCCCACTGGCTGTGGGGCGAGGGGCGCGACACCCTGGCCTTCCATTTCCAGAGCCGGATCTCGGAGCTGTTCCAGGTCGACATCCACCCGGCGGCGCGGTTCGGCGCGGGCATCTTCATCGACCACGGCACCGGCGTGGTGATCGGCGAGACGGCGGTGGTCGGGGACGAGGTGTCGATGCTGCACGGCGTGACGCTGGGCGGCACGGGCGCGGATCGGGGCGACCGCCACCCCAAGATCGGCAAGGGCGTGCTGCTGGGCGCGGGGGCCAAGGTGCTGGGCGCCATCCCCGTCGGCGACTACGCCAAGGTGGCGTCGGGCTCGGTGGTGCTGAAGCCGGTGCCGGCGGGCTGCACCGTGGCGGGGGTTCCCGCGCGACTGGTCAACTGCCCGACCGACGCGTCGCCCGCGCGGACGATGGACCATACGCTGGCCGACATCGTCTACGACTTCGTCATCTGAGGGTTTCCATCGCGGGGCGGCTTCTCTAGGGTCCGCCGCCGACAGACCAAACGAGGCCTACCCGTGAAAGACACCGACCTGAAGCGCGTCGAGACGCACCTGAAGCGCACCTTCAACCACGGGGGCATTCAGGTGAAGGCTCGCAAGGTTACCGATTCCGCCGAGGTCTATGTCGATGACGAGTTCATCGGCGTGGTCTTCGAGGACGAGGACGAGGCCGGCTCCTACATGTTCGAAATGGCCATCCTGGCGGAAGACCTGCCGCCGGCCTGAGCCGACTGACAAGCGAACAAGAAAAAGGCCGGAGGGGCGAACCCTCCGGCCTTTTGTTTTGAGCGATGTCGCCGCGCTTAGCGCTTGCCGAAGATCATATCGCCCAGCTTGGCGAAGAAGCCCTTGGGCGCCGGCTTGGCGGCCGGAGCGGCAGGCGCCGCGGCGGCAGGCTTGGGCGCTTCCACCGGCTTGGGCGCGGCGGCCGGAGCGGCGGCGGGCTTGGCGACCGGCTTGGGGGCCGCAGCCTTGGGCGCAGCCGCCTTCGGGGCGGGCTTGGGCGCAGTGGATTTCGCGGCGGCCTTTGCAGCGGGCTTGGCGACGGCCTTGGGCGCAGCGGCCTTCTTTGCAGCGGCGGCCTTTACGGCCGGCTTGGCGGCGGTCTTCGGCGCGGCCTTGGGGGCCGTGGTCTTGGGCGCAGCGGACTTGGCGGCGGCGGCCTTGGGAGCAGCCTTGGGGGCGGCCTTCTTCACCGGCGCCTTGGCGGCGGCAGGCTTGGCGGCGGGCTTTGCGGCCGTCTTGGGCGCGGCGGCTTTCGCGGCCGGCTTTGCGGTTACGCTCGACTTTGCCGCCGGTTTCGGCTTGGAAGCGGCGGACTCTGTTTTCGGTTTAGACGGTGCTTTGGCCATGAACTCCCCGACCCCTCGGAAAACGCGGGCGTTACATACGCCCACTGTGATTGCGATTCGGCATCATAACGGGGTTTGAGAAATGTCCGAGTCTGCTGTTCAGGTAATCGCACGCGGTCCCCGCGAGGCCGCCGAGGCCGCCGCTGCTGTAATTGACGCCAACCCGCTGCTGGAAGGCGCGACCTATTCCATCCTCGAGGAAGATGAGGACAAGGGCGTCTGGCGCATCGACGCCTTTCCCACAACCGAAGAAGAGGCCGAAGGCATCGCTGCGACCCTGCGCGACCAGGGCGAGCTGGAGGTGGTGGTCGAGAAGCTGGCCGACGCTGACTGGCTGGCCATGAGCCTGTCGGGCCTGCCGCCGGTCGAGGCGGGGCGGTTCTTCGTCTATGGCGCGCACGACCAGGGCAAGGTGCCCGAGGGTCGCGTGAACCTGAAGATCGACGCCGGCGCCGCCTTCGGCACCGGTCACCACGGCACGACTGTCGGCTGCCTGGAGGCGTTCGACACCCTGCTGAAGACCGAAACCTTCGACAAGGTTCTGGATGTCGGCTGCGGCACGGGCGTGCTGGCCATTGCGGCGGCGAAGACGGGATCGCCCATCGCCGTCGGCACCGACATCGACGAGCCGTCGGCCCGGATCGCCAACGAGAACGCCGTGATCAACGACGCCAAATGCGACTTCTATTTCGCGGACGGCCTGAGCGATCCGCGCATCGTCCAGCACGCGCCCTATGACCTGGTGTTCGCCAACATCCTGGCCGCGCCGCTGGTGCATCTGGCGCCCGAGATCGGTCAGGCGCTGAAGACGGGCGGGGTGGCGATCCTGTCGGGCCTGCTGCGCACGCAGGAGGAGCGGGTGCTGGAGGCGTATCTGCCGCTGGGCTTCGTCGTCGAGCAGACCATCCACCACGATGCGTGGAGCGCGCTGCAGTTGCGGAAGAATTAGGGCGCGATTTCTCCCTCCCCGTCCCGGGGAGGGTGGCTGAGCCTGCAGGGCGAAGCCGGGTGGGGGCGGCAAGGCAATCAGCCGCGACACTCGTATCGCCCAGCCCTCCCCACCCGGTCGCCGCTTTGCGTCGACCACCCTCCCCGGGACGGGGAGGGAGATGCTATGGATGCTCCATGCGCCAGACCTTCGACGAAACCACCGATCCGTCCTTCGGGGCCAAACACCTGCCGCTGCTGCGCGCCGAGATGGCGAAGCAGGGGCTGGACGGCTTTCTGGTCCCGCACGAGGACGAGCATCAGAACGAATACCTGCCGGACGCCAATGAGCGGTTGGCCTGGGTCAGCGGCTTCACCGGCTCGGCCGGGGCGGGCGTGGTGCTGATGGATCGCGCCGCCGTCTTCGTCGATGGCCGCTATACGGTTCAGGCCAAGGCGCAGACGGACGAGGCGCTGTTCGAGCGGGTGCCGCTGAACGGCCAGATCGCCTGGCTGGAGGGCGTGCCGGCCGGTTCGGTCATCGGCTATGATCCGCGCCTGCACAGCCCGGACGCCCTGGCGGCGCTGAGGGCGGCGGTCGAGAAGGCGGGGGCTAGCCTGAAGGCCGTCGACGCCAATCCGCTGGACCTGGCCTGGGGCGATGCGCGCCCGGCCCAGCCGCAGGCGCCGGTGGTCCCGCACGAAGATCGCTATTCCGGCGAGGCCGCTGCGTCCAAGCGCGCGCGCATCGGCAAGGCCATCGCCGCCAAGGGCGCCGACGCGGCCGTGCTGACCGCGCCTGCGTCGCTGGCCTGGCTGTTCAACATTCGCGGGGGGGACGTGATCCGCACGCCGCTGCCGCTGGGCCAGGCGGTGGTGCGCGCGGATGGGTCGGCCAGCGTCTTCCTGGACCCGGCCAAGGTGACAAACGAACTGCCCGCCTGGCTGGGCGACGCCGTGACGCTGGAGGCGCCGGAACGCCTGACGAACGCGCTGGACGGCCTGTCGGGCCGCAAGGTGCTGATCGATCCGGCCCAGTCCTCGGCCTGGTATTTCGACCGGCTGGAGGCGGCGGGCGCGACTGTGGTTCGCGGCATGGACCCCTGCGCCCTGCCGCGCGCGCAGAAGAACGCGGTCGAGATCGAGGGCAGTCGTCAGGCGCACATCCGCGACGGCGCGGCCCTGACCCGGTTCCTGCACTGGGTCGATACGGTCGCCCAGAAGACGCTGCCGGACGAGCGGGCGGTGGTCGAGGCGCTGGAAGGTTTCCGCGGGGCGACGGGGATGCTGAAGGACCTGTCGTTCGACACCATCGCCGGGGTCGGGCCCAATGGCGCCCTGCCGCACTACAAGCCGGTGGGGGCCAAGATCCGGCCGATGGAGAAGGGCAGTCTGCTGCTGGTGGACGGTGGCGGTCAGTATCTGGACGGGACCACGGATGTGACCCGCACCATGGCCATCGGCGAGGGGACCGACGACCAGCGCCGCATGTTCACCCTGGTGCTGAAGGCGCACATCGCCATGGCGGTGATCCGCTTCCCCGCCGGAACCACGGGGCATCAGCTGGATGCGGTGGCGCGTCAGCCGCTGTGGAACGCGGGCTTTGACTATGACCACGGCACCGGCCATGGCGTCGGATCGTATCTGGGCGTGCACGAGGGACCGCAGCGGATCGCCTCCTGGGTCAACACCCAGCCGTTGCTGACCGGCATGATCCTGTCGAACGAGCCGGGCTATTACCGCGAGGGCGGCTGGGGCATCCGCATCGAGACGCTGCAGGTGGTCACCGCGCCCGCGCCCATCCCGGGCGGCGAACGGCCGATGCACGGGTTCGAGCAACTGACTCTGGCGCCGCTGGATCGCAGGCTGATCGCGGTGGACATGCTGACAGCGGACGAGCGCGCCTATGTCGACGCCTATCACGCCGAGGTGCTGGCCAAGGTCGGCCCGCTGCTGACCGACGGGGTCCAGAAGGACGAGGCGGCGCTGGAGTGGCTGAAGACGCAGACCGCCCCGTTGCGGTGACGCCAGCCCGCGCCCATCTGATCGAAGGCCGACGGGACGCCCGGTCGGTCTTCTTTCATTTCAGGAGCGACGCCCATGAAGACGCGCACGCTGGGCCGCGGCGGCCCTCAGGTTTCGGCCATCGGTCTGGGCTGCATGGGCATGAGCGCCTTCTACGGCGGCTCCGACGAGGGTCAGTCGATTGCGGTGATCCACCGCGCGCTGGATCTGGGCGTCACCCTGTTCGACACGGCCGAGATGTACGGTCCGCACACCAATGAGGTGCTGCTGGGCAAGGCGCTGAGGGACCGGCGCGACCGGGCCTTCATCGCCACCAAATTCGGCATCGGCTACAACGCCGACCGTTCGGCCCTGACGGTCGACGGAAGCCCCGCCAATGTACGCCGCGCGATCGAGGGCAACCTGCAGCGCCTCGGCGTCGATCACGTCGATCTCTACTATCTGCACCGCGTCGATCCGAACACGCCGATCGAGGAGACGGTCGGCGCCATGGCCGAGCTGGTGACCGAAGGGAAGGTCCGCTTCCTGGGCCTGTCCGAGGCCGCGCCCGAGACCCTGCGCCGCGCCCACGCCACCCATCCGATCACCGCCCTGCAGACCGAATATTCGCTGTGGAGCCGCGAGCCCGAGGACGAACTGTTCGCCGTCTGTCGCGAACTGGGGATCGGCTTCGTGCCCTACAGCCCGCTGGGCCGGGGCTTCCTGTCGGGCGAGATCACATCGGTCGACGATCTGGCCGCCGACGATTTCCGCCGCGCCAATCCGCGTTTCCAGGGCGAGAATTTCCAAAAGAACCTCGACCTCGTCGCGGCGGTTCAGGCCATCGCCGCCGACAAGGGCGTCAGCGCGGCCCAACTGGCCCTGGCCTGGGTGCTGGCTCAAGGCGACGATCTGGTCCCGATCCCCGGCACCCGCCGCATCGCCACGCTGGAGGACAATGTCGCCGCCGTGGACCTGTCGCTGACGCCGGACGACCTGGCCCGCATCGAGGCGGTCTTCCCCAAGGGCGCCGCGTCGGGCCACCGCTATGCCGAGGCGGCCCGCGCCGCCCTGAACCGCTGATCCTTGATCCTCCCCTGCAAAGCGGGGGAGGGGGACCATGCGCAGCATGGTGGAGGGGGCGACTTCAAACGCGGTGGATGGGCTTGCCCCCACCACCGCCTGCGACGGTCCCCCTCCCCCGTGAACGGGGGAGGATCGCCTGACCTACTGCACCCGCGTCCACACCTGCGTCTTGCACAGGGGCGCGACGATGCAGCCGCGCAGGCGCAGGGTGTTGTCGTTCGTCAGGGTGATGGTCCCGCGATAGGTCCCGCCGTCGGCCGGATTGTAGACTGAGCCGTCGGTCCATTCGGCCGGACCGCCGGTGAAGCCGCTGAGCATGGTCAGGCCGCGCAGGGGGCGGTTGCGCTGGCTGGTGTCCTTGTTGTGTTCGTCGCGGGCGTCGGGTTCGCGCCGGATATGCTCTGACGTCACCAGCGTGCCGCACAGCGCCTGACCACAGCGCGCGATCCGCACCTGGCCGCCGTTGGTCGGCGTCTGCCACAGGCCGGTCGGATCACCGGCCAGCGCGGGCGAGGCCAGGCCCAGCGACGCGGCGGCGGCGAGAAGGAGAAGGCGGCTCATCGGGCGGTTCCCAACGCGTGATTGCGAGTATGCAAGCTGACCCCGTCGCGAGACCAAATCAAGGCGTCAGCCGCCGATCAGCGCCAGCCATTCGTCTTCGGTCAGCACCTGCACGCCATGCTTCTCCGCGTCCTTCAGCTTGGATCCGGCGCCGGGGCCGGCGACGACGTAGTCGGTCTTTTTCGACACCGAGCCCGACACCTTGGCGCCCAGGCTTTCGGCGCGGGCCTTGGCTTCGTCGCGGGTGAAGCGTTCCAGCGAGCCGGTGAAGACGACGGTCTTGCCCGCCACGGGGCTGTCGGTGGTGGGGGCGGCCACGTCCTGGACCTGGGTCAGTTCGGCCAGCAGGGCGTCGACGACGGCGCGGTTGTGCTGCTCGTGGAAGAAGTGGGCCAAGGCCTCGGCGGCGACGGGGCCGACGCCGGAGACGCCCGCGATCTGGTTCAGGATGTCGGAGCGGCCTTCCTCGCGCGCGACGCGGGCCCAGCGGGTCAGGTCGGCCCAGCCGTCCGAGATTTCCGCCAGCGCGCGGCGCGCGGGGGCGGCCATGCCGGGGAAGGCGAGGGCGATCTTCTGATCCATCGGCGCCTCTGGCCAGGGATCGTCGGCGGGCGGCGTCGCCTCGGCCATCAGGGTCAGGACGCGCGGCGAGATGGCGTGGGTCGCGGCCAGCCGCTCCCAGTCGTCGCTGGCCAGACCGCCGGCGGCGGCCATGCAGGCGGCCTGAAAGGCGGTCCAACTGCCGAAGGCGCGGGCCAGGACCAGCGAGGTCTGTTCGCCGATCTCGCGCACGCCCAGGCCGAAGATCAGACGGTCCAGACTGATGGTCCGGCGGGCGTCGATCCCTGCGATCAGGTTGCGGACGCTGGTCTCGCCATAGCCGTCCTCGGCCCGCAGCAGGGCCAGCTTTTCCTCGTCGCGGGCCAGACGGAAGATGTCGGCCGGCTCTCTGATCCAGCCCCGCGCGTGGAAGGCGATCAGTTGCTTTTCCCCAAGCCCTTCAATGTCGAAGGCGCGGCGGCTGACGAAATGCTTCAACCGCTCGACGATCTGGGCGTCGCAGATCAGGCCGCCGGTGCAGCGGCGTTTGACCTCGTCACCCTCGCGCACCGCTTCGGAGCCGCAGACGGGACAGGTCGTGGGGAAGGCGAAGGGTTGGGCGTCGGCCGGGCGCAGGTTCTCCACCACGCCGACGATCTGGGGAATCACGTCGCCGGCGCGTTGCAGGATGACGGTGTCGCCGATCCGCACGTCCTTGCGGGCGATCTCGTCCTCGTTGTGCAAGGTGGCGTTGCGCACCACGACGCCGCCGACCGTGACGGGGTGCAGGCGAGCGACGGGGGTCAGCGACCCCGTCCGACCGACCTGGATGTCGATGCCTTCCAGCACGGTCGTGGCCTGCTGGGCCGGGAATTTGTGGGCGATGGCCCAGCGGGGGCTTCTGGCGATGAAGCCCAGGCGCTGCTGCCAGTCCAGCCGGTCGACCTTGTAGACCACGCCGTCGATGTCATAGCCGAGGCCGCTGCGGTCGGTTTCCAGCCCGCGATAGATGTCGATCAGGCCCTCGGCGCCCTCGACACGGCGCGACCGCGTGTTGACCTTGAAGCCCCAACTGCGGAACGCCTCCAGCGCGCCGTGTTGCGTGTCGGCGAACGGGGCCGAGGTCTCGCCCCAGGCATAGGCGAAGAAGGTCAGGGGGCGCCGGGCCGTGATCGCCGGGTCTTTCTGACGCAACGATCCGGCGGCGAAATTGCGGGGGTTGGCGTAGGTGCGTTTCCCCTCTGCCTCGGCCGCCGCGTTGAAGGCGTCGAAGGCGGCGTTGGGGGCATAGACCTCGCCCCGGATCTCGATCACGTCGGGCCAGCCCGAGCCGGTGAGAGTCTGCGGTATGTCGGCGATGGTGCGCAGGTTGGCGGTCACGTCCTCGCCCGTCCTGCCGTCGCCGCGCGTGGCGCCCTGGACCAGAACGCCGTGTTCATAGCGCAGGCTGGCGGACAGGCCGTCGATCTTGGGTTCGGCGACGAAGGCGATGGGCTCGTCGCCCGGCAGTTTCAGGAAGCGGGCGATGCGGGCGACGAAGTCGCGCACTTCGCCCTCGTCGAAGGCGTTGTCCAGCGACAGCATGGGCACGCCGTGGCGGACTTCTGCGAACTGGGTCGAGACGGGGGCGCCGACACGCTGGGACGGACTGACCGGGGACGACAGGGACGGAAAGCGCGCCTCGATATCCAGGGCGCGGCGCTTCAGTTCGTCATAGTCGGCGTCGGAAATCTCGGGCGCGGCGTCGGCGTAGTAGAGGGCGTCATGATGCGCCAGCTCGGCCGAGAGCTGGTCCAGCGCCGCGCGGGCCTGGTCTTCGGTCAGGGTGTCGACGGGAATCTCGGCCATGGGAATCGCTGCTGTCCGGACAGGAGAGGCTGTTTAGCACCGGCCGGTTCCGCCGGTCCCGGTGAAAGGGCGGCGGTGAAGCATGACAGGAATGTAATCTGACGCGGTCGCGATAGCGGTCTAGCGTCGCTGCAAATTCGCCGGAGCCGTCATGCGTCCCTTCACCAAACTCGCCGCCCTGACTTCGGTCGCTGTCGCCCTGACGCTGGCCGCCTGCACCACGCCCGCGTCGCCGCCGCCCAGCGCGCCGCCCGCAGCGGCCGCGAACTATGATCAGTTGATGGCCGACCTGCGCATCCTGTCGGCCGACGACATGGAGGGGCGCGACACCGGCGCGCCCGGCGGCGAACGCGCCCGCGCCTATATCGTCTCGCGTCTGGAAGCGCTGGGGATCGCCGCCCCGGCGATGGGCCGCCTGCAGCCGTTCGAGGCCCAGGGCCGCACGCGCGAGGGGCCGAAAACCTTCAACGGGACCAACATCCTGGGCGTCATCCCCGGCACGCGGGTGACCGACAAATACATCGTCGTCACCGCCCACTACGACCACGTCGGCCTGAACGGCGGCCAGATCTTCAACGGCGCCGACGACAACGCCTCGGGCGTCGCCACCATGCTAGAGCTGGCGGCCCGCCTGAAGGCCGCGCCGCCCGAGCACAGCGTGCTGATCGTCGCCTTCGACGGCGAAGAGCGCGGGCTGCTGGGGGCCAAGCATTTCGTCGAGGCGCCGCCGGTGCCGCTGTCGTCCATCGTGCTGAACGTCAACTACGACATGACCGCCCGCGCCGAGAGCGACGGCAAGCTGTGGGTCACGGGCACCTATCAGCACCCGAACCTGCGCCCCATCCTGGCGCCGATCCCGGCCAATGGCGCGATCACCCTGGCGTTCGGCAAGGACACGCCGGAAGACAAGGGCGCCGACAACTGGGTCGAGGCGTCGGACCACGGCGCCTTCCACAAGGCGGGCCTGCCGTTCCTGTATTTCGGCGTGAACTATCACGACGACTATCACCGCCCCAGCGACGACTTCGACAAGATCACCCCGGCGGTGTTCCAGTCGGCGACCGAACTGGCCATCGCCGGTTTCCGGGCGCTGGACGCGGCGCTGGATCGCTAGGCGCCGGCAGGAAGATCGGCCTTGAATCCGCCGCTGAACCGGCGTTCTGTCCGAGCGTCAGCAGGAGTCTGTAGTCATGAGCGTCGCCCAGAGTTTCGACCTGCAAAGGGTCCAGAAGATTCGCAAGGCGGCGCTTCTGGTCGGCCTAATCGGCGTGGTGGCGCTGGCTTTCGTGACCCGCTCCATCGGCGGCGAGAGCGTCCTGCATGAAGGGCTGGAGGCGTTCGGCCTTGGCCTGATCGCGATCTGCATCGTCGGTCGCGCCTGGTGCTCGCTGTATATCGGTGGGCGCAAGAAGGCCGAGATCGTCGATCGCGGACCGTATTCGATCAGCCGCAACCCACTGTATGTCTTCAGCTTCATGGGCGCGTTCGGCATCGGGGCCCAGACCGGCAGCGTCACCCTGGCGGCGCTGTTCCTGGCGCTGGCGGTGGTGGTCTTCCACTTCACGGTCAAGCGCGAGGAGGCCTGGCTGTCGGAGGTGTTCGGCCAGACCTATGCCGATTATTGCGCGCGCACGCCGCGCTTTGGCCCGGACTTCTCGAAATGGCGGGACGAGGCGATGCTTGAAATCCGGCCCCGGTTCTTCCTGACGACGCTGCGCGACGGACTGGTGTTCCTGCTGGCCGTGCCGCTGTTCGAGTCGGTCGAGAAACTGCAGGACATCGGCTGGCTGGCGCCGCTGCTGCACCTGCCGTGAGGGCGCGTACGGGGCTGATCCTTGCGGTGCTGGCGCTGGGTCTTGGCGCATGCGAACCGCCGGCGGGGCAGGGCGAAGGAGAACCCTCCAGGGCGCCCGCAAAAGCCGCCTTCTCCCACACGCTGAGCGGAGATGTGTCGGGCTATTTCATCCCGCTGTGGCCCATCACGGTGGGCGAGTGGCGGCTGCATCACCTGTTCATGGGCCAGCCGGCGGACTTCACGACCTGGGAGGGCGGCGGCCGGTCGGGACCCTTTGCGCCGGTGATGATCGAGTTCGAGAATACCGCCGGAACGCCGGTCCAGAGCGAGTTGGGCGAAAGCCTGCCGCGCTCGCGCGTCCTGCCGTCCAGCTATGAGGTTACGGATGGGCGCGTACGGTTCAACGGGCGGTCGGCCGATCTGGGCGAGGTGTCTTTCGACGGGCGGTTGGATCAGGACGCCCTGGCCACGGCGCGCCGCAATCTGGGCGACGAGGGGCGGGTCGTATCCGGAACGCTGAAGGTCGGAGACCGGACCTTCGACGGCGTGCAGATGAAGTGGTGGGCGGGGGACTGAGCCCCCGCCACTGTCAGATCAGGCGACGGTCGCCTTGACGATCTTGCCCGGCGCGCGGGGCGGCTCGCCCTTGGGCAGGGCGTCGACGTTCTCCATGCCCTCGATCACCTCGCCCCAGACGGTGTACTGGCCGTCCAGGAAGCGGGCGTCGTCGAAGCAGATGAAGAACTGCGAGTTGGCGCTGTTGGGGTCCGAGGTGCGGGCCATCGAGCAGACGCCGCGAACGTGCGGCTCCTTCGAGAACTCGGCCTTCAGGTTCGGCTTGTTCGAGCCCGAGGTGCCGGTGCCGGTCGGGTCGCCGCCCTGGGCCATGAAACCGGGGATGACGCGGTGGAAGACCACGCCGTCATAGAAGCCTTCCGAGGCCAGCTCGGTGATGCGGGCGACGTGGCCGGGGGCCAGATCGTCGCGCAGCTTGATCACCACGTCGCGCTCGGCGCCGTCGCCGGTGTCCAGGGTGAAGGTCAGGGTTTGGTCGGCCATCAGGCGCTCCTTACGTGTATGCGGGCCAGAATTATGCGGGGGTCATAGCCGCTGAACGCTGTCGCCGCTATGTGGGAAGCATGAGCGAAGACGAAAAGCCTGCCGAACGCCGCCGAATGGTGCGGCCGCCCACGGGCGGAACGGCCGCCGGGCGCGGCATGGGCCAGAAGATCAAGACCGCCGACACCAAGTCGATGTCCAGCCAGCAATGGATCAAGCGCCAGCTGGCCGACAAATGGTCCGAGCGCGCCCGGGCCGAGGGCTGGCGTAGCCGCGCGGCCTTCAAGCTGATCGAGATCGACGACCGGTTCGGCCTGATCAAGCGCGGCTCACGGGTCATCGATCTGGGCGCGGCGCCGGGTGGCTGGATCCAGGTGGCGCTGGATCGCGGCGCGATGGCGGTGGCGGGGGTGGACCTGTTGATGATCGAGCCGATCCCCGGTGCGACCCTGATCCAGGCCGACTTCACCCATCCCGGCGTGGACCAGCAGCTGATCGACGCCATCGGCGGGCGGCCCGATCTGGTGCTGTCGGACATGGCGCACAACACCGTCGGCCATCGCCAGACCGATCACCTGAAGATCATCGCCCTGATCGAGATCGCGGCCGACTTCGCCATCCGCACGCTGAAGCCGGGCGGGAATTTCGTGTCCAAGAATTTCCAGGGCGGCGACGCCGGCGGCGTGCTGGCGCGCCTGCGCGAGGAGTTCGAGACGGTGAAATACGTCAAGCCGGAATCCAGCCGAAAGGGCAGCGCCGAGGTCTTTCTGGTGGCGCTGAACAAGCGCTAGGCTGTCGCGCCTTCCGCCCCGCTGCGGACCTTGCGGGCCTCGATGCGGGTCCAGATGCGGTCATGCAGGGTGAAGAACAGGGTCTGGACCAGCGGCTCGACCGTGCCGATGGCCAGGGCCAGGCGGATGTCGCGGGTCAGGGCGTAGGCGACCGCAACGGCGACGGCGAAATGCATCAAGCCATAGGTGATCGTCTTCAACGCGATCTGCCTCAGATTGCGGGGCAGGGCGTGGCTGTGGCCGTGATGGCCGTGACCGTGGGCGCGGCTTTGTTCGTGCGCATCCATCAGCTCCAGGCGGGCGGTGAAGGCCTCGGCGGTCTCTTCCACGCCGGACAGCATTCGGCGCCGCTCAACCCGGTGCCAGACGCGATCATGGATGGAATAGGCGATGGTCTGGAAGACCGGTTCGACAACCCCGACGGCCAGGGCGATCCGCCAGTCGCGTGTCAGCACATAGGCCACCAGGATCGCGACGATCAGGTGCATGACCCCATAGCTCGCGATCTTGAGCGCCATTCGCCGGGCCGTGCTGATCAACATGCGAACCATTATCAGAACATGTGGCTGTGAAGCCCGCCTTTCAAGCCAATTCCTCTTATCGTTACGATAGGTCCGACGTGGGGTTGCGGTTCCGCCCCCTCGGGCGTTATACGCGGCCCGCAAAACGGAGACTCCTCATGGAGATACGCGAAGGCCTCACCTTCGACGATGTTTTGCTGGAACCCGGCCCTTCAGAGATCATGCCCGCGATGGCGGATGTCTCGACCCGGCTGACGCGCGACATCAGACTGAATATCCCGCTGCTGTCGTCCGCGATGGACACGGTGACCGAAAGCCGGCTGGCGATCGCCATGGCCCAGGCCGGAGGTCTGGGCGTGCTTCACCGCAACATGACCATCGAGGAGCAGGCCGATCAGGTCCGCGCGGTGAAGCGTTATGAAAGCGGCATGGTCATCAATCCGGTGACGGTGACACCCGACACGACGCTGGGCGAGGTGCGCCAGATCGTCGAGCGCAAGAAGATCAGCGGCTTCCCCGTGGTGGACCCCAGGACCGGGCGTCTGGTGGGCATGCTGACCAATCGCGACATGCGGTTCGAGAACGACCCGTCGATCAAGGCCGCGGCCCTGATGACCACGGGCGATCTGATCACCGTTCGCGAGGGCGCCGGCCGCGAAGAGGCGCAGAACCTGCTGCGCACCCGCAAGATCGAACGCGTGATCGTGGTGGACGAGGATTATCGGGCCGTCGGCCTGATCACCATGAAGGACATCCAGAAGGCCCAGGCCTTCCCCAGCGCCGCCAAGGACGAGCAGGGCCGGCTGCTGGTCGGCGCCGCCTCGACCGTCGGCGATGCGGGCTATGAGCGCGCGATGATGCTGGCCGAGGCGGGCTGCGACGTGGTGGTGATCGACACCGCCCACGGGCATTCGACCTCGGTCGCCCAGGTGGTCGAGCGTATCAAGCGCGAGAACAACCGTCTGCAGATCATCGCCGGCAACGTCGCCACCTATGACGCCACCCGCGCCCTGATCGACGCGGGCGCCGATGCGGTGAAGGTCGGGATCGGCCCCGGCAGCATCTGCACCACCCGCATCGTCGCGGGCGTGGGCGTGCCGCAACTGACCGCCGTGATGGACGCCGCCCGCGCGGCCAGGGACAGCGGTTCGCCGGTCATCGCCGACGGCGGCATCAAATATTCGGGCGACCTGGCCAAGGCCATCGCGGCCGGCGCCTCGGTCGCCATGATGGGCTCGATGTTCGCCGGCACGGATGAAAGCCCGGGCGAGGTCTTCCTGTATCAGGGTCGGTCCTACAAGTCGTATCGCGGCATGGGCTCGGTCGGGGCCATGGGCGCCGGCTCGGCCGACCGTTACTTCCAGAAGGAAGTCTCGACCGAGAAGCTGGTGCCCGAGGGGATCGAGGGTCAGACCGCCTACAAGGGCCCGATTTCGCCGGTGATCCACCAACTGGTGGGGGGGCTGCGCGCCTCGATGGGCTATGTCGGCGCCGCGACCATTCGGGACTTCCAGGATCGCGCCCGCTTTGTGCGCATCACCAATGCGGGCCTGCGTGAAAGCCATGTCCACGACGTGATGATCACGCGCGAGGCGCCCAACTACAGGCAGGGCTGACGATGACGACCGAGCTCACCTGGCTGGCGCTGACGCTGATCCTGGCCCTGGTGCAGATCTTCCTGCCGGCCGGCGCCCGAACGGCCGAGTTCGGCGCCAGATGGAACGCCGGGGCGCGGGATGACACGCCCACCTCGACGCGGCCGCTGACCGGCCGTTTCGAGCGCGCCCAGGTCAATCTGTACGAGACCCTGCCGCTGTTCATCGGCGCTGTGCTGATCGCCCATCTGGCGGACCGGAACGGCGCGCTGACGGCCTGGGGCGCCGCCCTTTATTTCTGGGGCCGCGTGGTCTTCGTGCCCCTGTACGCCCTGGGCATCCCCTATATTCGGTCGCTGGTCTGGATGGTTTCGTTCGCGGGCCTGCTCATGATCCTGACCGCCCTCTTTATCTGAAAGCCTGTATTGACCCCTTCCGCCCGCCTCGCCGCCGCCGCATCCGTCCTGGACAGCATCAGCCAGAGCCGCCAGCCGGCCGAGGCCGTGCTGAAAGCCTGGGGCCAGCAGAACCGCTATGCGGGGTCCAAGGATCGTCGCGCCGTCGCCGACCGGGTGTACCGCGTCCTGCGCGCGCGGGGCCGGCTGGTCTGGGCCATGGGCGGACGCGAGGACGGCCGGGCCCTGGTCATCGGCTCGCTGTCGCTGATCGACGGCCTGCCGCTGGACGAGATCGAAGCCCTGCACTCGGGCGAGGGTTATGGCCCGCGTCCGCTGTCGAAACAGGAGCGGTCGCGCATCACCGTGCCGGCGGGCGAACTGCCCGGTTGGGTCGCGGCGGGCCTGCCCGAGTTCGTGGTCGAGGATTTCAAGGCGACCTTCGGCGAGCGCTGGGTCGAAGAAGGGCATGAGCTGATGGCGCCGCGCGCGCCTATCGACCTGCGGGTCAACGGCGCGATCGCCACGATCGAGGAGGTCGAGGCCGAGCTGCGCGCGGCGGGCCTGTCGCCCGAACGCACGCCGTGGTCCGAGTGGGGCCTGCGCCTGACGTCGGAGCCGCCGCCGAACATCCAGGCGCTGGACGGCTTCAAGGCCGGGCGGTTCGAGATTCAGGACGAGGGCAGCCAGCTGGCCTGCTGGCTGGCGGGCGCTCAGGCGGGCACGACCGTGGTCGATTACTGCGCCGGCGGCGGGGGCAAGACGCTGGGTCTGGCCCAGGCCATGGCCGGGCAGGGGACGCTGGTCGCCGGCGACGTGGTGCAGAAGCGACTGAACAATATCCGGCCCCGGCTGGAGCGCGCCGGAATCGAGGCGGACCTGCGCCTGCTGGGCCAGAACGGCGGCGGGATCGAGGATCTGAACCATCAGGCCGACCTGGTATTCGTCGATGCGCCGTGTTCAGGCTCAGGCACCTGGCGCCGCCATCCGGAGGATGCGTGGCGTCTGACGCCGGACGAGGTCGAGCGGCTGCATGCGCTTCAGCTCCGCATTCTTGGCCAGGCGGCGCAGCTGGTGCGGCCCGGCGGGCGGCTGGTCTTCGTCACCTGTTCGATGCTGAGCCGCGAGAACGAGGCCACGGCCGATGCGTTCGAGGCCGCCCACGGTGATTTCCGGCCCGTGCCGATTGCCGACGCCCTGGCCGCGCCCGGCCTGACCGACGCAGGGCGCGCGCGTCTGGGCGAACTGGCGCTGGGGCACAGGCTGCGGCTGTCGCCCGCGGCGGCCGGGACTGACGGCTTCTTCGTCGCCCTGTACGAGCGGACGGCATGACGACCGGTGCTGGCCCCATGGATGGAGTCGGCGAGATCGCCGTCCTGCCCGTCATGGCGGCCGAGCAGGAGTATGGCCCGGCCCTGCGAGAGCGTATTTCGCCTTTGATCACCGGCATCGGCCCGGTCGAGGCGGCCATCGCCCTGACCGCCACCCTGTCGCGGCTGGAGGCGGGCGACGCCATGCCCGACCTGATCGTGTCGCTGGGGTCGTGCGGGTCGCGCGATCTGGAGCATGCGGCCGTCTATCAGGTGTCCGAGGTCGGCTATCGCGACATGGACGCCAGCCCGCTGGGCTTCGCCAAGGGGGTGACGCCCTATTTGGACCTACCGTCCGTCCTGGCGCTGCCGTGCCCGGTTCCGGGCATCCCGACCGCGCGTCTGTCGACCGGCGGGGACATCATCTCCGGCGCCGCCTATGACGGCATCGACGCCGACATGGCGGACATGGAGACCTATGCGCTGCTGCGCGTGGCCCAGACCTTCGGCGTGCCGCTGGTGGCGCTGCGCGGCGTCAGCGACGGTCGCACCGAACTGACAGGGCTGACGGACTGGACCGCGACCCTGGGGCAGGTCGATCAAAACCTTGCCCTGGCCTGGGACAAGCTGACCGAGGTGATGGCCCGCGACGGGTTGAGCGCCCTGGCCTGCGTGCCCGCACTGCGGCTTGATCCCGCCGCCCTCGGCGGCCCCGAACCCGCATCACCCAAACCCGCCCCATCCACGCCCGCTTCGGACCCCGAGACCTGATGACCGCGCCGCACATTCCTGCCTTGGCTCACGAAGCCGTCCTGATCGTCGATTTCGGCAGCCAGGTGACGCAACTGATCGCCCGGCGCCTGCGCGAGGCGAACGTCTATTGCGAGATTCATCCGTTCGATAAGGCCGAGGCTGCGGCGGACGTCTTGCGACCCAAGGCGATCATCCTGTCGGGCGGCCCCGCCAGCGTGCTGGAGGCCGACAGCCCCCGCATCGGACGCAAGCTGTTCGACCTGGGCTTGCCGATGTTGGCCATCTGCTATGGCCAGCAACTGCTGTGCGACGTGCTGGGCGGCAAGGTCGAGGGCGGCCATCACCGCGAGTTCGGCCGAGCCGAGATCGTGCTGACTCGGGACAGCCCGCTGTTCGCCGGCATCGGCGCCGTCGATCACCGCGAGCCGGTGTGGATGAGCCACGGCGACCGCGTCACCGCCATCCCCGAGGGGTTCCAGGTGCTGGGCACATCGGCCGGCGCGCCCTTCGCCGCGATCGGCGACGAGGCGCGGCGCATCTACGCCGTCCAGTTCCACCCCGAGGTCCATCACACCCCGCGCGGGGCCGAAATCTACCGCAACTTCCTGTTCGGCATCGCCGGCCTGAAAGGCGACTGGACCATGGCCGCCTATCGCGACGAGAAGATCGCCCAGATCCGCGAACAGGTCGGCGACGCCAAGGTGATCTGCGGCCTGTCGGGCGGTGTCGACAGCTCTGTCGCCGCCGTGCTGATCCACGAGGCGATCGGTGATCAACTGACCTGTGTCTTCGTGGACACCGGCCTGCTGCGCAAGGACGAAGCGACTCAGGTCACGACCTTGTTCCGAGAGCACTACAACATCCCGCTGGTGCACGTTGACGCATCACAGGATTTCCTGGGCGCGCTGGCCGGGGTCTCCGACCCTGAAACCAAGCGCAAGACCATCGGCCGTCTGTTCATCGAAGTGTTCGATCGCGAGTCCGCCAGGATAGAGGGCGCCGAATTCCTGGCCCAGGGCACCCTCTATCCCGACGTGATCGAGAGCGTCTCGGCTTCGGGCGGACCGTCGGCGGTGATCAAGAGCCACCACAACGTCGGCGGTTTGCCGGACTATATGAAGCTGAAGCTGGTCGAGCCGCTGCGCGAGCTGTTCAAGGACGAGGTTCGCGCCTTGGGCCGCGAACTGGGCCTGACCGACGCCTTTGTCGGCCGCCATCCGTTCCCTGGACCAGGCTTGGCCATCCGCATCCCCGGCGAGATCACGCCGGACGCCGTCGCGACGCTGCAGGACGCCGACGCCATCTATCTGGAGGAGATCCGCAAGGCCGGTCTGTATGACGACATCTGGCAGGCCTTCGCCGTGCTGCTGCCGGTCAAGACCGTCGGCGTCATGGGCGACGCCCGAACCTATGAAAAGGTCCTGGCCCTGCGCGCCGTCACCTCGACCGACGGCATGACCGCCGACTTCTACCCGTTCCCTTGGGACGTCCTGGCCAAGACCGCCACGCGCATCATCAACGAAGTCCGCGGCGTCAACCGGGTAGTCTACGACGTCACCTCCAAACCGCCCGGCACCATCGAGTGGGAATAATTCAGGCCTTTCGGGAGCTTTCGATATCACTTCCGAAAGCACCTATAAGTCACTGACGTAAAAGTGAATTATGACGAGACCCTTCGAAGCCTTTCGGAGGGTCTCTTTTTTGTGATGCCGTCTTTTCTGACGGTCTCGTGGGCGTTGCCTCCGCCGCCTCTGCTCCATACCGTCACTGCTTCCAGGGGGTCCTGACGGTCTTTTTTCCGAAGCAAGTTGCTGAATTATTTGCAGAAAATGACTGCGAAAGACCCCGAAAACGCCTGACGGTCTTTTGGAAGGGGAAATGGCATGCTTACCGACGCAGAACTGAAGAATACGCGAGGAAAATCAAAGGCGTATAAAAAGACCGACAGGGACGGTCTTTACGTGCTCGTAACACCGTCAGGAGGCATCGCGTTCAAGTACGACTACCGCTTCAACGGGAGGCGCGAGACTGTCACCTTCGGGTCCTATGGGCTGACCGGCCTGTCGCTCGCCAGGGCCCGGGAGAAGCTCATCGAAGCCAAGCGGATGATCGCCGAAGGCGTGTCGCCGGCTCTGGAAAAGCAGCGCGCCAAGAGGCGGCTTCGGGAGGCCCGCGACTTCGCCCATGTGGCACAGAAGTGGATGGACGAGGCCCCCATGGCGGACAGCACCCGCAACATGCGCCGGTCGATTTTCAATCGGGAGGTCCTGCCGCAATGGCGCACCCGGCTGCTAAGCGAGATCACCCCCGATGACCTCAGGGCGCATTGCAAGTCGATCGTCGATCGCGGGGCGCCCGCGACCGCCATTCACGTGCGGGACATCGTCAAGCAAATCTACGGCTGGGCCATCTTGCATGGCGAGAAGATCGACAATCCGGCCGACGGGGTGGCGCCGGCGGCGATCGCGCGCTTCCGGCCCCGTGACCGTTCGCTGTCGCCGACCGAGATCCGCATCACGTTCGCTTTGCTTGGGGAGGTCGCGACCCTCCCGACCATCCGTTTGGGCCTGAAGTTCATCCTGCTGAGCATGGTCCGAAAGAGCGAGCTGCAGGACGGGACCTGGGACGAGGTGGATTTCGACAACGCGGTCTGGTCGATCCCGAAGGAACGGATGAAGCGGTCGCGGCCGCACAACGTCTATCTGTCGACGCAGATGCTCGACATCCTGGTCGCCCTGAAGACCTGTTCCGGAAACTCCCGCTATATTCTTCCGTCGCGCTACGACGCCGACGCGCCCATGTCCCGGGCCACCTTCAATCGGGTGACCATGGCCATTGCCGAGCGCGCTCGCGAACAGAATCTGCCGCTCGAGCCGTTCACCGTGCACGACCTGCGCCGAACAGCGTCGACCCTCCTGCATGAGATGGGCTTCAACTCGGACTGGATCGAGAAATGCCTTGCCCATGAGGAGCGCTCGTCGCGCGGGGTCTACAACAAAGCGGAGTTCGAGATGCAGCGGCGGCACATGGCGCAGCAGTGGTCGGACGCCATTGAGGCGTGGGAGCAGGGGCGTTCGTTCTCGCCCGTGCTGACGCCGCCGGAGACGGGCGCTCCACGCTTCAGCCCCGCCTTCTCGGCGTTGACTTGAAGGTGTCAGAAAATGAGCTATATTTCTGACAGGAGCGAACCGATGCAGACCCTGGCCGAACATATCCTCGCGCACGCCGCGACCTTGCCGGAAGGCCAGCCGCTGGCCGCGAAGGGCCTGTTGCACCTGGGCGAGCGCGCCGCCGTGGACCAAGCGCTATCACGGCTCGTCAGGCGCGGACGTCTCCTGCGAGCCGGGTGGGGGCTCTATGTCTTGCCGGTCCAGGGCCGCTATGGCGAGCGCCCGCCGACCATCGAAAGCGTTGTCGAGCGCCTCTCGGCCCAAGGCGGCGAAACCGTCGTGCGCAGCGGCGCGGCCGCAGCCAATCAACTGGGGCTCACCACCCAGACACCCATTCGCCAAGTCTATTTGACCAGTGGCCGAAGCCGTCGGCTGCAGCTCGGCAAGCAATCGGTTGAACTGCGGCACGCCCCGCCTTGGCAACTCGTCCTGCCCCACAGCGCTGCGGGCGAGGCGGTCCGCGCCCTGGCTTGGCTTGGCCCGGAGCGGGCGGGAAGCGCCCTCAAGGCGCTGCGCCAGCGCTTGCCCCGGAGCGCGTTCGAGGAACTGGTTGGGGTGGGCGCACGCCTGCCGACCTGGCTCGCCCGCTCGGTGAGCCTGGCGGCGCATGGCTGACGCCTTCCTCGACTTGGATGACGCCGATCGGCGCGAGGCGCTCGAAGTCGCCGCCGCGGCGACGGGACGGCCTGTTCATCTGCTGGAGAAGGATGTCTGGGTCGTCTGGCTTCTCGACGTCTTGTTCCGTGCGCCCTTTGGGGAGCACCTAGTCTTCAAGGGCGGAACGTCCCTCTCGAAGGCCTACGGCCTGATCGACCGCTTCTCCGAAGACCTCGACCTGACCTATGACATCCGCACCCTCGCGCCGGACCTCGCGGATCCGCAGGGCGATGGGCTACCGGCGGCCATGGGCGAAGCAAGGCGGTGGAGCCGGGTCGTGCGGGAGCGACTGCCGTCTTGGGTGTCCGGCACGGTGTCCCCCTTTGTTGAAGACGCGCTGGCGGGCGAGGGTTTGCATGCTGAGTTGGTCGAGGACGGCGACAAGCTGGCAGTCGCCTACGGACCGCTGGCCCAGGGCACGGGCTATGCGCCGCCCTCGGTGCTCCTGGAGTTCGGCGCTCGCGCCACGGGAGAGCCAGCCGAGCCGCGAGACGTGGTCTGCGACGCTGCGGCGGTTTTGCCCGGCCTTGTCTTCCCGACAGCGCGCCCCCGCGTCATGAAGGCTGAGCGGACCTTCTGGGAAAAGGCCACGGCCGCTCATGTCTACTGCGAACAGGGCAGGATGCGAGGCGAACGATTTTCCCGCCACTGGTACGATCTCGCGAGGCTGGACGCCGCAGGGGTGGCCGATGTCGCGGCAGCCGACCGGGCCTTGGCGGACGCGGTCGCTCGGCACAAATCGCTCTTCTTTCGCGAGACGGCGAACGGCGCGGCGATCGACTATCACCGCGCGGTTGCCGGGCACCTGCGCCTCGTGCCGGAAGCGGCCGTCCAGGCCGCGTTGGCGGACGACTACAGGCGCATGCTCGAAGACGGCCTTCTGGAGCGCGACGCTCCGACATTTGAGGCGCTGATGGCGAGTTGCGCCGAATTGGCCGAACGGGTGAACGCTGCGGCCTAGAAGGGGCGTCGTTCGGGTCGGCCGCGCCCCACGGGCCGCGAGCGTCGAAGACGCACGTCCGGTCCCTTGGCCGGTGCGATCGGACGCTCGCGCCGCAAAGCCAGCCAGGCTTCGACCTCGCCCAAGTCCCAGACCACGCATCGGGGCGTGAGCAGGAACCGGCGCGGGAACTCGCCCTTTCGCTCCATCTCCCAGATGGTGCTGTCCGCCAAGGGCACCATCTGGCGCAACTCGGTCTTCTTGATCGTCCGTTGCAGGGGCCTGTTCGGGGTCGGCATGGCGCATCTCCTCTTTTGAAGGAATCGGACCCGAACGAAGTCGAAGGGAGAACCCGTAGGCCTTCGGAGTTTGCGGACTGGGCCTGCGGCTCATCCGGTCTGGATGTCGTCGATCATCGCCAGCATCTCCCGCAGCTTGTCCCGCGCTCCGGACAAGCGCCGGGTGGCGATCAAGTCCTGACGCCCCGCCAGATGCAGGACGGTCTCGAACACCTCGTCGGATCGGCCCATCAAGGCGACGAGGTTTTCGCCGCTCGGCGCATTGCGGGCCTCGAACCAGTTTCGGACGGCCCGCTCGTTCGCGCCGGTGATCCGCACCACCTGCTTGACGGCCCCCGGGACCGCCCCGAACTCGCGCCGCAGCGCGCCCGCGACGGCCTCCGGAAATCGGTCGGGCGAGGTCGCGGAGATGTCGGGAAGAAGAGTTCTTCCGTGATTTGACCGAAGTTTTCGGACGTTCTGCGTAGACGACATTCAGGGCTCCCCGCCGGTAGCTTGGCCGGAAAGCCAACTGACGAGGACCCATGACGCCCTGAAGGGCGTCTGACCCTGAATGACCCAAGCAATAAACAGCAGTGCAGAGCCCGCGCCGGCCCAGACGATCCGCGCCGCCCAATATGTGCGGATGTCGACCGAGCACCAGAAGTACTCGACCGAAAACCAGGCCGAGATCATCGCCCGCTACGCCGCCCAGCGGGGTTTCGAGATCGTCCAGACCTATGCCGACAACGGCAAGAGCGGGCTGCGGCTGGACGGTCGGGACGCCCTGAAGCGGCTGATCGCCGACGTGCAGGCCGGGCGGTCCGACTTCAAGGTGGTGCTGGTCTACGACGTCAGCCGCTGGGGTCGGTTCCAGGACGCCGACGAGAGCGCCTACTACGAGTTCCTGTGCCGCGAGGCGGGCATCAGCATCCACTACTGCGCCGAGCAGTTCGAGAACGACGGCAGCCTCAGCGCGACGATCATCAAGAGCATGAAGCGGGCCATGGCCGGGGAGTACAGCCGCGAGCTCTCGGTCAAGGTCTTCACCGGCCAGTGCCGCCTGATCGGCCTTGGCTATCGCCAGGGCGGGCCGGCCGGCTACGGCCTGCGGCGGCAGCTTGTCGACGAGCAGCGCCAGCCCAAGGCGACGCTGATGCGTGGAGAGCACAAGAGCCTGCAGACCGACCGGGTGGTCCTGACGCCGGGGCCGGCCGAGGAGATCGATCTGGTCCAGCGCATCTACCGGATGTTCGTCCTCAACCGCCGCTCTGAGCGCGAGATCGCCGCCCTTCTGAACGGCGAAGGGCAGGTGACGGACCTCGGCCGCCCGTGGACGCGCGGGGTCGTCCACCAGATTCTCACCAACGAGAAATACATCGGCAACAACGTTTACAACCGCGTCTCCTTCAAGCTGAAGAAGAAGCGCGTCGCGAATACGCCGGACATGTGGGTGCGGGCGGACGGGGCCTTCGAGGGCATTGTCGACCCGGACTTCTTCGCGGCGGCCCAGCGCATCATAGCCGAACGCTGCCGGCGCTACACCGACGCCGAGATGCTGGAGCGGTTGACCGAACTGCTCGAGCGGCGCGGGTGTCTGTCGGGCCTCATCATCGACGAGCTTGAGGACATGCCGTCCAGCTCCACCTATCGCCAGAGGTTCGGGAGTTTGATGCGGGCCTATGAACTGGTCGGCTGGTCGCCCTCGCGCGACTACCGCTACCTGGAGACCAACCGCTTCCTGCGCACCCTCCATCCGGAGGTGGTGTCTGGGACGGTCGCGCAGATCGAGCGCCTGGGCGGCGCGGTGCGTGTCGATCCGGTCACCGACCTGCTCACCATCAACGAGGAGTTCACCGCCTCCCTGGCGATCGTGCGCTCGACCCGGACCGCGTCGGGCGACCTGCGCTGGAAAATCCGTCTCGATGGAGGGCTAAAGCCGGACATCACCATCGCGGCGCGGATGGACGGGGCCAACGCCGCCGTCCGCGACTACTACCTTCTGCCCTGGATCGACGTGGGACCGCAGGACCGGGTCCGGTTGGCCGAGACCAACGGAGTGTCGCTTGACGCCTACCGGTTCGATGATCTCGAGCGCTTCTTCGAGCTCACCGGCCGCGCCACCCTGAGGAGCGCTGCATGACCCCGGCTGTCCCTGAGATCCGCTCCGTCCCGGTGTCGGCCATCACCATTCTCAATCCACGTGTCCGTAACCGGCGCATCTTCGACGAACTGGTCGCCAGCATCGCCAATCTGGGCCTCAAGAAGCCGATCACGGTCAGCCCTCGCGAGGACGGCGGCTACGACCTTATATGCGGCCAGGGTCGGCTGGAGGCCTACAACGCGCTCGGCCAGGCTGAGATTCCGGCCGTGATCGCCGAGGCGACGCCCGAGGACTGCTTCGTCATGAGCCTCGTCGAGAATCTCGCCCGCCGCCAGCATCGGCCCCTCGACCTGGTCCGTGAGATCGGCGCCCTGAAGACGCGCGGCTATTCCACCGCGGAGATCGCCGCCAAGACGGACTCCAGCGCGGAATGGGTCTGGGCCATCTGCTTCCTGCTCGACAATGGCGAGGAGCGTCTGATCAACGCCGTCGAGCGCGGGCTGATCCCGCCCTCGGTCGCGGTGGAAATCGCCAAGGCCGGAGACGGGGAAGTGCAGGCCGCCCTGGCCGACGCCTATGAGCAGAAGGCCCTGCCAGGCAACCAGGTGCTGGCGATCCGCCGGATCATCGAACAGCGTCGCACCAGCGGCAAGGCCGGGATCAGCGGCTCGCGCGGGCCGAGGCCCAACCGGCCGGTGACGGCTGACGCCCTAGTGCGGGCCTACCGCCGTGAGACCGATCGTCAGAAACTCCTGGTGAAGAAGGCGTCCCTGGCTCAGAGCCGGTTGCTGTTCGTCGTCAACGGCCTGCGGCAGCTGCTGGACGACGACCACTTCGTGACCCTCCTTCGGGCCGAGGCCATGCACACCCTGCCCAAACCCCTGGCTGAGCGGCTGGGCCGGGCGGAGGGCTGAGATGGACAAGCCCGTCAAAGCCGCCTTCGAACGCGACCTCAGGGTCATCCCGGTCGAGGACATCCTGCCGATGCGGCAGGTCGAAGACCGCGTGCTGCGTTCGGTCAAGTACCGGCGCATTGCCCGCTCCGTCGCCGAGGTCGGGGTGATCGAGCCCCTGGTCGTCGCACGCCCGCGGGGGCAGGGGCCTTGGATGCTGCTGGACGGCCACGTCCGCCTGTCGATCCTCAAGGAGCTGGGGGAGCGGGACATCCGCTGCCTGGTCTCAGATGACGACGAGGCCTTCACCTACAACCGCCGGGTCAACCGGCTGGCGACGATCCAGGAACACTACATGATCGTGCGCGCCCTGGAGCGCGGCGTGCCGGCCGAAAAGCTCGCTCGGGCGCTGGACGTGGACGTCAAGGCGATCCAGCGCAAGCGCGACATGCTCTGCGGCATCTGCCCGGAAGTGGTCGATCTGCTGAAGGACCGCTCGGTCAACACCTCGACCTTCACCATGCTGCGCAAGATGCGGGCGGTTCGCCAGATCGAGGCGGCGGAGCTGATGATCTCGGCGGGCAATTTCACCGGCTCCTACGCCCGCGCCTTGCTGGTTGCGACGCGGCAGTCGGACCTGGTCCAGTCCCACAAGCCCAAGAAGATCGGGGGGATGACGGCCGACCAGATGGCGCGGATGGAGCGCGAGATGGCGTCGCTCACCGCCGACTTCAAAACCTTGGAAGCCTCCTACGGCGATGACGTCCTGCATCTCGTCATCGCCTCGGGATACCTGTCACGGCTCGTCGCCAATCCGGCGATCGAGCAGTGGCTCGCCGCGCGCCACCCGGAAATCCTTTCGGGCTTTCGATCCATCATCAGTGTCGCCTCGCTCGATGCGGCGGCCGCCGACGGCGACGACGACGACGCTCCACCGACTGACGAGGGCGACGCCGCCGATGGGGCCCTATGGCCGAGGCCCCGACCGCAAGCGAGCCCTTCCGACCAAATCCAGGGCTAAGGGCTCCGCCCTCGCGCGCGCCAGGGTCTGCGGCTGCGCCGCCGGACCAGCCGGTCTCCCCGGCCTTCCGCGCCGGCGAAGAGGCGACGGCGCGCACAGGGCCGAGGCTTGTGCAGGCCGGGCGATCCCCCTCCGGCCGGTCCGCCCTGGCCCTTGCTACCCCGGTCTCGCCGACGGGCAGGGTTTCAGGCGCGCAGTTCGCGTGCCTGCAACCCTTGCCCAAAGGAGGCAGAGACATGACTTCTCAATCCAACCCAACCGCCGCGACCCCGGTCGCGGCCCCGGAACTCAGCGCGACGATCATCGTGCCGCTGAACACGCTCAAGGCCTCGCCCCGGAACGCCCGGAAGGTGAAGCACTCGGCGGCGGGCATCGAGGCGCTGGCCGCCTCCATCCGGGCCAAGGGGGTGTTGCAGCCGCCCGTGGTCGAGATCGAGCGGGACGGGGAGGGCGCGCCGACCGGCGGCCTCCTCGTCACCATCGGCGAGGGACGGCGTCAGGCCCTGCGGCTTCTGGTCAAGCGCAAGGCGATCAGGCGGACCCATCCGGTGCGGGTGATCGTGGACGCCGACAACGACGCCCATGAGATCAGCCTTGATGAAAACATCACCCGCGAGGCGATGCATCCCGCCGACCAGTTCGAGGCCTTCAAGCGGCTCGCGGACGAGAAGGGCTACGGCCCCGAGGAGATCGGCGCCCGGTTCGGGGTTTCAGCCCATGTGGTGCGCCAGCGGCTGCGGCTTGGCGCGGCGGCGCCGGAGTTGATGGCGGCCTATCGGGACGGGGCGCTGGCGCTGGATCAGCTGACCGCCTTCTGCGTCAGCGAGGATCAGGACCGGCAGCGGCAGGTGCTGGAACAGGTCGGGCCGCACACCCCCGCCTACGCCATCCGCCGGGCCATGACCGAGGCCAAGGTGCGGGCCGACGACCGTCGCGCGGTCTTCGTCGGGGTCGAGGCCTACGCAGAGGCGGGCGGGTCGGTCCTGCGCGACCTGTTCACCGAGGACGGCGGCGGCTGGCTGGAGGACGTGGCCCTGCTGGACCGACTGGTGGCGGAGAAGCTGGCCGGGTTGGCCGAAGAGGCCCGAGCCCGAGAGGGTTGGAAATGGGCCGAGGTCGGCTCGGACCATGCCGAGGCCTCGGCCTTCGGTCGGGTCTATCCCGTGGAGGTCGCGCGCTCCGAGGCGAACGCGGCCGAGATCGCCGCCCTGTCAGAGGAATACGACCGCCTCGTCTCGGAAACGGACGCGGCGGAAACCCTGCCGCCCGAGGTAGACGCGCGGCTCGAGGAGATCGACCGGGCCTTGCAGGCCTTCGGTCCCGACTTCGACTATGCGCCCGAAACCAAGGCGCGCGCGGGGGTCATGGTCCTGCTCGGCTATGACGGGCTGGCCCGTTTCGAGCGCGGACTGGTCCGCGCCGAGGACGCGGCGAATGAGCCGCCTTCTTGGGAGGAGGGGGAGGCGACCGGGGAGGATGACGGCGTGCAGGGGCCTGCCGCCGCCGGCGCGCCCGACCCGGACGAGGACGGCGGGCTCGCGCCCCTGTCCGACCGACTGGTCATGGATTTGACCGCGTACAGGACCATGGGCCTGCGGGACGCGGTGCAGGCCGATGTCGGGGCCGCCCTGCTGACCGTGGTGCATGCGCTGGCGTTGCAAGTCTTCTATCCGGG